>JRHI01000750.1_pt1 | contig 32889 bp, 32 predicted proteins | sample 215371 | NCBI WGS metagenome assembly JRHI01 (sample SAMN02929681, study PRJNA255918) | sediment metagenome | biome: cave system; feature: Ice Cave; material: Sediment; isolation source: sediment from deep within a dark volcanic ice cave with no known source of... ...
GCGCCGAAGGCGTCGTACTCGCTCTCGTCGCGCCGCGTGAAGCCCGAAAGACCGCCCGGCTGGCGCAGGGTGCGAATGCGGTCGCGGCGCCCGGTGATGATCTTGTGCGGATAGGTCTGGTGGCCGACGTCCCACACGAGACGATCGCGGGGGGTGTCGAACACCCAGTGCAAGGCAACCGTCAGCTCGACCACGCCAAGCCCGGCGCCGAGATGGCCCCCCGTCACCGAAACGGCATCAACCGTCTCCTGGCGCAGCTCGGCGGCGAGCTGTGGCAGGTCGGATTCGGGCAGCTTGCGCAGGTCCTCGGGCGTTTTCACCCGATCGAGCAGGGGGGTCTTCGAAGCAGTATCCACGGAGGTATCCAATGCGACGATTGGGTCTCCGTTATGTCACAGACGGCCGCCGCCGCAAGAGAGCCTAAATCGACGCGGCAAGCCCGGACAAGCAAAAGCGCGGCTCCGGGGGAGCCGCGCTGCGCTAGTCTCAAGACGCTGAGACTAATTACCGGCAGTGATGATGGTGGTGGCAGTGATGACGCTTCCAGTGGCAGGCGCTGGCGGGAGCCGCCATCGCGCCCATGAGGATGGCGCCAGCCACGACCGCTGCCAAAGCCTTCATGCCATACTTCATTGTACCTCTCCCGTTTTCTGAACTTTTGTCTCCAAGCCCCGCGATGGATGCGCGAATTTGAGCACAAGCCATCACGAACGGCGGCACACTATACGGCTAACCGGCGACGCGCCACCCCTTAAGCGGACCCCAGCCCGAAGCGCCAATTGGCCATTCGTCTCAGGCCGCTAGCCTATTTTTGCGGCAACAGGGACATGCGGCATGCGCAAGCGCTCACTCCTCATTAACGACAAGATGCAGAAGGGCTATCGCTGCCAGCTCACGGCCCGACCGGGCCGCGACTTCGATCCCGAGTTCACCCCCGACCTGACACCGCAGGAGATGCTGCGGCTCGGCGTGTTCTGCGGAAAAATATTGGCGGATACGTGGGAGAGCGACCGAGACAGCCGGCATTGAAAATGCGGCCCCCGACGGGGGCCGCATCGTTGCGCTATGGAACCCAAGCGTTGCTACTTCAGCTCGGCCCTATGATGTTTCCAGTGCTTGTAACCGTGGATGGCACCGGCGTCCGCGCTCCTCCAGTGTTTCCTTCCGCAAGCGTCCGCTGGGGCCACTGCGAGACCCGTCACCAACGCGAGGCTAACGACAAGTGCAGTAAACCCCTTGGTGTTGAGCGTCATTTGACACCTCCTGATTGCTTGAAGCATTCGACGCGGTCCCGAAAGGGACCCGATAGCCCCTCCCCTGCCTGACAACGGCAAAATCCGCGGCGCGTTCCCGCCCAACCGACGGGGCCCACGCGGTGCCACAGACCTCATGCTTCCAGGAGTCTGATGTGGACGAATGGCGCCGTGCGGCGATACGCCAAGGCTTACTCCTGCGGGTCGAGGGGCTCGGTGCCCTTCGGGCTCCCGTCGGCCGCGAAGGTGAGCTTCTCGACCTTGGCCTCCGCTTGTTTCAAGAGCCGGTCGCAGTGCTCCTTGAGAACCTCGCCGCGCTCGTAGATCGCGATCGACTCCTCGAGCTCGACGTCGCCGCGCTCGAGCCGGTTGACGATCGTCTCCAGCTCCTTGAGCGCGTGCTCGAAGCTCATGTCCTTGATGTCGGCGTTGTTTGGTTTCGTCTTGGCCATGGCGGTATCCATGCTGCCTCCCGCTGCTGCCGTGTCCTCTAGGCGCCGACGTCCATCAGCGTCTTGACGTGCACCGCCACCGACTTCGCCAGCGCGGTGAGATCGTAGCCGCCTTCGAGCATCGATACGATGCGGCCGTTGGCGTGCCGCTTGGCCATGTCGGCGAGCCGCTCCGTCGCCCACATGTAGTCGGCCTCGACGAGACGCATGCTTCCGAGCGGATCAGCCTGGTGCGCGTCGAAGCCGGCAGAGATCAACAGTAGATCCGGCCCGAAGTTGTGAAGCGCCGGGAGAATGCGTGATTCGAACGCCTCGCGAAACCGTTCCCCCCCGTCGCCCGCGCGCATGGGCGCATTCCACACGTTGCCGACGCCCCTCTCGTCGAGCGCGCCGGTGCCGGGAAACAGCGGCATCTGGTGCGTCGAGCCGTAGAACAGGTCGGGGTCGGACCAGAAAATCTCCTGCGTGCCGTTGCCGTGATGGACGTCGAAGTCAACGACTGCGACGCGCTCCGCGCCATGCTTTGAGCGCGCGTAGTGGGCGGCGATGGCGGCGTTGGAGAATAGGCAGAAGCCGAGGATGCTGTTTGATTCCGCGTGGTGGCCGGGCGGGCGCACCTGGCAGAAGGCGTTGGCGGCGCGGCCCGCCATCAGGGCATCGACGGCGTTGAGGCCCGCGCCAACCGCGCGCAGCGCGGCTTCCCACGAGCCGGGCGAGACGACGGTGTCGCCGTCGAGCTGCTTCAGGTGATCGACGTGCTCTACGGCTGCGCGGATCTTCTCGAAGTAGCCGGGCGCATGCACGCGCGCGATGTGCTCCTGCACATCCTCGCGCAACGGCGCCTCCTCGCGCACCAGGTCGCGGAAGATATCGTGGGCGAGCACCTTGTCGATCGCCCGCATGCGGTCGGGGCGCTCGGGGTGGCCTAGTCCGGTGTCGTGCCGGATGAAGGCGGGATGCGTGAGGAGGAGTGTGGCCATTCGGATGGGACCGTTGCGCGTTCTTGCCGCCATGTTAGCGCACGGCGCCGAAAGGGCCAGCGCGGTTCCTCCATCAGGGTTTCGCAGTTGTCGATGTTTCACCTCTCCCGGGATTTCTTCGCGGGGAGGTCGGAAAACGATACCTTCGCGATGACGACGCCGGGCGGGGGCGGAAGCTCGTCCGGCACGAAGAAGTCGGGCGCGAGCGGCACCCCCGGCTCCACGCTGTAGCGGGCAAGATCGCGCACGTCGCCCTCCTCGTAGAGGAAGCTGTCGTCGATGAGGAAGCGCCCGGTGAAGGCGCGCGCCGGCTTCCGGAACACCAGGTAGGCCGCGTCGGCGACGATGTCGGGCGTGCGGCTCATGCGCACGATGGCTTCGCCGCCGAGCACGTTGCGGATCGCGGCGGTGGCGATGGTCGTGCGCGGCCACAACGCATTGACGGCGATTCCGTCTTCCTTCAGCTCCTCGGCGAGGCCCAGCACGGCGAGGCTCATGCCGTACTTCGCGATGGCGTAGGCGACGTGCCCGGCAAACCACTGGGGCCTTAGGTCGAGCGGCGGCGACAGCACCAGCACGTGCGGGTTTTCCGCCTTCCTGAGGTGCGGCAGGCACGTCTTGGTGACCAGGAACGTGCCCCGCGCGTTGATCCCGTTGACGAGGTCGTAGCGCTTCATCGTAGTCTCGCCGATCGACCCCAGCGTCAGCGCGCTCGCGTTGTTGACGCAGATGTCGATGCCGCCGAACGCGGCGACGGTCGCTTTGACGGCGCGCTCGACTTGCTCCTCGAAGCGGATGTCGCAGGAAAGCGCGAGCGCGCGGCCTCCCGCCGCTTCGATCTCGGCAGCCGCGGTCTCCACCGTCCCCTCGAGCTTCGGGTTGGGCTCCTGCGTCTTGGCAATGACGGCGATGTTGGCACCGTCACGCGCCGCGCGCTTGGCGATCGCGAGCCCGAGGCCGCGGCTGGCGCCGGTGATGAACAGCGTCTTGCCTTCGAGCCCCGCCATGCCTTGGTTCCTAGCCCGGCGAGGCCGGCGTCCGCGAGGAGAGGCGGCGCACGATGCGGAACGGTAGCGCAGCAAACTCCCAGACCTGCAGGGCGAGCGAGCCGAGCAAGGCAGGCACGCCGACGAGCGGCAGGAACACCGTCAGGAAGGCCACAAGGCGCGCGGCTTGCGCGGCGCGATAGCCGGCCACGCCGCGGTATTCGCTGCGCTGCTCTTGCGGCCAGATGCGCTGCCACCAGTCACGCGCGAGCCCCCAGCCCATAAACCCGGCGACGAGGCTCACGAGGTAGGCGATCTGGTAGTCCGCCGGGATGGAGGGAACGATGCGGCGGTCGAGCTCGGCTTGACGCTCCTCGTCGCGCGCGTGCACCTCGAGCGCGCTCGTCACCACATTACCGGTGACGTTGGACGCCACCTTCGACAGCCAGTCGCCGACGAGCCCGGTGATCGGCTCGGCGCCGGACGTATCGGGCACGGCGCGGATGAGGACGCGGCCATCCCCCTCGCGGCCGATGCTGGCGCGGAACTCGCCTCGGCCCGCGCCCAGTGCGTCGAGGAAATCGCCGAGCGTGGCGCGCTTCAAGGCCTCGTCGAGCCCGTCGACGGAGATGCGCTGCCATAGCCAGTTGCGCCCGCCCGGCTGGCGCGGAGCCTCCGCGTTGAGGATCACCAGATTGACGTCGGCGTCGGCCGCCGCGTCGATGAGGTCGCGCAGCTTGAGGCTCTGCTCGGGCCCGCTCGAAGGGCGGAACTGCAACAGGTTATCCTCTGTCCGACCCGTCACCAGCACCGTCTGGCCACGGAGCGAGCGCATCGCTCCCGGCAGCTCGGCCGGATCGATGGCGTCGACGAGGGCCGTTTTAGTCTGCGGGTCGAGCCGTGGGGATGAGGACAACGTGACCGGGCCACCGGGCTCCAGCGCCAGCGTGCGGATGCTCGCTCGGCTCAAGGGCCGCTCGAGCTGGGCGATCGCGTCCTCAAACAGCCCGCGGTCGGAGAGCGCCACGACGAGGTGGGGGCGGACTGCCGCGAACAGCGCATCAGGCGCGGCATCGGAGCGGCGCACCAGCGGGTAGCTGTCGCGGCCGGCGACGACGTAGAGGCTCGAGCCTTCCGGCAGGTCGCGTAGGACCGCACGGTCGCCGAACACCGTGTCCTCGTCGAGATAGAACGCGACCTTGCCGTCGGCGGCAGCCTCGGGAAGCAGCGTCGGCGCCGCGCGCTTCAATTCGTCGGGGGTACCGGCGGTGAACACCTCCCCCTCGCGGTTGACGAACTTCCAGTGCCCCTCGGGTGTGGCGTGGGCGGCGAGCGCCGAGCCCTTTGCCGTGGCCGGCAGGCGCTCAAGGACGGCAGTCGCGCGCTCGAGCCCCACGGCGCCGAAGCGTGTCGCCTCGCTTCCCGCCTCTCCCGCGCCGCGCGCGAGCTTTGCCAGCCAGTTTGCCTGCGCCACCGGCGCAGCCGACGCCAACAGCAGTGCGGCGCAGGTGCCGCGCATCACCGCATGACCGATCGCCCAGGCAAAATCCATCGCGAGGTTCCCGCTTGTCTCCCCCAAGCCTACACACTGTTTGGACAGAATTCAGCCCGCTCGGCTATGTGAGGCGGATGATGTCCAAGGTTCCGGGCACGAGAATTGGCAAGGCGATGCCCATTGTGAAGGCAACGGAGGAGGCTATTGCGCCCGCGGCGGCGCTGCTGCGGCAGGGCAGCCTTGTCGCCTTCCCGACCGAAACCGTCTATGGGCTCGGCGGCGACGCCACCAACGGGCGCGCGGTGGCGGCAATCTTCGCGGCCAAGGGGCGCCCCAGCTTCAACCCGCTGATCGTGCACGTACCGGACGCTGCGCAAGCCGGCGAGCACGCCGAGATGACGCCGCTCGCGCAGCGCCTCGCGGAGGCGTTCTGGCCCGGTCCGCTGACCCTGGTTCTTACCCGACGCGCGGGCTCGAAGCTTTGCGAGCTCGCCAGCGCCGGTCTCGACAGCGTCGCCATCCGCGTTCCCGACCACCCCGTCGCGCAAGCCCTGCTGCGCGCGGCGGAGCGCCCGCTTGCGGCGCCATCGGCCAACCGCTCTGGGCGTCTGAGCCCCACGCGGGCTGCGCACGTATACGCCGATTTTGGCGAGGGCATTGCGCTGATCCTCGACGGCGGCCCAACGGCACACGGCCTCGAATCCACCGTCATCGATGCGCGCGGGGAAGAGCCGGTGTTGCTGCGCCCCGGCGCGGTCCCCGCGGAGACAATCGAGGCGGTGCTCGAGATGCCGCTGCGGCGTGCGATGGCATCGACGGATACGCCGCGCTCTCCCGGTCAGCTTGCATCGCATTATGCGCCGCGCGCGACGCTGAGGCTCGACGTAAAGGGTGCCAATCCCGGCGAGGCCCTGCTCGCGTTCGGACCCGACGTTCCCCCAGGCGCCGCGCGCACGATCAACCTCAGTCCGACCGGCGATCTGATCGAGGCGGCGGCTAATCTCTTTGCCGCCCTGCATGCCCTCGATGACGGGCAGCTCCAAGCGATTGCCGTCATGCCGATCCCTGGCCACGGGTTAGGGGAGGCGATCAACGACAGGCTGCGGCGCGCGGCGGCACCGCGCACGTGAGCGCTACCGGGTCAGTTGGCGGGACGCGACGCGCCGGGCGGCACGCCGGCTGACGCTCTGTCCGGCCACTCTGCCACGATGGCGTAGGAGACGAGCAGCGACGCAACTGCCAGCGCCAGGACGACCAACAGCCTACCAAACGGCAATGTCCCCACGACCTTGGCGCCCAAGAGAAATCTCCTCGAGTGAGTGATGGCGTTTGCACCGCCGCGCCAGTATGGATTGACGTAAATTCGGGCTCTTCGTCAACGGTGATGCGGTTTTTTGCAACCGTGAACACCGAAGGATCCATCGACGTGGCGAGCCACACAACAAACGGGACGACGCGGGGGGCTCACGCGGCCGGACGTGAAGCCGTGTTGCAGCGGCTTGCCGAGATCGTGGGGCCCGAGCACGCGATACGCGACCCCGACCGCCAGCTCCCCTACCTGCGCGAATGGCGCGACCGCTACGTCGGCCGCGCGGCCCTGGTGCTGCGCCCGGGCTCGACCGCGGAGGTGGCCCGCATCCTGGGCGTGGCGAATGAGGCCGGCATCGGCGTCGTGCCGCAGGGCGGCAACACGGGGCTCGTGGGCGGACAGATCCCGTCGGCCAGCGGTACCGAGGTTGTGCTGTCGCTCGCGCGACTGACGCGCGTGCGCGCGGTCGATGAGACGGCGATGGTTCTCGAGGCCGGGGTGACGCTGCTCGATGCGCAACTTGCCGCCGAGCGGGCTAGTCGGCTCTTCCCCCTGAGCCTTCCGTCCGAGGGAAGTTGCGAGATCGGCGGCGTGCTGGCGACCAACGCCGGGGGCGTGGGCGTCCTCGCCTATGGCAACGCGCGCGCGCTTGCACTCGGGCTCGAGGTGGTGCTGGCGGACGGCCAGGTCTGGGACGGCCTGCGCACGCTCAAGAAGGACAACACCGGCTATGACCTGCGCGACCTCTTCATCGGCTCGGAAGGCACGCTCGGCGTCATCACCGCCGCCGCTCTGAAGCTGTTCCCGCGGCCGCGCGAGAAGGCGACGGCGCTCGTGGCGCTACCCGACATCGCCGCCGTTGCCGCACTGTTCCGGCTGGCCGAGGAGCGCGCCCACTTTGGCCTCACGGCGTTCGAGTTCATGAGCCGGCTCTCAATCGAGCTGGTGACGAAGCACGTGCCGGGCACGCGCCTTCCCTTGAAGGCGCCGGCACCGTGGTACGTGCTGGTGGAGATTTCCAGCGCGGAATCGGATGGTGCAGCAAGCCTCATGATGGAGCGGCTGCTTGTAGAGGCTGGCGACAAGAAACTCGTGAGCGATGCCGTGCTCGCGGGTTCGCTCGCGCAGGCGCAGAGCCTGTGGCGCTTGAGGGAGACGGCGTCGGAAGCGCAGAAGCCCGAAGGCGGCAGCATCAAGCATGACGTCTCGGTGCCGGTTGCGCGCATTCCCGAGTTCCTCAGCCGGGCCGAGCCGGTCGTTGATGCGGTGTGCGCGGGCGCGCGTCCCGTGGTGTTCGGCCACTTCGGCGACGGCAACGTGCACTACAACGTCTCGCAGCCGCCGGGCATGGACAAAGTGCGCTTCCTCGCGCTGTGGGATCAGATGGCGGGCGCGGTGCACGATCTCGTCGCCGAGATGGGCGGGTCGATCTCGGCTGAGCATGGCATCGGCCAGATGAAGCGGGCTGATCTTATCCGCTACAAGAGCCCGGTGGAGATCGCGCTGATGCGCAAGATCAAGGCGGCGCTCGACCCCAAAGGCATCCTCAATCCGGGGAAAGTTCTCTGGACCTAGAGCAGCGTGAGCGTCCCGACCGGCTCCTGCACCTCGGGGCCCTCGTTGCGGGGGTTGTTCAGCGCGCGGCTCACCTCGAGGATGTCGAGGAAATCCTCGGGCGCGGGGGCAAGTAGCTCCACGATTTCCGTTGCCGTGCCCGGCCGGCAGTCGAGCCAGGCGTCGAAGCGCTCCGGCGCAATGATCGCCGGCATGCGGTCGTGCAGCGCCGACATGGCGGCATTGGCTGCGACCGTGAGGATCGCCATCGTCTCGATCTCGCTGCCGTCGGCGCCGAGCCAGTTCTCGAATATCCCCGCAAGCGCCATGGGCCCGCCGGCGCGCGGGCGGACGAGGTGGGGACGCTTCGACCCCGGCGCCCCCTTCCATTCGTAGAACCCGTCGACGGGGATGAGGCAGCGGCGATGGCGCATGGCCGCGCGGAACGAGGGCTTCTCCGCCGCCGTCTCGGAGCGCGCGTTGATCAGCATCTTGAAGGCGCGGGGATCCTTGACCCAGCCCGGGATGAGCCCCCAGCGCACGAGCGCCATCTCGCGCCCGCCCGTGGGCCTATTGCGCACGATGGCTACCGGCTGCGAAGGCGCGATGTTGTATCGCGGGGGAAAAACCGCCTCGTTGTCGTAGCGGAAATAGGAGCGGACCGCTTCGGGGGGCGAGGTCAGACTGTAGCGCGAGCACATGCGCCTAATGTAAACATCCGCGCGCGGCGGGAGAAGCCGTGCGGCGAGATTCCCGCCGGCCCGTTGCCGCGCCAATGTCCAGAATCGATGCTAGGGTTGCCTACCATGCCGACCACTCGACTTCCCCTCGCAAGGTTGCTGCTCGCGTGTGCCGCGCTTCTATTCGCGGCGGTGCTTCCCGTCCGCGCGGCCTCGCCCGACACCAAGCCCTACGACGATCGCCTGTTCCGCCTGTCGGAGATCCTCGGCGCGGTGCACTACCTGCGCGAGCTGTGCGGAGCTGACGAGGGCCAGGCCTGGCGCCAGCGGATGGGCGAGCTCCTGCAGGCCGAGGGCTCGACCGCGCTCCGCAAGGCCCGGCTTACGCGGAGCTTCAACAAGGGCTACCGCAGCTACAGCCGCACCTATAACACCTGCAGCCCGTCGGCCCAGAACGCCATCAACCGCTTCCTCACCGAGGGTGCGCAGATCGCCGACGGCCTCGTGAAATCGGTGCCCTGAGGGAGCACACGCCCCGCCGTTTACAGTGAACGGGGCGTGCCCCTTTTTCGCGCACATATGCGTGTTATGAGGGTCGACCGCCAATCGACGCGGCTCGGGCGATCCGTCACACAAACTTGCGGGGGCAAGGACGGGTTGGCCGGGCGCGTATCCGGGAGGGAACCCATGCAGCAAACGTTCGAGGGATTGGATCCCGACGATTCATCCTTTAAGGCGTTGAACCTCATTCTCGCTGCCTGGGACGAGGGAACCGAATGCGGCGTGCCGCCCGAGCAGATGGCGTACGCCGCGCTGTTTACGGCGCTGACCGACCTCGTTGCCAATTTCGGGGAGGACGCGGTCGTCAAGCTAGCGCGCGGACTAGAGCAGCGCATCAACGTGGGCGAGTTCACGCTCCATCGCACGCGACAGTAGCTCCGGCGACTACAGCATTCCGAGCCGCTTCAGCAGCACCTCACCGATAAGCAGCACGCCGAAGCCGAGCAGCAGCAGCCCTGTGATCTGATTGATGAGCCGCAGCCGCTGTTCATTCAGCAGGTGGCGGAAACGCCCTATCAGGTGCGATAGGCTGAACCACCAGAGGAAGCTGCCGCCCATCACGGCCGCGACGATCGTCAGCGCGTCGACGTAGCTCTCGACCTCGACGAAGGTCGAAACGCCGCCGAAGATGGCGAACAGCCCCAGCACCGCACCGGGATTGGTGATCGTGAGAAGGAACGTCTGCGGGATGTCCCAGACGAAGTCGCGCAGCGTCTCCGCGCGGGCGCCCATCGCCATGGGCACGATGCGAGGCGTGGCGAAGAACAGCCGCGCACCGAAGGCGACGAGCACGAGCCCGCCCAGCACCTGAATGGTCATGCGGTGGTACTGCACCGCGCCCGAAATCGCGCCGACGCCGAGCGCCGCGCACAGCGCAACGAGCCCGTCGCCGAGCATGGCGCCGAGGCCAGCCGCAATCCCGCCCCAGAAGCCGCGCTCGATCGCCCGCTGGATGCAGAGCACGTTGACGGGGCCGACGGGAGCGGAGACAAGAATTCCGATGATGATGCCGACGGGAATGATGAGAGGGTTAGGCAGAAAATGCATTCACGTTCCCTTGTCAGCCACGCACCGAGGCGCGAAGGCATGCGCGGCGCAGGGGTTGCTCTCCTGAAATCATCCGCGAAATCGTCCGCGACGACGGCACCGCCCGAGGACGCCGTCGTCAGCAGCGCCACCTCTCGCGCCACTGGAGCTAGCTGATGCTGCGTGTCGCCGCGTTATGCTTGCGCCGCTTATTGGTATTGGTACTGGCGGGGCTTCTCATTGTCTATCGCGGCCCCAGCCGTGCGGTGGAAGGGCGCGGTCCGGGCGCGGTGCCACAGGAGATCGGTACTCCCCACGAGCCGCCGAAGGTGCCCAAGCCGCTCGCGGCGAAGGAGAAGCCGCTCCCGGGAGCGGTGGAGGAGATGCGGGAAGCAATCCTCGCGGCCGCTCTCTCGGGACAGATCGAGGAGCTGCGCGTGCCGCTCGACTGGAACGAGCTGAAGCCCGACGTCACTCCCAACATTAACGACGATCCGATCGCCTATTGGAAGAAAGCCTCCGGCGACGGCGAGGGGCGCGAGGTGATGGCGGCACTCGCCAATATGCTCCAGATGAGGCATGCGTCGGTGCCGCTCGGCAAGGACCCCGAGAACAACCTGATCTACGTCTGGCCCTATCTCGCCGAAGCCAAGCTCGACGCCCTTACGCCCGCCGAGGAGGTCGACCTGTTGCGCCTCGTCAGCCCCGAAGCCGCCAAATCGATGCGCGAGAAGAAGAAGTGGACGTGGTGGCGGCTGACCATCGGCGCGGACGGCACCTGGCATTCGTTCCGCAAGGGCGAGTGAGGGCGTGCAGCCTCGGTTCATCTTGCGCCCAATAAACATCTTCCCAAATGGTAACGTGTGCGGCCGGCAACGAAAGCTCGTGTCGGCTGAGTTGAGCTTCCGTACGCAGAGGGGACTGCGGGATGATGTGGCGTGTGGCCTTGGCGTCGATGGCTGTCGCGAGCCTCGCGGCACCCGCGTCCGCGCAGTGGTATCCTGGCTGGGACCGCTACGGCGACCGCCCCTACTACGGCGACCAGCCTTACTACGGTGAGCGGCCGTACTACGGGGAGCGCTCGTATAACGGCGACCAGAACCCTTGGGGCCAGCAACGCCGCGACCCCAACAATGATAGCTACGGCCGCCCGGAGCCCGATCGCGACCGCGAGTGGCAGGATGACCGCGGCAACGACGACGACCGCGACTATGACCAACGTCCGCCGCAGCAACCACGCGGCGGCTACGGCGAGGTCCGCGACGGCGGCTCACGCCCCTTCATCGCCCCGCGCGCCCCTCCACGCATCGCCTTCCGCAGCAGCTTTCCGCCGAGGTCCATCGTCATCGATACCGCTGGACGCAAGCTCTACTTCATCCTGTCGCCGAACGAGGCCTACCAGTATCCGATCTCGGTCGGACGCGAGGGCTTCGCCTGGACCGGCACTGAGGTCATCAGCCGCAGGCAGGAGTGGCCCGACTGGTATCCGCCGAAGGAGATGATGGCCCGCGACCCGCGCGTGCCGGAGAAAATGACCGGCGGCATCAACAATCCGCTCGGCGCGCTCGCGCTCTATCTCGGCAAGACGCTCTACCGCATCCACGGCACCAACGATCCCAACTCGCTTGGGCGCGCGGCTTCGTCCGGCTGCTTCCGCATGATCAACGAGCACGTGCTGCATCTCGCCATGCTGGCACCGATCGGCACGCAGGTGACCGTCGTCAGGCGCCTGCCGGGGACGTTCCAGCCGGCGGCCGCACTGCCTCCGCGGCGCTTCGACGGTTACCCTCCGTCGTCGTACAGCCGCGCGGTGCCGCAGCGGTACTAGGCAAACGCTGCCGCAGTCCTAGAAGCCTTCGTAGAAGCCGACGGGCGCGCCGTGGGCCGGGCCCGCGATCTCGCCCTCCCACACGATGCGGCGCCCGCGCACGAACGTGCCAACCGGCCAGCCGGTCACCTTGCGGCCATCATAAGGCGTCCAACCGCAGCGGCTCGCGATCCACGCGTTAGTGATCGTCTGGCTGCGCTTCATGTCGACGATGGTGAGATCGGCGTCGTATCCCACCGCAATGCGGCCCTTGCCGCGGACGCCGAAGAGGCGCTGCGGCCCGGCGCTCGTCAGGTCGACGAAGCGAGCGAGCGACAGCCGCCCCGCGTTGACGTGATCGAGCATGATGGGCACGAGCGTCTGCACGCCGGTCATGCCGGAGTGAGAGGCGGGATAGGCGTGGTCCTTCTCCTCGTGCGTATGCGGCGCGTGGTCGGAACCGAGCACATCAACGACGCCAGACGACAGCGCCGCCCAGATGGCCCAGCGATGCGCTTCGTCGCGCACGGGCGGGTTCATCTGCGCGTACGTGCCAAGCTCGCGGTAGCAGTCGGGCGCGACCAGCGTCAGATGGTGCGGCGTTACCTCGACGCTTGCCGAGCCCTTATGGTCGGAAAGGAACGCCATCTCGTCCGCAGTCGAGACGTGCAGAATGTGCACGCGCTTTTTGTAGCGCTCGGCAAGTGTAACGAGCCGCGTGGTCGCGATGAGCGCGGCTTGCGCGTCCCGCCACTCGGGATGCGATGACGGATCGCCGGGGCGGCGCAGGCCCAAGCGCTCCTTGAGGCGCGCTTCGTCCTCGGCGTGGAAGGCGGCGCGGCGGCTCAGGTTTGCGATGATTCGTGCAAGGGAGGCTTCGTCGTCGACCAGGAGGTCTCCGGTCGATGAGCCCATGAACACCTTGATGCCGGCCGAACCCTCGAGCCTCTCGAGCGAGGGGATGTCGCCGATGTTTTCGCGCGTGCCGCCGGCGTAGAACGCGAAATCGCAGAACATGCGGTTCCTGGCGCGCGCAACCTTGTCGGCAAGCGTCGCGGCGTTTGTCGTCAGCGGCTTGGTGTTGGGCATCTCGAACACGGCCGTGACCCCGCCGAGCACAGCCGCGCGGCTGCCCGTCTCGAGATCCTCCTTGTGCTCGAGCCCCGGCTCGCGGAAGTGCACCTGGGTGTCTATGACGCCGGGCAGGATATGCAGGCCGTGGGCGTCGACCGTCTCTGCCGCGGCGGCCGATCCGAGATCGCCGAGCCCGGCGATGCGGCCCTCGCGAATGCCGAGGTCGCGCACACCCTCCCCGTCGTGGTTGACGACGCTTGCCCCCTTCAGCACGAGATCGAAAGTCTGGACCATTGGGGCCTCTGTGGCTTGCTTCCGGCTTGCCGTCCGCATACGTAAAATGGACGCCCGTTGCAACCGGAGCGGGGAATCGATGGCGGATACGAGAATAGCGCTCCTTCCCGACCGCGGCGTCGTCAGCGTGACGGGCGAGGACGCCGGCAAGCTGCTGCAGGGCGTCATCACCAACGACATGCGTCTGCTCGAAGCGCAGCCGGCTATCCACACCGGGTTGCTGACGCCCCAGGGCAAGATCCTGTTCGACTTCTTCGTCGTGCGGAAGTCAGACGGGTTCCTGCTCGAGACGGCGCGCGACAAGGCGGCGGGGTTGGCCGACCGGCTCATGCTCTACAGGCTGCGCGCCAAGGCAGACATCCGCGTTGTGTCTTCGGATTATTCGGTCGCTGCGATCTGGGGTGGGAAATACGAGCCGCGCGGCACCGGCAACGCACCGCTCCTGTTCGCCGATCCGCGGCTACCGGCGCTCGGTTCGCGCGAGCTCATCACCATCGGCTCCGATTGGGCCCTCGCCAACGAGGAAGCCGACAGCGCCACGCAGGACGAGTATCACGCGCACCGCATCGGGCTCGGCGTGCCGGAAGGCGGCAAGGACTACGCTTTCGGCGATACGTTCCCGCACGAGGCACTGTTTGACCAGCTTGCCGGAGTCTCCTTTACCAAAGGCTGCTACGTAGGACAGGAGGTCGTCGCGCGCATGAAAAACCGCAGCACGACGAGGAAGCGCATCGTTCCGGTCGTGGGCACGAGCGCGTTGCCTGCGCCGGGAGCGCCTATCGCTGCAGGCGCCGTCGAGATCGGCACGCTCGGCTCGATCGAGGGTGAGCATGGGCTTGCGCTCGTTCGCATCGACCGCGTCTCGGAGTTCGCGCAGAAGGGCGAAGCGTTGCGCGCAGGCGATGTCCCCGTTCGCATCGAGCTGCCGAGCTGGGCGACGTTCTCGCTCGCCCCGGCGCCTGCGCCAGCAGGAACCCCGGCTGCATGAGCTCAAAGTCACAAGCCGGCCTCGTCCGCTGCCCGTGGGCCGGCGACGACATCGAGTACCGCCGCTATCACGACATCGAATGGGGCGTGCCGCTGACTAAGGACACAGCCCTGTTTGAGAAGCTCGTCCTCGAAGGCTTCCAGGCGGGCCTCTCGTGGCTCACCATCCTGCGGCGGCGCGAGACCTTCCGCCGCGCCTTCGCGCACTTCGATCCCGAGCGCATCGCCCACTTCGGCAAGCGCGACGTGGAGCGGCTGATGAAGGACGAGGGCATCATCCGCAACCGCGCCAAGATCGAGGCGACGATCGACAACGCCAAGGCCTACGCCAAGCTCCGCGAGCGCACCTCGCTCAAGGCGTTCCTCTGGGGCTTTCTCGAAAACGGCCCGGTGCAGAACCGGCACAAGACGATGTCTGATATTCCGGCCCAGACGGAGACATCGAAGCGCATCTCCAAGGCTCTGAAGGCCGAAGGCTTCCGCTTCGTCGGGCCGACGACGATGTATGCGTTCATGCAGTCGGCCGGGATGGTCAACGACCACCTCGTGAGCTGCCATCGCTATGGCCCGTGTGCGAAACTGCAGCTCGTGAAGGTGAAGCTCTGAGTTGAAGCCATGAAAAAGACTGCGACCGATACGCGTGCTGTCGAAACTTCAACAGCACAGACGCGCGCCTGGCAGCGGATGCTCTCCGGGCGCCGACTCGACCTGCTCGATCCCAAGCCCGCCGACGTCGCCATCGAGGACATCGCGCACGGTCTCGCCCGCGTCGCCCGCTGGAATGGCCAGACGCTCGGCGCGCACGCCTTTTCCGTTGCCCAGCATGCCCTGCTCGTCGATGAGATCGCGGGCGCGCGCTACCCCGATTGGCCGGCGCGTTGGCGGCTCGCGACGCTGCTGCACGATGCGCCGGAATACGTGATCGGCGACCTGATCAGCCCGTTCAAGACGGCGATTGGCCTCGATTACAAGGCCTTCGAGCTTCGCCTGCTCGCGGCCATCCACGAGCGATTCGGTCTGCCGCGCGAGCTGCCGGAGCCTATTCGAGCGGGCATCAAGGCGTGCGATCGCGTCGCCGCCTACTACGAGGCGACCCGGCTTGCGGGCTTCTCCAAGGCCGAGGCGACCCAATTTTTCGGCGACCCCGGCAAGGTCTCGCCGGAGCTGGTCGAGGCCGTGGAAAGCTTGGGCCCGCTCCCGACGGATGAGGCCCAGCGGGAGTTCCTCGCCAGATTCCAGTGGCTGGTTGAGCAAGGCAGTGATTTATAAATTGCTCAGCGTGGAGAATACGTTCTGCGCCCACCGATCCGAAAAGGGCCACGATCAGGCCGTACCCCAGCCTCATTGGGGGGCTCCACACACCGGAGCAAAAGCATGAACTCGCCCGCGCAGTTGAAGCGACCGGCCGTGACCGTCGATCGTCAAGTGCATGCGGAGGCCCGCTCGGAGCCTGCGGCTGTCGAGATAGGTCTCAATGCTGCGATTATCGCCGTGTCGCAGAACGAGCCGGTCGTTCTCATCATACGGGGGGAGGGCGATGACGGACTTCCGTTCGGCACGTTCTCACCAATGCAGCACCGTACTTTCGAAATCGGCTTGCGCGCCTGGGTGCGCCAGCAGACGGGACTAGACCTCGGCTATGCCGAGCAGCTCTACACGTTCGGGGATAGGGGACGCCACGCCGAGCCGGGAGACGTTGGCCCGCACGTCGTGTCGATCGGCTACCTCGCGCTCACGCAAGCGAAGTCCTCACTCGAAGTGCAGCACGGAGCGTGGCGCAGTTGGTACCACTACTTTCCATGGGAGGACTGGCGCAAAGGGCGCCCGGAGATCCTCGACTCCTCGATCGAGCCGCGCCTCAAGGAGTGGGCTGCGCGCCCGCCGCAGCGTCCCACACCTGCGCGTCCCGTCAGCCGGCAGGAGCGCGTGCGCATCTGCTTCGGCTTCGAAGGGGCTGCCTGGGACGAGGAGAAGGTGCTCGACCGCTTCGAACTGCTCTACGAGGCGGGCCTCGTAGAGGAGTCAAGCCGCGACGGGCGCGAAGCAGCCCGCCAGTGGAGCGATCGTCCGCGACTCGGTGCGTCAATGCGGTTCGATCATCGACGCGTTCTTGCGACCGCCATCGGCCGCGTGCGCGCCAAGATCAAATACCGCCCCGTGATCTTCGAGCTGATGCCGGATGAGTTCACGCTGTTTGAGCTGCAGAGGACAGTGGAGGCCATTCTCGGCCCGCATCTGCACAAGCAGAACTTCCGCAGGCTTGTCGAGGGGGCGGGACTGGTCGAGCCGACGGGGGAGGTCAAGATGCGGACCGGGGGACGGCCCGCAAAGCTTTACCGCTTCCGCCGTGAAGTTCTGCTCGAACGGCCGGCGCCGGGGGTCCGTGTGAAGCCCGGCAAAGCTTGAACGCCCAAAGCGCTGCGGGGAGCGCTCGGTGCGCATCGGGGGATTGAACGCCTAAGGGGGTTTCCGAATTTTCCAGGCTGGCCAGGCATCAACAGATGCCGTAGTCTTATTACGAGCTTGGAATACTCAAAGTGAGCATTATGTAGCACCTACCGGCTTCATCGCCGGCCCTTTTGACGGCCTAGAAATGCTCAAGAAGAGCATACTTGGGAGAGGAAGCGATGGACAATTTCGAGCTGCGCACTGAGCGGGCCCCCGGCCGCCGCGCGCCGGCCCGAATGCCGGCGCCGGTGACGTCGCCGGCCGCGCTCCCCCCCTTCACGCCGGAGCTGGTCGCCGAGATGGCACCGCTTTACGCGCGCGTGAAGCACATCGTCACCCCGATGGAGTGGCCGCACTACGCGCCGCTGATCAAGGCGATCAACGAGCTCAAGAAAGAGCGCAACGCGGTGATCCTCGCGCACAACTACATGACGCCGGAGATCTTCCACTGCGTCGGCGATTTCCAGGGCGACTCGCTGCAGCTCGCCAAAGAGGCTGCACGCACGACCGCTCAGGTGATCGTGCAGGCCGGCGTGCACTTCATGGCCGAGACCTCCAAGCTCCTCAACCCTGACAAGACCGTGCTGATCCCGGATTTGCGCGCTGGCTGCTCACTCGCGGCGTCGATCACGCCTGCGGATGTGCGCATGCTGCGCGAGGCCTATCCGGGCGTTCCCATCGTTACCTACGTCAACACTTCCGCCGCGGTGAAGGCCGAGTGCGATATCTGCTGCACCTCCTCCAACGCGGTGAAGATCGTCGAGAGCCTCGGCGCGCCGCGCGTCCTGCTCATCCCCGACGAGTACCTTGCGAAGTACGTGCAGACCAAGACCAAGGTTGAGATCATCGCCTGGAAGGGCCACTGCGAGGTGCATGAGCGCTTCACGGCGCGGGACATCGCCGACATCCGCGCGGCCGATCCCGGCACGCGCATAATCGCCCATCCCGAGTGCCCGCCCGAGGTCATCGAGGCCTCCGACTTTACCGGCTCGACCTCGGCGATGATCAACTGGGTGAAGACCAACCGGCCGAAGAAGGTCGCGCTCATTACCGAGTGCTCGATGGCCTCCAACGTCGCCGTCGAGACGCCCGACGTCGAGTTCATCCGGCCGTGCAGCCTGTGCCCGCACATGAAGCGCATCAGCCTCGAGAACATCTACCTCGCCTTGCGCGACATGCGCCACGAGGTGACAGTCGATCCGGCGGTCGCCGCGAAAGCGCGCCGCGCGGTCGAGCGCATGGTCAACCTGACGAACTGAAGCCCGCGGCCGATCCCTTCGGGGGTCGGCCTCAGCGCTCGTGAGCACCGCCATGGCCTCAAGCGTCAGCCGCTCCCCACGATTCGCCTCGGCAACCGACGAGAGGCTCGGCGCCCACGGCGACGTGGTGATCGTCGGCGGCGGCCTTGCGGGCCTGTTCACGGCGCTGAAGCTCGCGCCTATGCACGTGACCGTGCTCGCCGCGGCGCCGCTCGGCGAAGGGGCCTCCAGCAATTGGGCGCAGGCTGGCATCGCCGCCGCCGTCGGCCCCGACGACAGCCCGGATTTGCATGCGGCCGACACCCTCGCTGCCGGCGCGGGCATCGTCGATGAGCGCGTCGCGCGCTTCGTCACGGAAGAGGCGCCCGCCTGCATCGACGATCTCGTCGCCTATGGCGTTCCCTTTGATCGCAACGCTGAGGGGCACTTCTCGCTGAGCCGCGAGGCCGCGCACTCGCGCCGCCGCATCGTACACGTCTCCGGCGACCGGTCCGGCGCCGCCATCATGCGCGCGCTGATCGCAAAAGTGCGCGCGACGCCGTCGATCCGCGTGCTCGAAGGCTACGAGGCCGACGAGCTCATCGTCTCCGGCGGCCGCGTCGAAGGCGTGCGCCTCCTGCGCCCGGCCGCGTTCGGCAACGGCGCCTACGAGTTCTTCCCCGCCTGTGCGGTCGTGCTGGCGACCGGCGGCGCCGGCGGTCTCTTCGCCATCACCACCAACCCCGGCTATGCGCGCGGCGAGGCGATCGCCATGGCCGCCCGCGTCGGCGCGGTGATTGCGGACGCCGAGTTCGTGCAGTTCCATCCCACCGGCATCGACGTCGGCGCCGACCCGGCACCGCTGGCGACGGAGGCGTTGCGGGGCGAGGGCGCGATCCTGATCAACGGCAAAGGCGAACGCTTCATGCCGACGATCGACCCGCGCGCAGAGCTGAGCCCGCGCGATATCGTAGCGCGCGGCGTGTTCGCCGAGATCGCCGCCGGGCGCGGGGCATTCCTCGATTGCCGCACGGCGATCGGCGCGCATTTCCCGGAGGCGTTTCCCACCGTCTACGCTTTCTGCAAGGAGGCCGGCATCGATCCCGTCACGCAGCCGATCCCGGTGGCGCCCGCCGCCCACTATCACATGGGTGGTATCGCCACCGACGAGCGCGCGCGCTCGACCGTGCCGGGCCTCTGGGCCGTGGGCGAGGTCGCCTCCACCGGGCTGCACGGCGCCAACCGGCTCGCCTCCAACTCGCTGCTCGAAGCGGCCGTTTTCGGCGCCCGCGCCGCCGCCGACATCGCCGCGCTCGATCGCAACAGCCGCTGCGCACCGACCGTCAACTTGAAGCGGATTACCCGCGCTACCCAAGGCCCTGCCGTCGACCGCGCCGCCAAGCTCGCGCGGCTGCGGCGCACGATGACGGACAGCGTGGGGGTCGTGCGCGATGCCGCGGGTCTGCGCAAGGCTATCGCGGCGCTGAGCCAGATCGAACGCGACGCAGGAGACGATCGCATCCTCGCTAACATGGCGCTCGCCGCCCGCTTCATCGCGTCCGGCGCGCTGCAACGCCAGGAAAGCCGCGGGGCGCATGACCGCAGCGATTTTCCTGAAACGAGCCCAGCGCTCGCCCACCGCAGCTTCCAGACGCTCGCCGAGCTCGATCGCCTGACTTCCACGCCTGCGCCTGCGCATCTGCACCAGGCCGGATGCTGCGGATGAGCAACGCTCCGCCTGAACTCAGCCTGCCGCGAGAGCTTGTCGACGCGGCGGTTGCCGCGGCACTGGCCGAGGACCTTGGGCTTGCCGGCGACATCACGTCGGAGGCGACCATTCCGGCCGGTGCGCGCGCTTCGGGCATCATCGCGACGCGCAAAGCCGGCGTGATCGCCGGCGTGCAGCTTGCTGAGGCCGCGTTCAAGACGCTCGACAGGGAAGCGCGCGTCGAGGTGCTCGTCGCCGACGGCGCACCGGTCAAGCCCGGCGACGCAATCGTCCGCGTCTCCGGCAACGCGCGGGCACTGCTCGGCGCCGAGCGCGTCGCGCTCAATTTCCTCGGCCACCTGTCGGGGATCTCCACGCTGACGCGCGCTTACGTGGATAGAATCGCGGGCACACGCGCCCGCATCATCGATACGCGCAAGACGACACCCGGTCTGCGCGCCTTCGAGAAGCACGCGGTACGCGCCGGCGGCGGGCTCAACCACCGCTTCGGGCTGTTCGACGCGATCCTCGTCAAGGACAACCACATCGCGGCGGCGGGCGGCATCGCCAAAGCCATGTCCGGCATCCGCAGCCGCGCGGGCCACATGGTCAAGGTCGAGGTGGAGGTGACGAACCTTGCCGAGCTTGATGAAGCGCTGACGCTCGGCCCCGATGCCGTGCTGCTCGACAACATGCCGGTGCCGATGCTGAAGGCGGCCGTCGCCAAGGTTGCCGGGCGCACTGTCACAGAAGCTTCAGGCGGCGTAACCCTCGACACGGTGCGCCAGATCGCGGAGACCGGCGTCGACCTCATTTCCGTCGGAGCGCTCACCCATTCGGCACCCAATCTCGATGTTGGGCTCGACTTCGATCCGGCCGGTTAACAGGCGGTACGATCCCGCTTGATTTTGCCACAGTTGCTGCGCAGGAGTTGTGCGCAACCGCCACGTGGCCACATCAAGACGCCTCGATCGGTCGCCGTCGCTCTTGTTGAGGCACCGCCGTCATGGATTTCACAAAAGGCGTCGTGATCTGGGGGCTTGTCGCCCTGGCTTCGGCTTTCCTCGGCGGCGTGCTCGCCGGCGTCAAGAACCGCGACCACTCGTTCTGGATCGCGTGGTGCTTCGTGCTGCCGCCCATGCTGCTATTCATTCTGCTTCTGCCCAAGCACGAGGGCGTGCGCCCGCGCAAGCCCTCGCTCGACGAGCAGGAGCGGCGCGGCTGGTGGTGAGCGACTAGCTTCTAGTCAGTAGATACGGCGCTGCCGCCGCGCTTGCGGCGGATTGCGGCCTGCGCGGCCGCGAGCCGCGCTACGGGCACGCGATAGGGCGAGCAGGACACGTAGTCGAGCCCCAGCTCCTCGAAGAACACAACCGACCGCGATTCCCCGCCGTGCTCGCCGCAGATGCCGACCTTGAGGCTGGGGTTGGCCACCCGCCCGCGCTCGGTCGCGATGCGGACGAGTTCGCCGACCCCTTCGGTGTCGATCGCCACGAAGGGATCCACCGTGAACACCTTCTTGTCCATGTAGACATCGAGGATCGGCGCGGCGTCGTCGCGCGAGAGGCCAAGCGTCGTCTGCGTGAGGTCGTTGGTGCCGAAGGAGAAGAACTGCGCGCCATCGTCGCCCGCGGCCAACTCGCCCGCTTTCAGCGCCGCACGCGGCAGCTCGATCATGGTCCCGATAGAATAGTCGAGCGTGGCGCGCCTCTCCGCCTCCACCATGCGCGCGACGTTGACAATGATCTCGCGCACGATCTCGAACTCGCGTCGGTAGGCAACGAGCGGCACCATGATCTCGACCTTCACCGGTTTGCCGGTCTCCTTCCCCGTGTTGAGCGCAGCCTCGAAGATGGCGCGAGCCTGCATTTCCGTGATCTCCGGGTAGCGGATGCCGAGGCGGCAGCCGCGGAAGCCGAGCATCGGGTTGAACTCGGACAGATCTTCGATGCGCGCCCGCAGCTTTTCCGCCGGCACCCCGATCTCGGCGGCAATCTCTTCGATCTCGCGATCCTCTTTGGGGAGGAACTCGTGCAGCGGCGGATCGAGCAGGCGGATCGTCACCGGCAACCCGACCATGATCTTGAAGATCTCCTCGAAGTCCGTTTGCTGCATCGGCAGGATCGTATCGAGCGCCTGCCGCCGGCCGTTCTCGTCGTCGGCGAGGATCATCCGGCGCACGGCGAGGATGCGGGCCGCGTCGAAGAACATGTGCTCGGTGCGGCAAAGGCCAATGCCCTCCGCTCCGAAGGCGCGGGCCTGCTTCGCGTCGCGCGGAGTATCCGCATTGGCGCGCACGCGCAGCCGCCGCTCCGCGTCCGCCCAGCCCATCAGGGTGGCGAATGCGCCCGACAGCTCCGGCTGGCGCATCTTGGCGCGTCCGTTCAGCACGTGCCCCGTGCCGCCGTCGATAGTGATGAGGTCGCCCCTCTTGAAGACGCGCTTGCCTACCTGCATCGTGCCGGCTTCGGCGTCGATGCGCAGCGCACCCACGCCCGAGACGCACGGCCGCCCCATGCCGCGGGCGACGACGGCGGCGTGGCTGGTCATGCCGCCGCGCGCGGTCAGGACGCCGGCCGCGGCGTGCATGCCGTGGATGTCCTCCGGGCTCGTCTCCTGGCGCACGAGGATCACCTCGCGGCCGCGCGCGCGCTCTGCTTCCGCATCATCCGCGGTGAACACGATCTCGCCCGCCGCCGCGCCCGGCGAGGCCGGCAGACCCACCGCGATCACGTCCTTCTTGGCATCGGGATCGAGCATTGGATGCAGAAGCTGATCGAGCGCCGCCGGGTTGACGCGCAGCACGGCGGCTTCCTTCGTGAGCACGCCGGCATCCGCGAGATCGACCGCGATGCGCAAAGCGGCCTCCGCCGTGCGCTTGCCCGACCGCGTCTGCAGGATCCAGAGCTTGCCGTTCTCGATGGTGAACTCGACATCCTGCATGTCGCGGTAGTGCGATTCAAGGCGCGAGAACACGGCCGTGAGCTTGCCGAAGAGCTCAGGCATCAGCGTCTCGAGCGAGGGGTTATCCTCGGAGGATTCGGTGCGCGCACGCTCGGTGAGCGGCTGCGGCGTGCGGATGCCGGCGACCACGTCCTCGCCCTGCGCGTTGAGCAGGAACTCGCCGTAGATCTCTCTGGTCCCCGTCGAGGGATTGCGCGTGAAGGCGACGCCCGTCGCACTCGTCTCGCCGAGGTTGCCGAACACCATTGCCTGCACCGTGACGGCCGTACCCCAGCTATCGGGAATGTCGTGCAGGCGCCGATAGGTCTTGGCGCGCGCGTTCTGCCAGGAGCCGAACACCGCCGCGATGGCGCCGTAGAGCTGCTCGTTGACGTCCTGGGGAAACGGCTTGCCGAGCTGGCCCTCGACCGCGGACTTGTACTCCTCGATGATCTCGGCCCAATCGTCGGCGGAGAGCTCGGTGTCGCTCGTGAGGCCGTTGAGGTTCTTGAAGTTCTCCAGGATGTCCTCGAACACACCGTGGTCTACGCCGAGCACCACATCCGCATACATCTGGATGAAGCGCCGGTAGCTGTCGTAGGCGAAGCGGCGATCCTTCGAGCGCTTGGCGAGCCCCTCCACCGTCTTGTCGTTGAGACCGAGGTTGAGGATCGTGTCCATCATGCCGGGCATGGAGGCGCGCGAGCCCGAGCGCACCGACACGAGCAGCGGCTTTTCGATGTCGCCCAGCTCCGCTCCGACCGATTCGCCGACGAGCTTTAGCGCCTTGTCGATCTGCGGCTTCAGGCCCTCGGGCAAAGTACGCCCGTTGGCGTAGTAGGCGTCGCAGACGGCGGTGGTGATGGTGAAGCCGGGAGGTACGGGCAAGCCCAGGCTCGCCATCTCGGCGAGGTTCGCCCCCTTGCCGCCAAGCAATTCCGACATGCTCGCACGGCCGTCGACATAGCCCGCCGCGAACACGTAAACCCACTTCGGCTCGCTGCGAGTTGTCCGCTCAGGCTTGTTCACGGCTACCTCCGACGGCGATGCTTTGCCGACAGACCGGCGTTGAACCTTTGCCATACTAGCCTCATTGCTCGCTCGAAAGATGCGGCGGAAAGCTGCCGGTGGAGGAAACTTGGCTTCCGGGTGCGGCGTTCCGTCGGGTGCACCTTTGACGCAAGCCGATCCTTACCGCACTGTCCTCGGCCGAACGTGCCCGGAGACGAACTTTATGACCGATAAGCTGAACCAAGTGCTGACAACCCTGGACGAGACCAGCGAGGCCGCGCTTTCGCGCCTGTTCGAGCTCCTGCGCATCGAGAGCGTGTCGACAGACCCCGCCTACAAGGACAGATGCCGCGCCGCCGCCGACTGGTGCGCGGAAGAATTGCGCGACATCGGCTTTGACGCCCGCGTGGTCCCCACGACCGGTCATGCCATGGTTGTCGGCCACGACCGGGCAAAGGTTGCCGATGGCACGCGGCATGTCCTCTTCTATGGGCACTACGATGTGCAGCCGCCGGACCCGGTGACGCTCTGGGATTCGCCTCCGTTCGATCCCCACATCGCCACCGACCCGCACAACGGGCAGGTGATCGTGGCGCGGGGGGCGGAAGACAACAAGGGCCAGCTCATGACCTTCCTCGCCGCCGCGCGGGCGTGGAAGACGATCGCGGGCGAGCTTCCGCTCGCGGTGTCCGTGCTGATCGAGGGCGAGGAGGAGTGCGGGTCGGCGTCGCTGCCGGGCTTCCTCAAGCAATACGGCCCCGAGCTGAAATCCGACCTCGTGCTCGTGTGCGATACCGGCCAGTGGGACAAGGACACGCCCGCCATCACCACCATGCTGCGCGGGCTCGCCGCGCTCGAGGTCGTCATCACAGGCCCGTCGCGCGACCTGCACTCCGGCATCTACGGCGGCCCTGCGGCCAACCCGATCCGCGTGCTCGCGCACGTGCTGGCGGCGATGCACGATGGCAGCGGGCGCGTCACGGTTCCGGGTTTCTACGACGGCGTTGCCGCGCCGGCACCCGCTCAGATCGAGCAGTGGCGCAAGCTCGGCTTCGAGCCCGAGCCGTTCCTCGCCTCCGTCGGTCTCTCGACGCCCGCGGGCGAAGCCGGCTACTCCGTGCTGGAGCAGCTCTGGTCGCGCCCCACGCTCGAGTTCAACGGCATCACGGGCGGCTACCAGGGCATCGGCATCAAGACGGTGATCCCGTCCAAGGCGTCCGCCAAGATCACCTGCCGCATGGTCGCGGGCCAGGACCCGGAGAAGATCATCGAGCGCCTCAAGGCGTTCGTGCGCGCGCAGCTTCCGCCCGACTGCAGCGTCGAGTTCACGAGCCCGCAGGCGAGCACTGCCATCTCGTTTGAAACCTCCACCGCACCGATGCAGGCAGCCGCCGCCGCGCTGGAGGAGGAGTGGGGACGGCCCACGGTGATGATGGGGTGCGGCGCCTCGATCCCGATCGTCTCCTCATTCCGGGACGTGCTCGGCATCGACAGCTTGCTCGTCGGCTTCGGCGTCGAGGATGACCGCATCCACAGCCCCAACGAGAAGTACAACCTCCAGAGCTTCAAGAAGGGCGCCCGCAGTTGGGCGCGCATCCTGGAGAAGCTCGCCGCCTGAGGCTCAGCGGCTCGCGGCACTGCCGAGTTGTGTGTGAAAGGCGGCAACGCGGGCGGCGTTCTCGCGGATGACCTTGGCGTTGTTGGTCTCGGCGTCGCCGGCCGGCACACCGTCGACCTTGACGTCGGGGCTCGACCAGATTGCCCGCCGCGGGCAGCCGTCGCAGCTCTCCTGGTAGCTCATCATTGTGCGCCACTCCTTGCCGTGCACGAAGCCGTGGCCATAGGGGAACGGCTGCGTGCTGTCGTCGAGGTTGCGGTCATGGCGCGCCCCGATCAGGTGGCCGATCTCATGCCCGAGCGAGTACATGGTGGCAGCGCATTCGTGATGGATCGCCGCGAAGGCGTCGGGCGCCTCGGCGGCGACCCGGATCGACAGCCAGCAGCCCATTGGATCGTCGACGACGAGAACGGCGACATCGGCGCCGTATTTGGCGCGCAGGCCGTGGATCTCGTCCATGTAACCGTCGCCCTTGTTGCGGAAGCGGTAGACATGATCGAAGTGGCTTCCGTTCTCGACGTAGTCGGTCTCGTAGGCATGCACGAGCTTGACGCGGACGTTGTCGATACCGCTGTCGCGGAACGACTGGTTGGTCTGAGCGATGGCGACGTCGATGAGATCCTTCTCGATGTCGGTATAGTGGCTCGCAGCCTTCTTGGTGTAGGCGACGATCAAGTTGATGGTTGCCTCCTTGGGCGCACCATTGGCAGGCGCCGGCTTCATCGGCGGGGGCGGCGCCTGCGCGGGCAGCATCATGCTGGCGTCGCCGTCGTGCACCAGCGGATCGCTGTGCATGCCCATCTTCGTCATCGTCTCTTTGCTGGCGGCGCCGTGGTCGGGTGGCATCTTTTCGGGCGAGAATTCGAGCATGCCGTGCATGGTGCCCTCGAGGTTCTTGATGACGTAAGCGTGCCCCTTATACATGACCGTTCCCGCAAGCCGGCCGGTCGGCCACCACAGCAGCGTGATGGGCTCGCCCGTCTCGTCTATGACGCCGCGCCAGATGTAGCCATCGTCGGTCTTGCTGAGCTCGGTACGGCGCGCGGTCACGGTAAGCTTGTCGTTGAGCGGGATCAGCACCGTCTGCGGGGCGCTGCCCGCGGGCGCATTCATCCTTTCCGTCAGCATGTATTCCATGGTCGCAGGATCAGGCAGCTTCATCATGCTCATGCCGACTGCTGCCTTCGACTCCATGGTCTTGTGCATCATCTCCTGCTGCGCCGGCGTCATGCTGGCGGCGGACATTACCGTCGCGACTTCGGGAGTCGCGCTGTCACCGAGGCGATGCAGGGCGACGCCCTGTTTCATCGCGGCGTCGCGCAGTGCCGCGTAGTGCGCCTCCGGCACGGTCCACATCTCCGCGCCCGTCATCGTTAAATCGCGGCCGCCGATCGGCGCGCCAACAACGCGCAAAGCCTTGTATTCGGCGCTCGCCTTGTCGGGCAGGTGCGTGAGAATGACACCGGTTTGCTCTTCGGCAGAGACCGCGGCGAGGCCGAACGCCGCCAGCAGGCCAAGACCGAAAGCCGCGAGTATTGCGGATGTGCGAGGACGGCTGCACTGCATGTCGATCACCGCTGGGAAAATCGGGTCCGAAACAACACGGGCCCCCCGGGCTGGCGCTCGAGGGGCCTCTCGTTAGGCGAGATCAGCCCTTGCTGGCCTTGGCCTTCATGTCGGCGAGAATGCCGTCCCAAACACCATGCGGCGAGAAGCTGTCGCCCGCGGTGCAGGAGTTGTAGGCGTCGAGCGACTTGCGCACGGCGTCGGCGAGCTCGTAGCCGCTCATCTTGTTGACGTAGGTCGACATCTGGCCGAGGAACGTCTTGTAGCCGCCGTTGCAGTCCTCTTTGGCGAGCACTGGTGTCACGCCGGCAAGAATGGCGGCGGTGAGCGCGGCAATCGCAAGCTTCGTCATCTTTGTCTCCTGGGAGTTGGAGGGTGCAGATCATCCGTCGCGTTTAGCTGCGACGGCATTCGGGCATGTGTCGAACGAACGATCGGCGCGTCGACCCAGGCTGAAAATCGATTGGGTCGGGCGATCAGCCGCTTCGCAGTCGGGGGACTTCCCAATCGACATGGACGGCGCTCCGAACGGTCCCATCAACGTCGGGAACTTTAGAATTCCCGCAACGATCAGCCCGCAAATTGAATTAATGACACCGAGAAGTCAGGGACCTGCGGGCAGCTTCAAGCCCCTGACCACCGCAAGATGGCGCAGGCCGAGACGCTTCTGAAATATCGATTGGGTCGGGAATCGATAGCCTCAGGCTATCGGGGCCTAAAGGTAGATCTCGGCGAGATCGATGCTGGAATCCCGCCCCACGCGGTCGAAATTCAGCTCCAGCCACTCGTCCGCCCGCTGCCGCCCCGTGTCGCGCAGCTTGCACAGGAAGTCCCAGTCCGGGTTGAGCTTGGTGGCAACGCCGAGCTGCGCCATCTCCGCATCGTCGCGGATCGAGTGCATGCGCATGCGGTTGTACTTCGTGCTATCGAGCGCACCCTCGTCGATCAGCCGCGTGACGAACTCGACGGCGCGCATCTCGCGCATGAGCGAGGAATTGAAGCTGATCTCGTTCATGCGATCGAAGATCTCGGGCGCGCTCTTGGGCAGCTTTGAGCGCTCGATGGGGTTGATGTGGACGATAATCACGTCTTTCGAGGCGCCGTGATAGATCAACGGGAAGATGGCGGGATTGCCCATGAAGCCGCCGTCCCAGTAGGCCTCGCCATCGATCTCGACCGCCTGAAACACCTGCGGCAGGCAAGCGGAGGCTAGCACGGCGTCGACGCAGAGGTCCCTGTTCTCGAATACCTTGATCTTGCCGGTGCGCACGTTGGTGGCGCTCAAGAAGACGCGCGTCGCCCGCTCGTTGCGCGCAAGCGCGTCGAAGTCGATGAGCTTGAGCAGCACGTCCTTAAGCGGATTGAGGTTGAAGGGATTGAGCTGATAGGGCGAGAACATGTGCGTCATCAATTGGAACGCGTGGTAGGTCGGCGAGAAGTCGGCCTGGACGCCGTACATCTGCAGCCACCGCTCCCACGGCAGCGTGCGCAGCGGGCTGTAAAGCTCTCCCGCGCGCGAAATCTCAGACCAGAATTCGTTGAGCTTCTCGCGCGCCCCGGCGCTGCCCCCGAGCGAGACCCCGTGCGCGACGACAACAGCATTCATGGCGCCCGCGCTCGTCGCGCTGATCGCTTCGATCGTGAGCCGCTCGTCCTCCAGGATGCGGTCGAGCACGCCCCAGGCGAAGGCGCCGTGCGCGCCCCCGCCCTGCAGTGCGATGTTGACCGGCTTCTGGTTGCGGTTCACGCGAGACATCGGTTGGGGTCGTTTCGGCTCCTGAATGGTCATTGTGCCGTCCAGCCGCCCTCGATGGTGCGTAGCGGGGTTCCGAAACGTGGCGGCTGCCTCCTGCCCTTTTACACCACGGCAGCAGCAATAGGGCGAGTAGACGAGCCCGGCGCGGTAAATGATTTCGCCTGGCCGCACTTTGCGGCGCCCGTCGCCCCCGAGTATGCTGCCCGGCGCGGCGCCTAACGGCGCCGCACTGGTCTTTCGGCTCGGGAGCTTCCATGCGCGCGCGCTACGCTCTGATAATCGCGGTGCTCTGCGTCGCCGCGCTCGCTGTCGCGCAGGACCAGCGCGCACCTTGGCCGAGCGAGTACTTCAATCCAAAGCCGCCCGCAAACACTGCCGGCGACTTCGACTACTACGCGCTCGTCCTATCGTGGAGCCCGACGCATTGCATCGCGAGCGAAGGCGACCGCGACGAGATGCAATGCGAGCGCCGCGACGGCCAGCGCTACGGCTTCGTCGTGCACGGGCTGTGGCCGCAATTCGAAAAAGGCTATCCCGAGCGCTGCCGTACCGCCTGGCGCCCGTTCGTGCCGGAGGACGTCATCGCCAGCATGCGCGATATCATGCCGAGCCGTAACCTCGTCATCCATGAGTACAAGGCGCACGGCACCTGCTCGGGCCTGCAGCCGGCGCCGTATTTCGCGCTGGCACGGCGCGCGTTCGCGAGCATCCGCATCCCCGACCGCTACCAGAATCCGTTCGAGCCTCAGTACGTGTCCGCGCGCGAGCTCGAGGGCGATCTGCTGCGCGCCAACCCGCAGCTCAGGCCCGAAATGATTGCGGTAAGCTGCGGCGGGCCCGGCAACCGGCTGATCGACGTGCGCATCTGCCTCACCAAGAACGGCGGCCCACGCCCCTGCGGCAAGAACGAGAATCAGATGCGTCTCTGCCGCGCCGACCAGGTTCTTCTGCCGCCCGTGCGCTCGACCAAGCGGCTCGATACAGGGCTCAATCCCAAAGCCAAGGAAGACAAGCCGTTGCCAAAGCCGCGCCTCATCGAAAGCCCGAGCGCGCAGTAGCCTCGGGGCGGCGACCGGCGCCATAGCAAAACCTGTGGATATCGGCGCGGCGCCTGAGACCTGCCCTAGTGCCGCCTTGCCGCCCGAGCAGCCGCTTCGCAAACTGTCCCTGTGATTCCAGCGGGGGCGGGGTCGGCAATGGCCGCGGCGACGATCGAACGAGAGCGCTATCGCGAGGCCTTGGGGCCTGCTGCCGCGAAGGCCACCGGCTTCATCCCACGCCGGCGGAGCTATCGCACCGCGCTTCTCTGGGCCGCAGGTGGCTTCCTCGCCGGCGCGCTTTTCTGGTACGCGGTCGGATTCTGGAGGTTCGTCTCCGACGTTGTCCTCGATCCGGCACCAACTGCGCCGGCGGAGATGACGGCCGTTGCCCCGCCAAGCCAGGTCTCACTGCCGACGATCTATCTCGTCGATCCGGCCAACTGCACTGCGCTCATCCTCGACCGCAAGACCAACAGCACCGTCATGCAACCGTGCCCGCAAGAGGGGCTCGCCTTGCGGCTCGAGGCCAATAGCGAGCGCGAGAGCCTCGCGGTGGTCGGCGATCCGGCGATAATGCCGACGCGTTACCGGGCGGATTGACGGGGTTCTCAGCGGATCACGTCAGGCGATCTTGCGCACGCGCTCTGAGCGCCACGCCGCCGGCGCTCCTGTGACGTAGCCGAGGCCCGACTCCGCCGCGACGCTGTCGAGCGTCGTCGGATCGAGGCTCCAGCGGTTGGCGAGCCGCATCACGTGCTCCTCCGTCGGGTGCAGGATCATCTCGCCGCCCGCGTCGCCTTTGCGCCCCTGCACGCCGCGCAGCTCGAACAGCCTGAGGCGCAGGCCCCGCTCCTCCTTGGTGGTGCGCCCCTTGTTCCAGACGATGCCCTCGTCCGTCACCGCGAACGCGCGCACGAGCCGCCCGTCGCGCACGCGCGCCCAGGCGTAGAAGTCGATCGGCGGATAACTGAAGAAATACTGCACCTCTGGAAAGCGACCGCCGAGGTCGACAAGCAGCGGCGTGCACTTATCGACGAAGCCGCGCCCCACGGGGTGCGGCAAGGGCAGCCCCACGACAAAGGTCCAGTCGCCGACGGGAGGCGTGACGAACAGGTGCGAGGCGCCGAGCCGCGCGTCGTAGACGGTGCCGATGCCAGAATCCCAGTTGCACGGCACGGGCTCGACAAGGCGCAGCGCCTCGATGACCGCGGCGGAGCTGCGCGTGCGGATGGCGAGCCAGGCCATTCCGTAGCCGAAGGCGCAGGGGCGATCGGGGCTCGTGCTGAAATGAACCTCCTGTGGCGCTGACTGTCGCGCGAGCCAGAAGGCCGCGTAAACAGTGAAAGCGATCATGGCGACGACGATGAAGACCACGGCCCCGCCTGTCCCGAAAGTGGTGGCGTTTTATGCGGTGGTTCGCTGCCGCGCGGCAAGGCACGGGCGCCGAGAGCTGGGGAAAACGGGCGAGCGGGCGGCCCTCGGATATTCGCGGACTCGCCGCTGTGGAGGCCGCCCAAAACGGAAACGAGGCCAGCTCGCGTCACCGGCGGCAGCGGGGTAGCCCGTCGGACGCCGCAAAGCTGGCCTCTGGCCTCGCGGAACGCGCCATATGAGGGCGATTGACGCGCTCTGCGCCTTGGCCGCCCAGATGCCACCGCTGCGGAAAGTAAGCGGGACTGACGAGCGGCCAATGCCAATGTTCCGCGCGCGTAGCGATAGCGGAGGTGTATGACACCCATATGATATCGACGGCCTAGATCCGGCTGGACCCGCCGATTGGGCCTTTTCGACGGTCAGAGTACCCTCCCGCCGGCCCAAAACCCCGTCCATCGATCAAGAACGCTTCGACTTCGCGAACGACGCTCATGTCATGAGCTGCGGGTGAGTTTCCAAGAGATTGCCGGGTCGGCACGCCGCCGGCCTTCGGTGTCTTACAAACGAAATCGGGAGCCGCGAAGGCTCCCGATCCGACCAATCAGTTTTGGCAAATCTAGTGCGCGAAGGCGATGGGAATGACCACGTCGGCGCCGAATGTGGCTTGCCAGTGTGAAGTACCGTCGTCAAACGGTGTGGTGTGGCTGGACCAGTCCCAACGGGCCTCGGGGCGAACGACCATGCCTTCGAGCGACTTCGGCACCTCCGGCTTCCAGTTCAAGGCAATGGTCTCATCATAGTAGTTGGTACCCTGCAACGGTTGGCCTGGTATGATGGGCACGAAAAACTGGGGTGAGCCATTATTAAAGCAGCCGTTCTGCTGTCCTTCTTCGGACTTCACGAAGTCGAGATTGCCAGGGCAAGCGGAGACGAAGGCGCCGTTATTATCGCGCCACCACTCGCTGCGCAGGCCGATCGATACGTTATCCGTCAGAGCGTAGACCCAGTAGTCGGCGATGCCGTAGCCGGTTGCGCCGTGATCGGTGCCGAAGCCCGGCGTGTCGTCCTCTACGTAATTGAACTCATAAGTCGCCGTGAGCTTCTTGGTGACCTTGTAGGTAGCCACGATGTCACCGTAGTACCTGGTCGCCACAGGGCCGTTTCCCTGCGTCGGGCCGTAAAAGAACCCCGGATCCCCTTCGCTGGGGAGGGCCTTGCCGATATGCGTCAATGCCAGAATGGTTAGGTCACCCTTCAAGAGGTTCAAGCCAAAACCACCGAGGAACGAGGCTGAGTCGTTGGGATCACCGGGGTCTCCGAAGGTTGTGTTCACGCCCGTATCGACGCCGTAATAGACGTCAAGCATTGAGTTCACGTGGGTGTCCGCCAGGATGCCCGTGTGTTTGAGCGGCAGGCCAAAGTTGAAGGTGTAGTCGTGGGAGTAAAAGAAATTGCCTCTCGGATCGATGACCTCGTTACCCAATGGCGTCACGTACTGACCGATCTTGATGTCGGTCCCCCCGGTGCCAAGCCACGGTGTGTGGAACTGCCCCCAAGCTTCTAGGATGTCCAGCTGGTATTGAGCATCGGTGACCTTATCCAGCTCACCGAGGAAGTGCGTGTAGCGTGCGTCTGTTCCATACATGCCTTGGAAGCGGAACCCGAAATCATACTGCTTCTTTGAGTCAATCGGGCGCTCCGCGATGAACGAGAGCTGGTTCATCATGAT
>JRHI01000751.1_pt1 | contig 32858 bp, 28 predicted proteins | sample 215371 | NCBI WGS metagenome assembly JRHI01 (sample SAMN02929681, study PRJNA255918) | sediment metagenome | biome: cave system; feature: Ice Cave; material: Sediment; isolation source: sediment from deep within a dark volcanic ice cave with no known source of... ...
GCCAGTTAATGGGGAAAACATCTCTGGGTGTGGAAGGAAGATCCGTCGGACATAATCACGAAATCGACGCGTCGATCGAATCCATGCAGGTGAAAAAGTCCAGCCGTCCGTTCCGTCGAGCTGCGCGTGGGCGCACGTAAGCTTCGCACGCCCGCTGGAAAATCATCGAAGACACGTGATGCCAAATCCAAAACGATGTAAGGTCCCCCGCTTCAACCCCTTCCAGGCGAGTCATTCCCCAGAGCACGCACAGGTGCAGAGATCTTTGGCGCGACGTATTCGAGCCATCCGTTAGCCTCCAAGTTTTTCCAGTTTTGTCGAGGTTTTCGAAAGCCACCGCAACCGTCAGGTGCCATTCGCAAGAACATTGTATTTTCATTAGCGTCGAGGATTCTTATTGTAGAACGCCCACAACACTCCGCCGACCCAAACCACACTGTCTCACCACGTGCCAACGCGCAAAATCAGACCGGAAGTAACGCGCACTCCATTTGCCGCATGAATCTGGTCCACATCTCCTAACCAAGCGTGTGTGTATTCGAGATAAGCCACTCGCCACGCAAAGGCACGGTCAAAAACGATATCCAGCCAATAGATCCAAGAACCGTGTGCAGAATTCCCGCAAGCATCACAAAACTGAATGCCTATGCCGCGCGTGAAACCGTCTTCCCTCGTTGGAGCTATCGTCATCCCATACCAAAGGGCGAGAATCCGAGCGGCACAGAAACCGGCCTGACAACTGCTCTTCACTACTTCTCTTATTGGCAGCCAATTTTGTCGTAGTCACGTGCCGTTAACAAATAGTCCGTATGCTGGTCGGCTGCCGGCGGGCTGCAATCCGCGTACGGGCCTGCGGCATGGCTCACCCGAACTGATTGTTAGTGTACTTCAACATTTCATTACTTTGTCGTGCGCGAAATCTTGTATTCGACTCAACGAGGTCCATTCATGACTCCTAAACAGAAAAAATCAAAGGCGATGGTAAAGGCGATCCTTGAAGCGGTCAACGACAAGGAACTACAACGTGAAATTACAAACGATGTGCGGAAAATAATGAAACAGACGACGGCTGTTAAGAAAAAGAAAGGAAAAAGCCCTAACACCAAAGTAGGTTAGAACGACATGTCCAACAATTGCGATTCGGTGGCAGTCTGGCGAGAATATTGCAGTACGGGGACCCAAGAGCACCCTGGCCACTATGGCCGGTGTGAACGACGAGCAAAACGTTGAGCGGAAGTTCGCTCGAGCCACATTCGTTCTTCGTCAGGTTCTTATTTTCATGCGACCGCATAGGGGAGCTTGGCCGAACATCAATCGACAAACACAATGCGCGGTGAATCTAAACTAATTAATAGATTGAGGTCTTCTGCAAGACCGTATCGGACGAAAGAGTGATAACGAAATGGTCGAGGCTAAGTATCTGCTGGTTCCCGATAGCGGCAGGACACCCCTTCAGCGGCTCAATGACGCACTGAAAATTGACAATGAGTTCTCCCAACTCCTTCAATAGGCTTTGCCAGATTTCTTCATAATAAGTTCTGAGAGCTCTTCGTATTGATCGGTGGCAATGAAGTCCACGCCTGCGGCGATCGCGGCGGTCCACCGTTTTGCGACAGCATCGCGAGAGCCGAAGTTGTAGTTGCGAAACCACCCGAAACTGCTCAGCTGGGGAACTGGCACCCCATCAAGAGTATAAAAACGGATCCACAGACCCTGCTTGTGCGCATATTGAACCAAACCGCGCAGCCGCTCCTCCTTGGTGGGTGTCCATTCGCCCGCTTTCGATGGACCTCCGGCCTCAACCACTCCCCAGAAGTTGTTCCACCACCGGTGGTAATTGTCTGCCGGTAAGGGTTCAATCACTTCCGGGGTGCCCAGGGGCGCCTCTTGATGAGTTGGCGCTGCTCCAAAAACGAGCAGATGCTGACCGTAGGGTACTTGATCATAGAAAACCTTCTTTTGCGCGTCGGATTCACCCGTCAGCACCAGGACAGGCCGCAGATCGAGCTGAGCGACGATTGTAATATCTGGTGACTTGGGCGCAGTGGTGAGCCAGTCCTGGTATTCGCGCAATAGGGTCCAAATCGCTTGCAGGTGTTCCGGCTCTTCTGTTTTTACATCGAGGTTGAGAGTGATGATGGGCCAATCCCCATGATTACCTTCGTGGAGCGCACGCTCAACTCGAGAACGGATGCGCTCGAAAAAGTAATCACGCATGCTAGGCTCGGTGCCCTCCAATGGTTCACCGTGCGCGACGAGCGAACGCGATTGCTCTGTTTTTGGGTCTTTGTACCAGTAGAGATCTTGCTCGATGGCGAGGGGCGTACCAGCGCTGAACGCCCGCTCTATTCGATCCCCCCACCACTCAAAATACGGATAACAGTTGTGGGCGTCCATCAAGACGCGGTGCCCGGGCGCAAAAGTTTTGTTGGATTGTTGACCCTCGGTGCTTTGGATCAGCAAGAGCAGCGCTCCTGCAAGAGCCAGCGTCATGCGGTGGAATGTGGCAGGCATAAGCGGTTTAGTTTTGCGCCTCCGATCAGAAGCGCACGCGGGCGGAGAGCTGCATCACGCGAGCGGGAAATGCGTCAGAGATTACGCCGAATCCGTCGTCTCCCCAAATCAATTGGGAGGGGTCTTTGTAGTTCGTGTGATTCAGAACATTGAACGCGTCGGCACGAATTCCCAAATGGAGTCGTTCCGTCAGCCCGAAGGTCTTGCTAAGACTCAGATCAATCGTGCCAAAGCGCGGTCCATGAGCAACGTTGCGCTGAGCGTTGCCCGGTGTCGAAGGGGCTTGCAAAGCAAACGCGGCAACATCGAGAAAGTGGAAACGGTCGGCGGAAGGATCGATTCCGGTGTTTGGGTTTCCTACGCGATTGGGTCGCAGATCGCCAAAATCGTTCGGGATATTGTCAAACGCGCCGTTTGCGCCGATGTCGAGACCAGTGTTGGGATCGGTTCCGGTGGGATCGAGGGAAACGTCGAGAGGTAGGCCAGAGCGCCAGGTCACAATGCTCGACACTTGCCAGCCGCCTACGAGGGCATCCGCGGCACGGCCCACGTTCGAGCCAAAAGTGCGCCCGCGTCCTAGCGGGAGATCGTAAATACCCGCCAGAGAGAAGCGATGCCGCGGCACTTGGCGCATGGGGCCGCGCTCGCATGAGAAGCAATCCTTCACTTGCGGCTCGCTGTCGGAGCCCCACGCCCCGGACTCGTCGATGGCACTGGCATAGGTGTAAGAACCGAGCAGGTAGAACCCTCTCTGAAATGTTTTTTCATATTTCAGTTCCAACGCATTGTAGTGAGATGTCCCTCGCGTGGTACCGGTATAAATTTGCGCGAAGTTCGGGAAGGGATAGTTGGCGGGATTTCCGGGATCTGCGCCGTAATTTGTCTGGTTGGCGTCGGAATTTGCTACCAGGCGATCTCCGTGATTTCCAACGTAGGCCATTTCAAATGTCGATCTTGCAGGCAAGGAAAGCTGCAAGGCAACGTTATATTGCTGTACGCGCGGAGTCTTCCAGTTCTTTTCCCGCGCGCGCAAATTTAATGTTGACGGATCGAACTGGGTAAGAATGTCGCTGGGTATGGGATCAGAAATTTTTAGCGGAGAGGTCGAACCCTGAGAATTTAAGGTCACCGAAACGAGCTGCGGCGGGTTCAGGGGGAGGTTCGTGTCGGACCCAAAAATATCTTCACCATTGTAGAAAATTCCAAAGCCGGCACGAAGCACCAGACGATTGGCAAGCAGTTGATACGCGACACCGAGACGGGGTCCCCAATCCTGCTTGTCTGGATTTACCAGATATTTATTCGAACCGGTGGCGTCTACGAGTTGCCCTTGCGCGAAATCGAAATTGATGTTGCGGTTAGGAGAGTCGCCATAATACGGCGTGGCGTACTCATAGCGCAGACCAAGGTTCAGACTCAGTCGCGGCGTGACCTTCCAATAGTCTTGCAGATATCCAGCCCAAACCTGCTGCAGTTGCCTGATTACCGGAACCGAGTTGATGGTGAACTGATCGTCAAGACCCAAAAACAAATCCCCGAGCGGATCGCCGGTAAATTTTCCCCGAAACCGATATTGCGGTGTGCGCCGCTGAATATCGACAAACTGATCGCTCTTAGCTCGAACCTCGAATCCGATTCGCAGCGTATGGGAACCCTTAGAGAGCGAAACGTTGTCCAAAAATCCGTAGAGGTGGGGCTTCTGAAACTGCGGGCGGAAATTGCGCGTACCGAGCTCCTGGTAGTTCGAAATCTGAATGCGTGGAAGGCCGCCGGCCTTCACAGTATCTTGCGGAATTCCCTGGAATCCAAAATCAGACGCCGTCGGGCCTGTTTCGGAAGTGTGAGCGAAGGTGGCGTACGTTTGGTAATAGCCAAACCGAAAGACGTTCACTAGCCTCGGTGACAGGGAGCGGGTCCAGCTGGCTCCCAAGCTTTGATTCCTATTGTATTGCAAACCGTTATTGCAATTTTGCGAGCCGCAATCGGCGATGTTTCCAGGAAAAATCGCACTGCGAAAGATATTCTGCTGCAAGAAGCTGTAGCGGAACGACAGCTGATCTTTGCTGGTCGCGTAGTAGTCCGAACGAATGTCGAACTTGTGGGTGTTTTCAGTGTCAGGTCGAACAGCACCATAATTCTCGATCGTCCGACCGCTCGCTACAACCGTGCCCGCGAGATTCGGGTCGGGGTAAAGCGCCACGATCTTTGCCCCCAGCGGGTCCCATTGCGACGAAGGAATTTGGTTGTTCGCGTAAGGCAGGCCTGTCGCTGGATCCATAACCGGCACCGGGAAAATACCCTGTTTTTCGTCCAGCGTGGGCACCGTCACTAAGTAGGTGTCCGAGAAATTCTCGTGAAATCCTTCGTAATCGCCGAAATAAAAGAGCTTGTCTTTGAGAATCGGCCCGCCGATAGTTCCGCCGAACTGATGCCAACTCAAATCCTGCTTGGGGAGTCCCGTCAAATTATTCAACCACGAATTTGCCGCCAGCGTCTTGTCTCGGTTGAAATACCAACCGGAACCGTGAATGTCGTCCGTACCGGACTTAAGAGACACGTTGATGACCGCGCCGGCCGAACGACCAAACTCGGCCGAATAGCTGTTCGTCTGCACTTTAAATTCGTTAAGTGCATCCGGAGAAGGCCTCACGACCTCAGAGGAAAGGGACTGCGCGTTGGTCGTGCCCTGATTATTGTCGAAGCCGTCAAGAAGGAAATTATTTTGGGTCTGGTAGTTGCCATTGGCCACGAACCAATCGGGGCCGCGGGTAACGGGGTTCAGGTCGGTAGCCACGGTCACACCGGGAACGAGCAGGGCAAGATCCGTATAGCGCCGGGCTTGCAAAGGTAGCTCCACAGCAACCTCGCCTTGGAAAACTTGACCGAGCGTAGCTTGTTCCGTTTGCAGAGGTGGAGTGGCAGCGATCACTTCAATCGACTGATCCGCGGAAGCTACTGGAAGCTTTACGGCAAGGAAGCGCCGCTCATCTACATCCACACTCACATCCGTGGTTCGGACCGTCTTGAATCCCGCCATGGTGGCTTCGATTGCATATACACCTCGTTGTATGGGGTCAAATGTCGCGTAGCCGTCTGTTTCGGTAGTTTTCAGAAAATTAACGTTGGTGTTGAGACGGGTGACCGTTACGGTAGCGCCAGTAATCGCTCCCCCCTGAGCGTCCGCAACCTCGACACGCAGAGAACCACTGTCGGTTTGCGCGCGGGCAGACATACTTATGGTGAGCGTCAGAACCGCCATGACGCATACGGGAAACAGGCTTAAACAGGTGGGACGCAATAAAACTTTGGATAGTTTGTACACTGGAGGTTGGCTCCGTCCTTAGAAGGATGCTGCGGGAAGAAACATAAGCCGGCCAGCAATGCGAGGACATTTACGGACAGTGAATTTCTCATGACAGGACGTGCGTCAGCTTATGAAGGTGCTTGGTAGCTACCTGGAAACGGTTACCAAGAACCGCTGCGAATTTGTTTCGTTAGCTGCCTGTGTAACGAGCAAGTCCGAGAAAATAGGCAAACCTTGATGCCAGGTTGTTAGTTGATCATCGAAATGTTGACTTGCATCAGCTCCGACGGGGGAGTACAAGGAAGGTGTCGGGAGAGCAGAGGTCAGTATGGACCATAAGCCCAAAGTACTTTTCTTTTCAACGGGAAATGCGACGCGCAGCCGAATGGCAAAGGCATTTTTGCAGCGAATGGCGGGTGACCAAGTGGTTGGCGAGAGTACGGCAGTGCGATCTCCCGATGCCAGTGCATTGGCCGTTGAAGTAATGAAGGAAGTAGGCCTGGATATCACCCAACAAAACGTTAAGTCGGTGGAGCAATCCTTGAAGGAGCATTTCGCCTGCGTGATCACACTGTCGGACGACTCACAAGAACGGAGCCCGGTTTGGCCATTTACTCGTAACCTGGTGCATTGGAATTTACCGGATCCTACCGCATCGGAAGGGTCGCCGTAACAGCGTAAGGAAGAGTTGCGGCAAGTGCGCGATGAAATTGAGCACAAAGTTAAGGATTTCGCGCTTAAGCTCACGCCACCATTGACGACGTGAATTGTTGGCAATATTTTCTCACCACCTCGAAACTTCATATTTTGATAGCTCCGAAAGATTCTCGCCAGCTCAACCCAATGTAGGTTACCGCCAATTGGCGATGGCCAATCCGCTGGGGAGTCTTTAGTGATTCTTCCTGAACCTCCTTGTCCGCAAAGGGACCTTTCAAGGACACGCAATCAAACGTAGTTGTGTAGAAGTCCTACGACTCGCTCAGAATTAATGCGGTATTCACTGACGCGTAAGATGCTCCGAGTATTTTCAACCCCGAGTGACGCACTGGGTATTCCTTCCGATACACGAAATCCCGGGCCGAGCGATCTCATTCAATCGAAATTCAGTCGGAGGCAGTCAACGTGAACAAGCAAGCATGTGGTCGTGTTCTCCTTGGGGTCGTTCTTTTCCTGTCGTGGCTGGGTATCGGAGGCGCATCCGGGCGAGCGCAGTCCATTTACGGACAGATTTCTGGTACGGTGACCGATCCAAACGGAGGTACGGTAGCCGACGCGCAAGTTCGCGTCACAGACAAAAACACCTCGTCCGTCCGCGAAGTTCGGAGTGAAGCGAACGGGGAATTCCGCGTTCCCAGTCTTGACGCTGGCGTCTACACGATCAGCATCGGCGCCGTGGGCTTCGCGAACAGTGAGTGGAGGGACGTTCAGTTGCTCGCCCGGCAGGAACTTCGCCTGGATACGGCGCTTCAAGTGGCCAGCGCAGCAGGCGAAGTGGTGGAGGTGCAGGCCAATCAAGCCATTGTCAGCGAATCGAATACCTTCTCTGATTCCCGCTCGGGGGAGCAAATCAGCGAGCTAGCCCTTAATTTCCGCGCAACCGATAATCCCAGCCCGCTCAACGTCGCGGTGCTCACTCCGGGGGTTCAGGAGGACAACAACAAAAACATTTCTGTCGCCGGGGGCCTTCCGTACTTCACGTCCTTCTCGATCGACGGCGTCAATACCACGAACGTTCGCTTCAACGGGCCAAATCGCGATCTTTTCCCATCCATCGAAGGCATCTCAGAGTTCAAGGTCAACACCGCCAACAACAACGCCGAATTTGGGCAGCCCAGTGACCTCACGGTCACCACCCGCAGCGGCACCAGCGACTATCACGGCGCGGTTTACGACTACTATCAAAACTCCGCCCTTAACGCGAAAGATCCTTTCACGCACAAGAGAAATTTTCTCATCGGCAACACCTTCGGTGGATTCTTCGGCGGGCCGCTAGGCATTCCACGCGTTTACGATGCGAAAAACAAGACCTTCTTTTACTTCGACTACGAAGGCACCCGCCGTCCCCGGAGTACGGTCGTCAGCGAAACGGTTCCTCCCGACAATTGGCGCAATGGAGATTTTTCAAGCCTCAACGGACAGGTTCAACTCATCAACCCGTTCACCGGCGCACCCTTCGCTAGCAATCAAATTCCCGTGAATCTGATCAGCCCCACGGCCACGGCGATCCTCGCCGCGCTCTTCCCGCAGCAAAACATCACGGGTACGGGAGACTCCATCGCCAGTCCCAATTTTGAAACTACCGTGCCAGGCCCCTATGTTCTGAATACCTACGATGGCCGCATTGATCACAATTTTTCGGTCAACCACAAAATCTTCGGCCGCGTCTCCTGGAAAGATATCAACGATGCTGGCATCAACCCCTCGACCAGCGCCACAAACGGTTACAATGCCAATTTTGGCCAGTTCGCCCGTATCAGCACGCTCCGCAATTTCGCATCCTCGTATAACTGGATCATCGCTCCGAATCTCGTGAACGAGCTTCGCGGCGGCCTCTCCTTCGCCAATTACAACATCACCTATCCACTCGCTAAGCAAGGGGCTGCGCTGAATCAACAATTTGGGCTCGCGGGGCTTCCTCCCGCCAATCCATCTGGGGGCATTCCCGACTTCAACTTCACGGGCAGCGGTATTCTCAACAGCAACACCTCAGGCCGGCCGGAAAAAATTCAAAATCATTCCTACGTTCTCGGTGACAGCCTTACCTGGCTCAAGGGTACCCACGCGTTCAAATTCGGTGTCGACTATTCTCACCAAAGTTTTATTGACTTTCTTTCCTTTTTCAACGGTGATGAATTCGGGGAATTCTTCTTCACTGGGGCTCTCACCGGTCTGGACTTCGCCGATTTCCTCGTTGGCCTGCCGTCGGTGACTTCTTTCGCGCAAAACGGTCCCGACCCACGCCCGTACACCCATACCTGGGGTTTTTACGGCCAGGATGAGTGGAAGTTGTCTCGCAACCTCACGGTTACCTACGGACTGCGTTATGAAATTCATCCACCTTTTAACGACGAAACCAATCAGCTCGCTAATTTCGATCGCTTCACTCCTGGCGGCCGCGTGGTCGTGCAAAATGAAAAGGGACTCGCCGAAGTTGCACCGACGTTTGCCACGTCCATCGGCAACACACCTTTGATCCTCGCGAGCCAAGCCGGCTTGCCGGAAACGCTGCGCCACACGTATTACGGCGATTGGGATCCTCGTATCGGCTTCGCCTGGCGTCCCTTCAATAACAGCAGAACCGTTCTGCGCGCAAACGTGGGCGTCTACACCGTTCCCGTTCTCGGCTCTATCCTTTATTCTCTCGCCGGGATCGCCACCAGCAACGCACCCGTGTTCTCACAGTCTGTTACTGGTGTTGGCGCATCTGGAGCAACGTACGCTCTGCAATTCCCGGATGTTTTTCCAGCCAGTGTGGGTGGCGCAGGCGGCGGCATTCCCGATTTCCGGCGTGCCAATCAAGTGAATCTAAAAGATCCTCGCAGCATTCAGTGGAGCGCTTCCATCGAGCACGATCTCGGCTGGCAAACTCTCCTGCGCCTCAGCTACGTCGGCACGCACACGACTCAGCTTATTTACAGCCCTGATCTGAACCAAGTCGAGCCCAACATGGTCGGTTACGCTGCTGTCGCCGCCACCCGCCCGTTCCCCAATTTCAACGCCGTTCTCACGCGCGACAACGGGCCCAGCGCGAAATACAACGCGGGCACCGTGGAAGTCACCAAGCGCTTCGGCGGTGGCCTTAATTTCCAAACCTCTTACACTTGGGCGAAAAATCTTTCCAACGCCCTAGGCACGGCACCGACGAACTATAGTGCGGAAAATGGCCCTACCACTTTGAACATCTTCAACATTGCCGCGGACTATGGCAATGTCGTCTTCACCCGCCGCAATCGTTTCCTGACCACATTTTTCTACGATCTGCCCGTCGGCAACGGCAAAAAGTACATGTCCAGTTCAAACGGGTTGGTCAACGCGTTTCTCGCCAACTGGAGCGTCGCGGGAGTCTGGCTGGCGCAATCCGGCCCCTATCTCACCCCCACATTCAGCGGCACCGACCCATCCGGCACCGGCGTTCTCGTCCGCGGTGTCACGTCCACGCAGCGCCCCGATTGTGTCGGCAGGCCGTCTCTTTCCGACATCGGCGCCTTCGCAATTCCCGCGGACAACATTGGTCGATTCGGAAACTGCGGCGTCGGTATTCTCGAAGGCCCCGGTACGCAGGTTTTCTCCGCGACGCTTGGCAAACAGTTCAAATTGACCGAACGTGCCGGCGTGAAGTTCGAAGCCCAATTCGCCAACCTCTTCAACCACTTGAATCCCGACGTGCCAAGAACTAACATTTCCAGCCCGTCCAGTTTCGGTGTGTCCAGTGCGGTGCAGCAAGGCGAGCAAGCCGGGCCCCGCACCGTTCAGTTCGGCCTGCGTCTCTTTTTCTGATTTCGAGGTAAAGTTCAGTCGAGCAGTGTTACCTCGACATGTGAGGTGAGGTTTGCCGACAGGAGGCTCGCTAAGGATGAGAATGCGATTGCGGATTTGCTTTGTTGCAGTCGTCTGGACTTGCATTTTGTCGAACGTGTTTCTCGTCCCGTACGTGCACGCACAAGAGGCGGGTCACCGGACATCCGTCATTTTGGTTTCCATTGATGGCCTGAAGCCTGAATATGTTCTTGAAGCGGACAAGTATAGTTTGAAGATACCGAACCTGCGCCGCTTCGTTCAGGATGGCACCTACGCCGCAGGTGTACAGGGTGTTATTCCAACGCTTACGTATCCTCTGCACACGACAATTCTTTCCGGCGTCGCGCCTGCGCGGCACGGAATTTATTCCAATACGACCTTCGATCCCCTTCAAAAAAACTATGGCGGATGGTATTGGTACGCGGAAGACATCAAGGTGGCGACGCTGTGGGACGCTGCCGGCGAAGCGGGCTTATCCACCGCAAATGTGCACTGGCCCGTGAGTGTCGGGGCTCGGATAACCTACAATCTTCCTCAGTTTTGGCGCGCGGGTACGCCCGATGATCGGAAGCTACTGCGCATGCTCTCCACTACTGGCCTTCTGGATTCGCTCGAAAAAGATCTCGGTCCGTATGCCGACGGCATCGACGAGTCCATTGCCGGTGACGAGAACCGCACGAAATTCGCGTCGCGTTTGATCGAATCGAAAAAGGCCGACTTCACGACAGTTTATCTCACGGCACTGGATCATGAAGAGCATGCGACGGGGCCGTTCAGCACCCAAGCGTTAGCTGTTCTGGAACGCATTGATGCGGCGCTGGGCCTTGTCCTGGACGCCGTTAAGAGGAGCTATGGAAATGATGCAGTTATATGCGTGGTGTCCGACCATGGATTCGTTCGAACGGATAAGGCCCTTCATTTGGGCGTGGCCTTCCGGGACGCCGGTCTGCTCGAGGTAGATGACAAAGATCAGGTCAAATCATGGTCTGCCGTGCCGTGGGCGGCTGGTGGCTCCGCCGCAGTGGTTCTTAAGGATAAGGAAGACCGAGCGACAAAAAGGAAGGTTGCCGTTCTGCTTGCAAAGCTTGCCTCCGACCCGGCCAATGGCATCGAACGTATCGTGAACGAGGAAGAACTTCACGCCCGCGGCGGCTTTCCCGACGCTACATTTCTCATTGCGCTTCGGCCCGGATTCCTGACTGGTGAAAAACTCTCTGGGGACCTCGTTACCTCCACGAAGACCAGAGGCATGCATGGTTACTGGCCCGATCTTTCCGAGATGCATTCTTCGTTCTTCCTCCTTGGACTCGGGATCCCTTCTTCGCATGGCCTTGGAGTCATCGACATGCGGGACATCGCGCCGACGCTGGCAAGCATCCTTCATGTGCGCCTCCCGGATGCGGAAGGCAAGTCCCTCCTTCCCGAACGGAAGCCCCAGACCGAATAGTGGAGAAGCCGACGGTGTTCTGAAGACGACCTGCGAAATACATAGCCACAACGTGTGGACTACAGTGTGGCAAGTTGCTCGTAGAACAAAGCCGCGGATTTGATTCCGCCGAAATAGTTCTCGAGGGCGATGTGTTCATCTGGCGCATGGGCATTTTCATCCGGTAGTCCAAAGCCCATCAGGACGCACGGGATATTGAACGCATCGCTCATCTGCGCCGCGATGGGAATCGAGCCTCCTTCGCGGATGAAAACGGCTTTCCTTCCGAATCCATTTTCGAGGGCGGAAGCTGCCAGCTTGAAAATGGGGTGAGTATAGGGAGCGACCCAGGGCTTGCCCATGCTCAAAACGTCGAATCTGCAGGTTACCGTCGGCGGAAGAAGCCGACGGAAGTATTCCTTTACCAGCATGGCGATCTTTTGGGGGTCCTGATCAGGAACGAGGCGGGTGGAAATCTTTGCGTAGGCCTTGGAGGGAATAACTGTTTTCGCGCCCGGTCCCATATAGCCGCCCCAGATGCCGTTGATCTCCAGCGTGGGTCGACACCACAATTGCTCAAGAATGGAGAATCCCTTTTCTCCGCACAGGTTTGGTGCTCCCACCATCGTGCGGAAATCGTCTTCCTTCCACGGTAGAGATTTGATGGCTTTGCGCTCTGCCGCAGAGAGTCGCGCAACGTCATCGTAGAAATGAGGGATGGCGACGCGAAAATACTTATCATGCAGCCTGGCGATCGTTTCGCAAAGAATCGTTAGAGGATTCGGAACAGCACCGCCGAAGACACCTGAATGCAAATCCTTCGACGGTCCGATAATCTCGACTTGATAGTAGTTCAATCCGCGCAAGCCGTAAGTGATGGACGGAACGCCGCGCGCTAGCATGCTGGTATCGGAGATCACGAGAGCATCCGCTTTCAGCATTCCGCGATGGCCGTCCACGAAGTCCCATAGGTTGGTGCTGCCCACTTCTTCTTCGCCTTCGATCATGACTTTTACATTCACCGGCAGGTGCCGTGCGTGTGCCGCAGGGCTTCGAGTGCCTTCAAGTGGATGTGCACCTGGCCCTTGTCGTCGGCAGTTCCTCGGCCATACAGGTTGCCTTCGCGGACAACTGGCTCGAACGGAGGCGAAGTCCAAAGCTCAAGAGGCTCTGCGGGCTGCACGTCGTAGTGGCCATAGACAAGAACGGTGGGCTTTCCGGGTACGTGAGGGGACTCCGCGTAGACGATTGGGTGGAGTTTCGTCCGCATGAGTTGGATATTTTTCATGCTTGCTGCTCGTAAGCATTCAGCGACCCAACTGGCGGCCAGTTCGATATCCGGGTTATGTTCTCGCTGGGTGCTGATGCTCGGAATGCGCAGGAAATCTTTTAGTTCGTCGAGATTATGGTCACGGCGGCTTTCGATGTACTCAATAACCTTCATTCCCGCGTTCCTCCGAGGGCACGAACGGATTTTTTCTCGACGGTTGAACGGGACGACCTATTCCGCAACGGCTGAACCCGCGTTGGTAGATGGTCCGTTCTGGAATTCCCGTTTGAATTAAATATTTCGCGATACAAGTCTTCCCCATAACCGGTTTCTAGTGGCTCGCCTTCGAGCAGCCGGAACGTTCGCATCCCATCGGCCCTTCGTTCGGCCCGCAAGAAAATGGCATCCTCGATCTTTCTGTCGAAGAAGCCACGCGCGAATTCGTACAGATGCGTAACGTAAAAGACCTTGATGCGCTTCTCCAGTAGGGCACTGATGACCTGTTTGGCGATCTCCGATCCCTCCCGTTCGTTTGTCGCGGCAAATGATTCGTTGAAGAGCATCATCGAATTCGGCGCCAGGTGGTCGACGATCTCGCTCATTCTCGCGAGCTCCTCATCGAGTTTCCCACTCCTCATCGTCGCGTCCTCTTCGCGCTTGTAGTGAGTAAACAAAGCAGGGCAGAGTTCGGCCTGAAAGTTTTCGGCCCCGACGAACATACCGGATTGCATCATTACCTGTGCCAGACCGATGCTGCGCAGGAAGCTCGACTTTCCGCCCTGGTTGGCTCCGGTGACGATGATTAGGCTCTTGCCGTCGGCGTCCGCCACATTGCCCACGACTCTGCTCTCTATGTGGAGCGACAGGCAAACATCGTAAAGCCTGTGGAATCGGTGCGTGCGTTCGCCAGCGGGCATCGGGGTGGGGAAACACAACGGCTCGTCTTTAGCCGCCAATCGGCTGTGCAGATTCAGGCAGCCGACATAGAAGGCCAAGTCGGTTCGCAGCATCTTAAAAAAGCTCAGGACGTGATCAGCGGATTGGGCGAGCGCAATCGCAACTCGGCTGATCCCCCGGTGGCGCATGCCTGACAGGATCCGAGCCCCGGCTTCGTCGCGGTCAGCCAGACAGAAAGTGTAGCCAAGGGGCCCCTTGCCAAGGATGCGCTGGATCCAGTTCGGATTCTGGCCGCGGGCTTGACGCAGCACGTAGTTGGTGCTTTCGTTCCACTCGCCCAGCTCAACGCTTAGCAAGACGCCGTCACGGAATTTCAATCCTGTCAGAAAATTCCGGATACTCTCCAAATACTCATCGCCGAGTTCTTTACGGAGTATCGCGAACAGCGCGGTAAAGCCCTCGGAGTCGATTCGGCTGGCCTCGTCTTCGGCGATGCTCCGCAGTTTCCTTAGCACGCCCAACAACGATTCCAGCAATTCGATAGAACTGTACAACATCGAGGATGGGTAGTGGCTGGATAACCCCCAGCCGTGCTTGCGAGTTCGTTCGATCGCCTCCACCGCCAGATCGTAGAGTCCTCTGACGACCGACGGGTTTTTCAAACAATCTTTAACGATCTCCTGGCGATACCGGATCGTGTCCACATCGTTGCCCAAACTGGAGAGAAGCGTCTTCCGTGCCACGTAGAAAAGAAACTCATCCTCCCTTGCCATGGCGTGCAACAGAGTATCCAGCTCGAGATCCTGCGTGAGAGCCAGCTCGTTCCACGGTAATTCCGCTTGCAGATCGAAATCCCGATTCCGATGCATCAGACGCGCTCTCATACGCTGATGCGCTCCCTGAGCGAGTCGTACGTCACCCGATACTTCTCGGCGATGGCAAGCGCATACGCCAGTCCATCGGCGGATCTTCGTTCCAATTTGTAAGTGCGAACCGCCGGATTGTCCGGATAGACCATGCTGACGACGCTGACCGTTTTGTCGTTGAAGGACGCCAATTCATCCAGGAAGGTGACGCAGACGGCCAGAAGGTCCAACGCGGACATTCTCGCCATCACCTTTTTGCTCAAATAAACCGCGTCCTGGAGCGTCGTCGACGAGAAGATCTCGTTCATGACGATGAGGCTGTTCGGAGTCGCCTCGTCAAGTATCCGGCGGATGCGAACCAGGTCATCCAGGAGCTTGCCCCGGAGACTTGTAATGTCCTCTTCCCGTTCAAAGTGCGTAAAGAGGCGATCGAAGAGGAAGAGCCGAGCGTCCAAACCCGGGACCGGGCAGCCCAGAGCGGCCAGATAATGCAATTGGCCGAACATGCGAGCGAAGGTCGTCTTGCCGCCCTGGTTCGGACCGGAAACCACGAAAACGCGCTCCGGGCCGCTCAGAAAGAAATCGTTGCGGACAATACCAGCCTTTTCATGGATGAGCTTGCCCGCCAGCGCGAGGTCGAAGGCCTCACGGCAGTTGACTTCCTTTGACGTTTGGGAGAGCTGCGGTTGACAGAAGTTCAGGCCGACGCGTCGGAATTTTTCGATGTACGTGAGATAGGCAACGTAGAACTGGATCTCCCGGTCGAACCGCGAAATCTTTTCGTCGAGATACTCGGCATGCGCGGCACAAAAGTTGTCGAGGGCGCGAAACGTATCGGGATGCAGGAGTGCCACCCGCTCCTGTACCTGTGCTTCGATGTGGTTCATGCCGGTCCATTTCCGTGCCTCGATCCAATAGTTGTTCGTCTCTCCGTGCTTGAACCTCTCAAACGTCTCTTCGACTGCGGCGCTGTAGTTGGTCTCTGGGTCATAGTGGCGAACCGTGACGCAGCCATCTTTGATGAGCAGGGCGTACCGGATGGCGGCGAGGTCCGACTTCAGTTTTTCGGTCTCCGTTGCGAGATTGCGGAAGGAAAGGGAGGCAAGATATTCCGTCAGATGCTCGCGGAGGGCGCGCAAGCCTCGCGACTTTACGTTGCGCGCAGAGAGAGTTCGCGCGAGATGCTCGACGGCTTCGCAATAGATTTCGACCGCGCCCGCAAAACATCGCTCCTTCGCGTACTTGTAGTAGTCCAACTTCTTCACCTCATCGAGACGCCCGCGCATCGCACGCATCTTTCCGGAAAACAGCTTGACAGCTTCCATCAGCACTTTGTCTTCGAGATCCTGCATGACCTCCTGACGATAGGCGATCGCGCCGAGATCATGTAGTCGGGTGTAGTAGAACGGTGCGAGGTTGTGGTCCTTCCAGTCAGCGGTGATGGCGTCGATGATTTGATCGAGATTCAAATCACCAAAAAAAGCAGGCTCTTCGAGTTCCTCTCCTCTCCCACCGTCGTCAGGTCCTTCGGTCAATATGCTGTGGAAAGTCATGGTTCTTGTGTGGACTGCACATTCTTCCGAAATAGACACCCGCGAATGATTTTTCCGCAAAGCAGTACGCGGAGACATGCGGCCATTGGGAGGCTATAAATAGAGGGTTTTCTGTAAGCGATAGAGAACCGATTCAGATAACACTCCCAGCAAGAGAGATCTCTCTTGTAGGAGTCATCTTCCCCGGATGGGGCGGTTAACGGTGGAACTCCAACACCGAATCGGTTCAAGTATCCGGTACCTCGGCGAAACAATCAATGCCTACGCCCAAGTTTTAACATGTATTTTGTTACAAAGATGGTTCGCTCCGCCACGGAACGCTCTGTTTGACTTGTGGGTGTGCCTTGATGTACTAAAGACGTGCTCCACGGTGAAGGGGTTCACCGCTAACCGCTGCTCTCACCAATCCTAGCAGCTGATGACCTCTAGTGCGCTTTATGGCTGGGCAGCCGGTACACACAGCCAAATCAAGAAAGTTGCAAATTTCGCATTCCTGGGTTTGTGGGAGGACTGCTTGAGTTTTTCAAGATGGCATTCCGTATTTCTGCATTCGCTACTGATACTTCTTTTTGTGAGCTGTTCGGCGCGTAGTCAAGAGCGGGGAAGCACGCTGGAGGACGTCTCCGACAGTAGCGCGGGAGAAGGGGTTCCGTCGTCGCAAGGCTCGCATGCAGATTGTTCGCCTGAGCGGTTCGACAAATGCTTGGTGAATGTGGCAGTGGACCAGGCAGGTATCTGGACGAGCCCTCTGCGGCTACACTCACAGGACATGCTCTGGCTGTTGCCGTTTGCCGGGGCAGTCGGGGCCTCGATCCACTATGACGGTGCAACGATGCAGCAGTACGGTTCTCCCGAGCGCGCCGTGAATTTCGGCCATCAGGTGTCACGGCTCAGCGCTCCTTATGTCTCTTTCGGCGCAGCTGGCGCCATGTATCTTATCGGTAGTGTTACGAAGAGTCCGAGGGTGAAACACGCGGGTCTTCTCGGTGCAGAAGCAGTAGTGGATGCAGCCATTCTGACGGAGGGTTTGAAGCTCGTGACGAACCGAGATCGTCCATTTCAAGGTGATGGCGGCGGAAAATTTTGGCCGCATGGAACCCGTTCCTACCATTGGGATTCATCGATGCCCTCCAATCATGCAGCCGCTGCTTGGGCGCTGGCGAGAATTGTTTCTTCCGAGTTCGGCGACAAACGGTGGCTGCAGGTCTTGTGCTATGGCGCGGCCTCGACGGTCAGTGCTGCGCGCGTGTTGTCGCGAGACCATTTTCCAAGTGATGTCATCGTCGGCACGACGTTCGGCTATCTGGTGGGCGGGTATGTGGAGAGGCACCGATCGGATCAATACTGGGACAGCATCAGCTCTTCCGTGCATCCGGTGTTTGACAGGGCGTCACATAGCTACGGTATTGCGCTAGCGATACCGCTTTCGCGGAAACAGAAGGAAGAGTAGGCAGTCTGTCCCGGCAAGCCGCATCAATCAATTTCCTTTGAGTCTGGTCGCATGGCATACCGTCCCCGGACGGCGGTGGTTTTGGTTTTCGCAATGTTTGAGGGCACAGTTTTGCCGATGGGCAGCCGGCTTTTTCGGCGCATTGACTTACCCATTGTTAGTGTTAGAATTTCTGTTGGCGAAGGAGTTCGCCTATAACCGCTGTCCCACGATCACATGCCGGGACAGATGATGACTCCTGACAAGGATTCTTGTCGCGGAGTCATGTCAACCGGCAAAAATCCAGACAACTGAGGATGAGGTACGCCATGGAAAACGTCTGGCTCCTGGCTGCGTTATGGGTTGGTCTTGCTCTGCTCGCGACGTTACTGGGCATATGGTTCAAGATCTCCACCGCGCTGACGGAGATCGTCGTGGGGACCGTTGCGCAACTTATCGTCGGGGTGTTCATCGTCAAGACGGGAGTGGGTGGCGGAGCTCCGTGGATTTCGTTCCTTGCGGGTGCGGGAGCCATTGTCTTGACGTTTCTCGCGGGTGCAGAACTCGATCCAACGGTGTTCCGTCTGAAATGGAAGGAGGCGCTGGTCATCGGGCTGGTGGGATTCTTCGGCCCGTTCCTGGGTTGCGCCGCTGTCGCGCACTACCTTTTGCATTGGTCAACGCCTGCAAGTTTGCTGGTGGGCGTGGCCTTGTCTACGACATCCGTGGCCGTCGTGTACGCGGTGATGCTGGAGCTGGGTTTCAACACCACGGAATTTGGCAAAGCCATTCTCGCAGCGTGTTTTGTGAACGACCTTGGCTCGGTGATCGCGCTGGGAATCATTTTCGCTCCATTCACCATGAAGACGCTGATTTTCATCGGCGTCAGCATAGTTGCGTTCATCATTCTGCCGTTTCTGACCCCGCGATTTTTCCGGATGTACGGCGGGCGTGTTTCCGAGCTTGAGGCAAAATATCTTTTATTCTTACTATTCGCACTTGGCGGCCTGGCAGTTTGGGCGGGCAGTGAAGCGGTTTTGCCGGCGTATTTGATCGGAATGGTTCTCGCAGGAACGGTAGGCAAGGACCATGCACTAGTTCGTCGGCTGAGGACGTTGACGTTCGGACTGCTAACGCCATTTTACTTTATCCGCGCGGGCTCGTTTGTGTCGGTGCCAGCGCTTGTCGCAGCGCCTCTCGTCTTCGTAATTCTATTTGCGGCCAAGATGCTCGCGAAGTTCATTCCGCTCTTTCCCACGGTGAAGAGTTTCAAGTATGCCCGCAACGAAGGCCTGTATTACACGCTAATGATGTCAACAGGTCTGACGTTCGGTACGATTTCTGCGCTTTTCGGATTGAGTCACGGAATCATCAATGACGCACAGTATTCCTACATCGTGGCGACAGTCATCGGGAGTGCAGTGGTGCCGACGATGGTTGCAAATGCTTGGTTCCTGCCCAAACATCTCCTCCCGCAAAAAGAGGACAGCGTAGGCACCGATCAAGTTGTCAGTATCCCCAGCGCTACGAATGGGGACTAAACGGAGGAAAACATGCCCGGTAGAAGACATAGTTCGCCCTTTCACAAGATCGTGGTGGGGTACGACGGTTCCAAATCGTCGCAAAAGGCGTTGGAGATCGCATTTGGCTTAGCTCGGTCGGAAGATGCGAAATTGCTAGTCCTCTCTGTGGCGCGTCCTTCTGAACCTCCGACGCGCGTGGAGACCGCTGGCATTCTCGAGAATGCAAAGGAACATTTCGAGCAGGACTTCAAGCAAATCGCAGCTCGCGCACTTGAACTGGATGTGAATTTAGAGACTGCAGTAATCGTGGGTCATCCCGTAGAACAGCTCGTGCATCGAGCCGAAACGGAAAAAGCGGATTTGATCGTGTTGGGTCGCCGGGGCGCCTCGCGGTTTGAGCGGATGCTTGTTGGTTCGACGTCTGAAAAAGTTCTGCGGTACGCGCATTGTCCAGTGTTGATCGTGCAATGACGCAGATTTATTTTCGTCCGCGGAAGCGGACATGGGAGTGGCTTAGGCAAAATGCGAATAGGGGGAACACCATCCGAAATGGACAACGCGGGCATGAGCAGAAAGAGCCATTCGAAAAGCACGGACGTGAGATGGGAATTCTGGTTAGTGTGGTGAGCGACCGCTTTCTGTTGCTCAAGGCGCTGGATGAGGATCTCGAGCTAGGACCGAGGTGACCACGTCGTGAGGATTGTTATCGCGTCCGACCTGCATGCGAACTGGGAAGCACTCGCGGCGCTCCCGCGCGAATACGATCAGTTGTGGATTCTCGGTGACTTGGTCAATTACGGGCCGAATCCCGCAGAAGTCGTGGATTACGTGCACAACCAAGCCAACCAAGTGATGCGAGGAAATCATGACCACGTGATCGCGTTTGGAACCGATCCTCAATGCCATGGGCGTTTTCGCGAGTTGGCAGCAGGGATGAGCCAATTTACGGAGGACCAACTGAAAACGGTCGACGCCGAGTATCTGCGCGATCTTCCGCTGCAGCTTCAGTTGCAAATCGATCGGAAACGATTCTGGCTCTGTCACGCGATTCCTTCGAATCCGTTGTTCGGATACGCGCCGCCAGATTCCGAACTGTGGCATGACGAATGCGATGGAATTCCCGCCGACATTCTTCTGGTCGGCCACACGCACAGGCCCTTCGTGAAACAGTTTGGGAATTGTCTGGTGGTAAACCCGGGAAGCCTTGGGCAGCCGAACAATCGCAGTGCATTGGCGTGTTATGCGGTGTGGGAAGACGGGAACGTAAGCCTGCGTTCGACCGCTTATGCAGTGGACGCGACGGTCGCAAGAGTAAACGCGATGCCGGTTGCGTTGGGAGTTCGGCAAGATCTCGTGACGCTATTGCGCACGGGTGGTCTCCCCGACACGCACGTGCAGGAGGGGAAGCAGGATCGTCAAAATATTGAGTGTGCTCAAAAAGTGAGAAACGAGAGAGAGCGATGTGGACTTCGGGAAAGAAAATAAAAAATGGGGAAGCGGCCAGCACCCAAAATAGACGGGAGCGCCGCGATCATTCCAAGATCGTGATCATTTCCGACATTCATGGGAATTTTGATGCGCTGAAAGCGCTCCCTGATGATTACGACGAATTGTGGGTTCTTGGAGACCTGGTGAATTTCGGGCCTCAGCCGGCTGAGGTGATCGAGTTTATACAGGAGAAGGCCTCTCTGGTCGTTCGAGGCAACCACGACGACGCGGTAGCTTTCAACCGTGACCCGCGGTGTTCGGCAGTGTTTGGACGAGCAGCCCAGGAAGTCCAGAAATACACAGCATCCGTGTTAACCGAGGACCACAAGGGATATCTTGCAGATCTTCCCCACTTTCATTGGGCACGGCGGGGGCGATGGACATTCTATCTTTGCCACGCGGTGCCTTCCGATCCCCTTTACACGTATTGCGCGGCAGAGAGCCGTGCTTGGGCGAGAGAAGTCTCTTTGGCAGGCAGCGACTTTCTGTTTGTCGGTCACACGCACAATCAATTCTATTTGCAATTGGGGGAGCAATCGATTTTGAACCCCGGAAGCATTGGGCAGCCGAAAATGGGCAGCCCACGCGCGAACTACGCGATTTGGGAAAACGGTTCGGTGGTTCTGCACAGCTATGAGTATCAGGTCGCGAGAACCTCCGCGCGTGTGCGCTCCATGCCTGTTTCGAGTGAAGTGCAAGAGTTTTTGATTCGTGTTCTAGAAACGGGAACGGTTCCTAAATCGAATACGAAGAGGATCCATGTCAAAAATCAAGGAGCTTGATGCACTAGAAATTCTGGACTCACGAGGAAATCCCACGATCCAGGTGATGGCGACGCTCGAGAGCGGCGCGGTAGGGATTGCCAAGATTCCGTCCGGCGCTTCGACGGGGAAACGTGAAGCGGTAGAACTGCGTGACGCCGATAAGGCAAGGTACGGCGGAAAGGGAGTTCGCAAGGCGGTGGCGAATGTACGGGACGTAATCGGGCCATTTGCAAAGCGGTTGGACTTGGTGCAGCAGGAGACGCTTGACGATTCACTTGTTGACCTGGACGGGACGCCCAACAAAGCGAAGCTGGGCGCAAACGCAATCCTTGGTGTGTCGCTTGCCGTCGCTCATGCCCTGGCGCGGGAGAAGGGAGTGCCGTTCTACGCGTATCTCGAGGAACGCGAAACGTACATCTTGCCCGTGCCCATGATGAACGTGCTGAACGGTGGACGCCACGCGGATAACAACGTGGATTTTCAGGAATTCATGGTTGCGCCCGTGGGAGCGCCAACGTTTGCCGAAGCGATGCGAGCAGGTGTGGAAACCTTTCATGCGCTGCGCGAGCTACTGCATGCATCGGGTTATTCGACCGCCGTAGGCGACGAAGGAGGCTTTGCGCCGAAATTGCGGTCAAACGTCGAAGCCATGGAATTACTGTTGGCGGCGATTCACAAGGCCGGGTATAAGACGGGTGATGAAATCGCGATCCATCTCGATCCGGCGGCGAGCGAGTTCTACGAAAACGGGACCTACGTGTTTCGCAAATCGAACGGCGCCCGCAAAAGCTCGGACGAAATGGTGGAACTCTGGGAGGAATGGATCGAGCGTTACCCGGCGATACTGTCGCTCGAAGACGGGCTGGCGGAAGACGACTGGAGCGGTTGGGCCACGCTGACGGCGAAGCTGGGAAAGAAGATCCAGCTCGTGGGCGACGATATTTTTGTGACCAACACGAAGATCTTGACGGAAGGCGCGAGCAAGAAAATAGCCAATTCGATTCTCATCAAGCTGAACCAGATCGGCACGTTAACGGAAACGCGGCGGTGCATCGATCTTGCGAAACGCTTAGGGTACACGTCCGTGATTTCTCACCGTTCCGGCGAAACGGACGACACGACGATTGCGGACCTAGCGGTGGCAACCGGAGTAGGTCAAATCAAGACTGGCTCTGTATGCCGCGGGGAGCGAACCGCTAAATACAACCGGCTGCTCGAAATCGAGAAGGAACTGGGGAAAAGCGCGATATACGCAGGGCGCTCGGCATACCGCGGTCCTGTGGCTCACGCGTAAGTACGGTTAGGAGGCATTGCAAGATGAACAATACGAACGACCCCGGAATCGGCAGGGACTATACGGACGAGGAGATCCGCTCGTTTGTCGGTGACCTAGAATCCCTCCGCAGCGGGGAGCTGACGGTATCGTTGCTCGTGGGTTGTGGCGCGCGAGCCATTCCGCCTCTTCGCGACTATCTCTTGGATGGGCAGCCGCGCGGCATCTTCCAGCCGAGGCAAAGAGCGGTGGAAGCGCTGGCCCAACTGGGAGCGAAGGACGTGCTGTTCGAATATCTGTCCCAGACGCGGGACATTCCGGACGCGGTGGTGCGTTTCGGGGAAGAAGCCGTGGAAAACACTGCGGCGAGAGAGCTTTCTCGCTGGCTGACCGAAGATGTGTATCAGTTTGTTCTGCATTTGGCCCAGCAGCGAATGCGCGTTGGACTGATAGAAACACTTGGAGAATTTGAGCGACCGGACTCAGCTTCGGTCCTGATTCATGCCTTGGGAGACGGCGTGTGCCGCGCGGCCGCAGAAGCCGCACTGCACGAAAACGCGAAGAGCGCGCTTTTGGAGGCGGTCCAGCGGAAAGCGGTAAAGGAAGAAGAGAAACCACCCGAACGGCAGAGGCGGCGGGCCGCTATGCGCATCCTCTCCGAGATCAGCCTTACGGAAGAGGACTGGAGCGCCCTTCGGCCATTGCTGCACGATGAGGACAAAGAGGTTGCGCTGACGGCGGCGATGCTCGTCGTGGACTCGGGGCCGGCAGCGGATAAACTGGAAGCGGCGCGGTTTTTGATCCGGTCTCTCGATGGCGCGCATTGGTTTCTGCAGAGTCGCATCGAGGACTGCCTACACAGAAATTATTCCGTGGTGCGCGAACAGATTGCGGAGGAAAGCGACCTGCGCCGCCGGACGGTGAAAGGCGAGCCACTGGCGGACCCCGTGCTGCGGATTCTCGAAATGCTTCGGTCCAGGGGCCCAAAGGAAAGGTAGCTGCATGGCGAATGATCGCGATCTTGTCCAGAAGGATGAGGACACGAAGAAGGACGTGAGCGGCGCCTTGGCCGAGTATGAAAGGCACAAGTACGATCTCGCGCAAATCCTGCGTGAGATCCATGCGGCTGCGTACCAGATGAAGAACGACGTGCTGGACCGCGCCATCGGAGAACTGACGAAGAAACTGGCCGAGGACCGTTTCTATCTCACGGTGGCCGGTCAATTCAGCCGGGGGAAAAGCACCCTGATGAACGCGATTCTGGGAAAAGACTATCTCCCCTCGGGCATTGTGCCGGTAACGTCGGCGATCACAGCGGTGAGCTACGGCAGCCGGGAACGCGTCGTGTTGCGGATCGCCGGAAGCAACCTGACGAGTGAGATCGGAATCCAGCAGCTGGCCGACTTCGTGACGGAGCGCACGAATCCCGGAAATCGGAACCGGATCGAGATGGCGGAAGTGCAGGTTCCTGTTGAAATTTTGCAACGAGGTTTTTTCTTCGTGGACACGCCTGGCCTCGGCTCGGCGGTGCGTGAGAACACGGCCACGACGCTGGATTTTCTACCGAGTGCTGACGCCATCGTGTTCGTGACGAGTTCCGACGCCCCTTTGACGGAGGGCGAACTAGGCTACCTGCGACAGTGCCGCTCCACTGTGCGACAGCTGTTTCTCGTTGTGAACAAGACAGACCTGCTTTCCGAAGGCGAGTACGACCACGCGATCGAGTTTGTGAAATTGAAAGCCCAGGAAGAATTGGAAGATACGAACGTGCGCATTTATGGGGTGTCCGCTAGGGACGCACTCAGGTCACGGATGAAGCCCGATACTTCGAAGATTGCGGAGAACGGTCTCGCCCTGTTCGAAAAGGACCTGGTGAACTACATCACGTCGCACAAGCATGGAGATTTTCTGTTGCAGGCGTGCGATCGGGCGTCGGAACTTCTTGCGGAATGCAATTTGGCACAACGACAGAAATTGCTGGGCCGCATCGGAACCTTGCGTAATGAGATGGAGCGAAGCGCAACGCCGGGAGAATCGGGCCGCAATAGACACGCACTTGCCACGAGTTCAACGCCGCGCGGCTCCTTCCTCCGGATTACGTGTGCCGTGTGCGAGCAGATTGTCGACCGGGTTTACGATTTTCTTCGCAGCTACCAATACAATCTGTTTGTTTCTTCAGCTGAGGTGCAGCGCGCACATGCCGAAGCGGGAGGTTTTTGCGCGATGCATACGTGGCATTACGCGAATCTTGCGTCCCCACAGGGAATCTGCAGTGCGTATCCACAGGTGCTCTTTCGCTTCAGCGAAGATCTGCTCAACCTTGCGGAAGGTCACGTTCCGAGACACGTCTCCGACGGTGTCGTTGGGCCTCCCTTGCCGGCGGACAGGACTTGTCCAGCGTGTCAGAAAGCCGCAGATGCGGCGAGAAGTACCGCATTTGTGTCTGACGCACCTGGAAGACACGTTGCTGGCGCTTCACGACGTGTCGGCCGCAAAGTTGCTGCTGGTGCGTGAGAGCGCAGCGCTCCGGCGCGTTGCGGAAAACCTGCAGCGCTACGCGCTGAAACACGAAGGCCGACGCAGCGACCTGATCATGGAAGAGGAGGGACAAGCTCCACAGCAGGCATTGACCCTGGTCGTCGGGCACCGCAATGTTCACCCGCGATTTGGAAGGTCGTGAAAGCCGATGCCCGAGGAGGAAGAGAATTGCTTGACGGTAGGGAGCTGTGTCCTGTAAATTTTTAATTGTTGGGTGTTGGAGTTCACCCTTAACCGCCCACCGGGCAGATGACTCCTACCAGGTTTTCTTGCTTGGTGGCGTCGTTTGCTGAGCCAGAAGTTCCCCACCGCAAGAAATCCTGGAAGTGAATCACGCAGTGAGTGACTGTCGCGCATCTGCCGATGCGACGTCGCTCGGAATATGAGGGCGGAATGACTTCCGGTGACTACGACTCTCCTGCAGGCCTGAACGAGTTTCAGGCGCGACGGCTCCTTGTCACCTGCCAATACATCGATAAGGTGCTCGGTGAGATTGAGGAAGTGCTCAATTCCGCGGCTTCGAAGGCTGCTTTCCCTAAATACATTCAGGACGTTACCCCCGCCCAGAGGCGAACACTCGAAGATTATTTCGCGCGGATTCGTGCTCAACTAACGCGGGTACTGGAGGGCCAGGGAATTCCCCGCCCCGAAGCGGCTATCCCGACGAGCCGTGCGGTGTCCACGTCGTTGACGGTGATCGATATTGCTGTAGAAGAATTGCGTCCGCGTTACATGCGCGGGTACGGCGACGTGCCACCGGAGCTGGTAACGGAATTGGAAGGAATCAGCGGCGAACTCCGCGGCTTGGTTGCACGTGTTAACCAGTATTTGGCGCAAGGAGCTGGACAGGATCTGAAGAACCGCCTGCACAGACTGGAGAAGACTTCGTCGGAATTGGCCCTTCTCGCTAAGATCGAGCGAGTGGTGACGGAACGCGGGCTTGTGGAGTTCCGCACCGCGATTGCTGGAATCGCCGACCGGTTAGAAGACCAAAGTTTGGAAGTGGCGGTGTTCGGCCGCGTGAGCGCTGGAAAGTCGTCACTGCTGAATGCCATTTTGGACAATGAGATTTTGCCGGTAGGGGTAACGCCAATCACCGCGGTGCCGACACGCATCCGGTATGGACAAGTGCCACTCTTGACGGTGGCGTTCGCCGAACGACCGGCGCAAACCCTCGATGTGAGCCGGCTCTTGGAAATTGCCAGTGAGCAAGGAAATCCGCACAACGAAAAGCGGGTGACACGAATCGTGCTGAATTTGCCATCGCCGCGGCTTCGCGAAGGTGTCACGTTAGTGGACACGCCTGGGCTTGGATCACTGGCGACGACAGGCGCCTCCGAAACGCTTGCTTATCTTCCGAAGTGCGATCTCGGTGTGGTGTTGATCGATGCCGGATCGACCCTGACTCCAGAAGACCTGCGCACCATAGAAACACTGCAAGAAGCGGGGATTCCCGTCGAGATTCTGCTGAGCAAGGCCGATCTTCTTTCGGAAAGCGAAGCGGAGCGTATGGTGAACTATGTGAAGGAACACGTGAGCGACGAATGTCAGATCCATGTTCCGGTATACGCCGTGAGCGCCTTGCCTGGACACCGCGCACTACTGGAAAAGTGGTTCGAGGCGGAAATCCATCCGCTATTTGAAAGGAGTCGTGAGCTGAAGGCCTTGTCCATCAAACGCAAAGTGGGAGCGCTGCGTGACTCCGTTGTGGCGGCATTGACGCTTCGGGTGCGCCGGAGCCGCGGCCTGGCGAGCGCGGCTCCAGAAGATCTGCGGGAGGTCGAGGCCGGGTTGCGGCGGGCGACGGGTCATATCATGGAAACGCGCGTTCAGTTGGAGCAGGAAATTCTGGTTCTGGAACGGCAGGTCGGATGGCTGCTCGAAAAAGCAGCCGACAGTCTGAGCGAAGCGTGGGCAAAAGACGGAACTTCGGGCAGTCATCATGATTTTGTAGTTTTCGAATCCGTGGTGCGCAACGTGCACCAGCAAGCCAAGGTCTACCGCCAGCAGCTGGAGAAGCTTGCGCGTGACCTTCACTCCGAGTTGAGCCGAGCCGCTACGACGCTGAAGCTGCCTCATGGTCCTTCGAACGAAGAGTTCAATTCCGTGATTCGGGCAATGCCTGTTTTCGATTTCGGGGCGCAGGATTTGCGGATCTCGCGGCCCACCTGGAGTCGTTTTTTCGGAAAAGCAGCGATGCGTGCCAGCGTGCGCCACGCGATCCGTTCGCGTCTCGAAAAACTTCTGGCGGAGACGCTGTCCGTTTACTGTCGTGTCTTTCAGGATTGGTGCTCCTCCATCCTGCAGCAGTTTGACAAGCGGTTCTCGTCGTTCGCTGACGGCTACCGTGCGCACGCGGAACGCGCACAAGCGGCCTCGCCGCTGGGTACGGAAGAAGAACAAGCGCTCTTGGGCGACCTGCGCAGCTTCGGCAGTGCGCCCGCCGAAATTGAGCCAGGGAGTTCGCTCGCGTCCGCGGACGTAACGGAGAACGCAGGTGGCGGTAGATTGTTAGCTAACAACAGATAAGCGCGAGGGGCGATGGTCAAGTATCTCATGGTCGCAATCGGCGGGAGTTTGGGTTCGATGCTCCGCTTTTGGGTCGGCGGGGTTGTGAGCGGAAAGATGGGGACTCGATTCCCGTATGGAACTTTTCTCAGCAACTGCACGGCTTCGTTTTTGATCGGGTTCATCGTCACGCTGCTGGCGGAAAAAACCCATTGGAACCCGAATCTTCGTTACCTGATTCCTATCGGCTTCATCGGAGGTTACTCCACGTTCTCCACGTTTGAATATGAGACGTTCCGCGTGATTCAAGATGGCGAATTCCTGATTGCGTTTCTGAATGTAACTCTCAGCGTGATCGTGGGTTTCGTCGCCGTTTGGTTGGGGGTGATTGCCGGGAGGTTAAGCGCATGAACGGAGCCAAAGCGGTCAGCAGATACACGATCGGGGGCGCCGCGGCGCGAGGAGCGTGTCCGGTCTGCACGGTTCTGCGGCATCGGCAAACGCATCTGATCGAAGAGACTGGCATACCGCGCGCAAAACACCTGTGCAACCACCACGCCTGGGCCCTGGCCAAATCGGCACCTGCATCCATCGCCGCGGACATCCTGCTCGAGACGCTGCGTGCGCGCCACGCTGAAATCGGAGCGGCTTCAACACGGTGTGACTTCTGTGAGGAGTTGACCCAGGAAGAAGCGAGCCAGATGAAACAGCTTGCGGGAAGAATGCATACGCCTTCGTTTCTGGAGTGGATGCGCCGCCATGGTACGCTGTGCCTCCATCATGCCGGCAGAATCTGCGAACAGCTTTCACCCGACGGGCGCAAGGTCATAGCCGAACTCCTGTCGAGAACGTTCGAGGAGCTGGAGCAGGATCTGGCCGGCTATGCCAAACATGCCAGCCGGGGACTGCATGCCGGTGGCGGCGTACTTGGACGCGCCGCAGAGTTTTTGATGTGCCAGCGGGGAATTGTTGGGGACGAGGAGACACCATGCTAAAGGCTGGACCAGCAAAGAAGGTGACCATCTACGTAGGAGAAGATCACCAATATCACGGACATTCTTTGTACTCCGCCATTCTGGACTACCTCTTCTACCGGCAAGTGTCCGGTGCCTATGTTGCCAGGGGGATGGCGGGTTTCGGGGCCGACCACCATCTCCACAGCACGCGGATTCTGGTTCTGACGGAGAACCTTCCCATCAAGATCGAGTTCATTGAGAGTCCGGAAAAAGTAGAAGAGCTGTTGCCGAAGCTGAATGAGATGGCGGGCACGGGATTGATCGAGGTGCAGGACACCACGGTTATGAAGCCAGCGGAAGTGGCCAACAAGGCCGAGTTCCGAGCCGAGGAACGTCTTCCGCTGAAGCGCGAGAGCAAAGCAAAGCTCATGCGCATTTATGTCGGAGAAAACGACAAGTGGCATGAGAAGCCGCTGTACAAGGCGATCGTCGAAAGCATGTGGGCAAACGACATCGCCGGGGTGACGGTTTACGAGGGAATTCTCGGCTATGGAGCCAACCGGCGGATCCATCAGCATTCCGCTCTGAGCCTCTCGCACGATCGTCCAATCATGCTGTCGGTGATTGAGACGGAAGAGAAATTGCAAAAGATCGCTCCGCTTCTCGACGAAATGGTTCAGCAGGGGCTCGTCGTTCTGTCCGACGTGGACATCATCAAATACACCCACAACTTCGTAGGAACAGAACGCCGGAAGGAGTCCCGCCAATGAAACTGCAAGGCAAAGCCAAGTTGCTGCGGATTTATTTCGGCGAAGACGACAAATGGAAAGGCCAGCCATTGTACCGCGCGATCGTCGAAAAATGCCGTGAGTTGGATATTGCCGGGGCCACCGTGTACCGAGGCGTGGAAGGATATGGCGCCAGCACATTAATTCACCGCGCGCATCTTCTTTCCATCTCGCCAGACGCTCCGATCACGGTCAGCGTCGTGGATTCCGAGGAGAAGATTCGAAAGCTCATTCCGGTTCTCGACACAATGGTCGATGAGGGCCTGATCGCCATGTCGGACGTCGAAGTCATCAAATACGTGCACCAGGACGGCGCGCGCTCGGAATAGGAGCAGCATGGATTCGGCCCAGGCAGCTGGAACGACGCATGCGAATGTTCGCGGGGGTTTGCAGGAGTACGCGTGCGCTTGCATGCTCCATTCGTGCGCCGACTTTCCGGCCAGGGAAATTTGCGATGACTTTGTACGCCGAGTGCTCCAGCCATTGGATCTATCTAGCAGCGGTTCCGTTTTGTTGCCACCTCCACCGATTGTACTGCTCACGCGAAATTCGTTTCACGGTGGCGGATTGTGGCAGGGGCACGTTGGCAAAAGGGATTGGTCATGAGCGCGCCGCGCGCGGTAGTCGCGGGCTGTGGCCCAGCAAAATGTTTCCTAGGGAGGCAAGCCGAATTGAACCGGTTGCGGGAAGCAATCTTACAACGGGAGAGCATACTGATTTGGGGAGCTTTTGACGCAGGCAAGACCTCCCTCGTCTCGAAAGTGATCTCGGAGATGCCGAATAAAATTGCGCGGCGATGTCTCTGCGTGCCGGGTCATGGAAGCTCGCAGGATATCCTTCGCGGCGCGGTACAAAAATTCGAGAACACCGACAATGCTGTACTCAATAAGAGATTTCGCGCCGAAGCGGGCTATGGCGAGTCATTTGCCCATTGGACGAAGCAGCAGACGAGCCTGCGCTTGCGAGGGCTTCTCTACAAAGCGGTGAGCGAAGGCGAGTACTGGCTCTTTTTTGAGGATGCGGCGCCGATGACGCAAATCCTCGCGAAGATTGTGAAGGAGGTGATGTGGATCCGGAAGACACCGGTGTACGTCGTCTCCTCGGGTTGGACCTACACGGAAGTGGGACATGCCGCGCGACTTTATTGGACGGACCGCTATCGGCTGCATGTCGGGGCACTGACGTTATCGGCCGCAAAGGAATTGCTGGAGTTGTGCATTCGGAGGTTTGCACTATCCCAGTTTGACCTCCAAGGGTTTCGGGAAGACATTTTGAAATTCAGCGGGATGCTTCCGGGCGCGATCATCAAGATGTGCGAGGCGGCAGCGGACAGCCACTACCACTTCGAAGGACGGATCAAGACAAAGCTGCTTCACGTCGACTATCTCGTTAACCATTGCCAGGGAACGTCCCCCCCTAAAAGGCAAACCTCGGGATGAACGCGCCTTCCGAGAAGGGGGTCGCGACGACGGGACGTGTGTCGCCTAGCGACGCATCCCATACTGCCGCTGTAGGTGACTGCGCTGCGAAACTTGCACGGCTGGCCGTGCTTGCCCGCGAATTCGGTTCGGAACGCGTTGCGGAGGAGGCTCTGGGGTTGGCAGAACGTTTGACAGAAGGCCGCTTCTACGTCGCGTGCATCGGGCAGTTCAAGCGCGGTAAGTCGACGCTACTGGGTGCTCTCGTGGACGACCGTGTTCTGCCGACCGGCGTGGTGCCCATCACGGCCGTGCCCACAATACTGCGCTACGGTCGTTCCCGAAGAGCGCGTGTCCGTTTTCAGGGCGGGACTTGGGCCGACATTGCTCCCGAAGATCTGACGCAGTACGTGTCAGAAGAGCATAACTCGGAAAACGCGAAAGGCGTTGCAGGAGTGGAAGTGTTCGTCCCAAGTCCGCTTTTGGCCGAGGGCATGTGCCTCGTGGATACACCGGGTCTCGGCTCGGTCTTCGCGGGAAATACCGCGACAACGCAGTTGTTTGTTCCGCATATTGACGCCGCAATCATCGTCCTCGGAGCGGACCCGCCGATTGCCGGCGAAGAGTTAGCTCTGGTCGAGACGGTCGGAAAGCAAGTGCGTGAATTCCTGGTGGTTCTAAACAAGGCGGATCGCATCTCGGAAGCGGACAGGCGAGTCGCGCAATCGTTCACCCGCAAGATTCTAGAGAAGCGTCTGGCACGAGCGATTGGTCCCATCTACGAGATCAGTGCCACGGAGTGTTTGGAGAAGCGTGGAACCGGGCGGGACTGGAGTGCGTTGTTGACCGCGTTACACAGCCTCGTGGACGAGTCCGGGCACAGGCTGGTGCGCAACGCGGGAGAACGGGGGCTGCACCGGCTCGCTGAGGAGTTTTTGAGCGTCACCTTCGAAGAGCGTGAGGCGCTCTTGCGTCCGATCGAAGAGTCCGAACGGCGCATCGCCTTGATGCGGCAGACGATCACAGAGGCCGAACGATCGCTTAGGGATTTGGGGCATCTCTTAACAGCCGAGCAGCATAGAATTTCTGATTTGTTTCTCGCGCACCGGAAGGAGTTTCTTAAGAAGGCTTTGCCGCAGGCGGACGCCGAAGCTCAGGAGCAATTCGGCAAGACCGTGCGGAGGTATGGCCCGAAATTCCGGCGAGATGCCATGCAGTTGGCGCAGACCGTTTCCGGCCGTCTGGTCCTTCCCTGGCTCGCAGCCGGGCAAGTGCGCGCCGAAAAGGAATATCGCAAGGTTGCTGAGCGCTTCGTGGGCCTCGGGAACGATTTTTTGAGAAAGCTTTCGGACTCGGGCGTGCCGGGGCTCGCGCGCATGCCGAACGCGCTCGATTCGGAAAAGGGCTTTCGTGTTCCGTCGCGATTTCATTTTGAGAAATTGATCCACGTGGCGCAGCCCGCGTCCCCGCTGCGATACGTGGCGGATGTCCTTCTGGGCATGGTCCGGGCATTTTCCGTGATCGAAAAGGACGCTCGCGCATTTCTGGCCTACTTATTGGAAATGAATAGCACGCGCGTCCAGTCGGATGTTGTGAACCGGGTGCAAGATAGCCGCGGACAACTGGAATTGGAAATCCGGAAGCTGCTGCACGAGGTGAGTCGGATTGCGGAACGCGCGCTGGATCATGCGGGGGAGGCGAAGGCGAAAGGCTCCGCAACGGTGGATGCCCAGCTGGCACGGTTGGACGCTGTGGAAGCACAGATTCATGTCCTGCTCGGGCGTATCTTCCTCTCCTAAACTCCGCTGAGTTCTGAATAAGTAGT
>JRHI01000752.1_pt1 | contig 32796 bp, 21 predicted proteins | sample 215371 | NCBI WGS metagenome assembly JRHI01 (sample SAMN02929681, study PRJNA255918) | sediment metagenome | biome: cave system; feature: Ice Cave; material: Sediment; isolation source: sediment from deep within a dark volcanic ice cave with no known source of... ...
ATGCTGACCCTTGTGGAACAGGCTCTCAGGACCCAATCGGTGTGGCCCTCGAGGACCCGTTTGCTCCGGTCGGCCAGCCATTGCAGGCGATACCATTCCCAGCCGCGAAGGTCGGCAGGGCATTGCTCCAATAATTCCCTCATGCGGAAGGTTTTGTTGTCATAGTAGGCGCCCTGCGCCAGCCCAATCCGGTGGAAATACGACTTCCGCCGGAGCTCGTCGGTTCGATCCTCGGCTTCTTTTTTGGCCACCAGAGCTTTGTCGCGCTCCCGCGTAATCAACAATAGGCTGATGGTCAGCGCCACCACGGCTACAAGCAAAACCACGACCCCGGACCACACGAACGACGGGTGCCGCCGCGACCATTTTCTCGCCCTTTGCGTTAGTGTCGGCCGTTTGGCCAGGATAGGCTTGTCTTCCAGGTACCGCTCCAGGTCGTCGGCCAGCTCCTGGGCCGTGGCGTAGCGCTCGGCGGGGTTCTTGGCCATGGCCTTCAGCACGATCGTTTCTAGCTCCGCCGGGATCGACTTGTTCAGGCGGCCGGGCGGGCGCGGCTCCTCGAAGGCGACCTGGCGGAGCACGTCTTGCCGGCTCTTCCCGTTGAAAGCGCATTCCAATGTCAGAAGCTCGTAGAGGGTCACGCCCAAGGAATAGATGTCGGTCCGATGGTCCACCGGTACGCGCTGCGCCAGCGCCTGTTCCGGGCTCATGTAGCGAATCGTGCCCACCAGGTCCCCGGTCATCGTCAGCCCGGTATCGGTCTGGACCTGGGCCAGGCCGAAGTCGGTGACCCAGAGGTTGCCGTGCGCATCCACCATTAGGTTCGCCGGCTTGATGTCGCGGTGTACGACACCCATTTGATGCGCGTACTCCAGCGCCGTCGCGGCCTGTATTCCCAGGTTGACCACGGTCCGGAAGAAGGCGGCATCCTTATGAGAATGGTCGGTGGGAGGTGTTGCCTTGGCACGAGCCGTCGAGTCGGAACACTCCTCTCCCGCTTTGGGACCCGGCAAATAAGGCCCGGTGGCCGCTGCTCCCCTGGCCTTGTGTTCCGCGGTTTCCAGCTTGGCATGGACCCGTAGCTCGTGGATCAGCTCGGCCAGCGTTTGGCCCTCGATGAACTGCATGGCGTAGTAATGGACGCTCCGCTCAGAGCCGACGCCGAAAACCGGCACGATGTTGGTGTGGTGCAGGTAAGCGGCCGCTCGGGCCTCGTTCTGGAAGCGCTGCAAGTGCTTGGGATTGAGCGTGGCGGCGAAGGGCAACACCTTCAGGGCGACGCGCCGCTTCAAAGAGATTTGCTCGGCCTCGTAGACGATGCCCATGCCGCCGCGGCCGACCTCGCGGAAAATCCGGAAGTCGCCCAGGCAGCCCGACAGCGCCGGCTGGGAATCGGCCGGAGCATCGGCAGACGCTTCCCCGGCCGGCGCGCGCATGTATTGCAACGCCGACAGAACATGCCGGAGGACGTCCGCGATCTCCGGGTGACTGCGGGCATATTCCTCGATGTCGGGCTGCTCGCCACGTTGGAGCCGTTCGATGAATTGATCGGCCACCTGACCCACCAGGCTTTCCATTGACGTTGGTTCGCGCACAGGGGTTGGGTTCATAGTTCGGACTCCCGCAGGCCACTGTCGAGTAGTTGTTGCCGCAATTTTAGCAAGGCACGGCCGTGGCGCTTGCGGGCCGCGTCTGGATCAATGCCGAGGATACATGCTATTTCCCCATTCGATAAGCCATCGAAGTTGCGCATGCTGAGGACCTCGCGATCGCTTTCAGGCAATTGCGCCATGGCTTGGCGGACCCGCCGCGCCATCTCCTTCCGATCGAGCCGCTGACTCGGCGTCGAACCCCCGGCGAGCAACTGCTGCGCCAGCGAGACCGACGACCCCTTGGGCAGCGGCGCCTCCCGTTCCACGGTTCGCCGGGCAGTCCCCACATGGTGCCGCCGGACCTTGAGCATACGGTCGTAGGCCGTCTTCCGCAGCCACAGACGGAAGGGCATGGGTTGTCGTTCGAGGAATTCCGGCAGCCGCTGGTACGCGTCTAGCTGCGCCTCTTGCACCACATCCGAAACGTCAACCCGCGCCCGCAATTTCGCATCCAGCCGCAGGCCGATGAACCGGCGCAGGTCCGGCCGGTGCAGCGCGAACAGAAGCTCGAAGGCCTGCCGGTCTCCTGCGCGAACTTTGTCCAGCAGTTTTTTGGTTTCCTCGGAATCAGGCTCGAGGTCTTCCACATTGTTCCCCTGAGATACTACCACCGGAAACTTGCGAAAACGGACAGATGGAAAAGAAGAATCCCAGCGATAGCCTACGGTGCGGGGACGGGCTTTGGTAACCACATCCTTCGGGAGTCGTGCTTGCCGAATGGCCAAGTTCCTCGGCGGCGTGCGGGTTGCCCTGCTCGATAGCCCACAGGATGTGGGTGACTTCACTCATCGGGACACCGCGACGATCCATCGCCCGCTCCCTCATTGGGGAGTGAGTCTAATCTGTTGAGCCGGTAACTCTTTCCTTCTCCCACGGACCCAGCCGTCGAGCATACCATCCATCTGGCCGCAAATCCTCGACTTTTCGGCAGGCCAGGACACCTACGAGCCCGCAGCGTTCGCCTCGATAGTGCCGTTGCAGTGGGCGAAGGAGAGGGCAGTAAGGGCAGTAGAAACCTTCCCAAGAGACAGTAAACGCCGTAGAATGCGTAATGTCTTGAAACCGCCGAGCGCGAAATTCCTCGGGAAATACAGCCCTTTTCTGAAGTGGCCCCCTGAATGGGGTTCAGGAGGTCGCTGGTTCGAATCCAGTCGCCCCGACTGAAGCGGGAAGTCCCAGCCCAGCAACGGGTTGGGACTTTTCCGTCTCACTGGTCGATGGCCGGAAAACGGCCTAGAATTGCAGAGATTCTTGCAGAGTTCGTCAAAAAGGCTCCCGGCGGCTGCAACCGCCGGAAGCCGGACAGCGAACCTTTCAGCTCACCGTGCCTTTCCTTCAAGGGGTAAGTGCCAATACATCCCGAACAGTTTTATGCCAGTACATCCCGAACAGCGGCAGGGCTACAATATCCCTAAAACTGATCCTTCAGGAGGGAATCTCATGAGCAAGCAAAGCGTCAAGCGGAGCGTCGTCGAGCCATGGTAGCCGCTGTCCGCCGTGGCCAGTCGCTGCGTGCCGTTGCCAGCAAGTTCGGCGTCGGGGTCGCCACAGTTTCGCACTGGGTCGAGCGGGCCAAGGGCCAGCGTCTGGATCGCATCGACTGGTCCGACCGCTCGCGTTCCCCGCACAAGACCCGCCGCACCGATACCTCCTTGGAGGATCTGGTGTTGAAGACGCGGAGCGAACTGGGCCACGGCGACCTGGGCGCCATCGGTGCCGACGCCATCCGGCAGGCCCTGTTGGAGCAGGGCGTTGTCCAGGTGCCGGCGGTGCGAACCATCAACCGCATCCTGGCCCGCCGCGGCGTGCTGGACGGTCGCCAGAGGACGCGCCGGCCACCGCCCCGCAAAGGCTGGTATCTCCCCAACGTCGCCGCTGCCAAGGCCGAGCTGGACAGCTTTGACATCGTCGAGGGCTTGGTCATCAAGGATGGCCCTCAAGTCGAGGTGCTCAACGGGGTGTCCTTGCACAGCGGCCTGGTCGTTTCCTGGCCGACTCTGTCGCCGGTCACGGCGGCAATGACCATCACGTCGCTGATTGCGCACTGGCGGGCGGTCGGCTTGCCGGGCTATGCCCAGTTCGACAACGACATGATCTTCCACGGCACACAGCGCTACCCCGACGCCTTGGGGCGGGTCATCAGGCTGTGCCTGAGTCTGGGCGTGGTGCCGGTGTTCGTGCCCCCGCGCGCGACCGGCTTCCAGGCCATGATCGAGAGCTACAACGGCTGGTGGCAGGCCAAGGTCTGGTCCCGTTTCCAGCATGCCAACCTGGAGGACTTGCAGGGGCATTCCCAGAGGTACGTCACGGCGTTGCTGAAGCAGCGGGCGGCGCGAATCGAGGTGGCCCCGGACCGCCGGGCTTTCCCAACAGGCTGGAAGCTGAACCTCTCGAAGCGGCCGCGTGGCCGACTGGTCTTCCTGCGGCGAAGCAACGGCAACAGCGACGTGACCCTGCTGGGGCAGACTTGGCCGCTGGGCCAGGTGTGGCCCAACCGCCTGGTTCGTTGTGAAGCGGAGCTGGCTAAAAACAAGCTCCGCTTCTCCACTCTCCGACGCAAGGACCCGGCCAATCAGCCGCAGATCCTGGAAGTCGATTATCAGCTGCCCAATCGAGGGTTCCAGGACTGATGGGCCTGTTCGGGATGTATTGGCACTTGTCAGCATGCGCGCAATCTACTGTTCGGGATGTATTGGCACTAACCCCTTCAAGAGCTGGGAGGTTTGCGATGAGACGACGAAAGAAGAAGCCCGAGCCGTTCTTCCGCAAGTTCGACGGCTGGTGGTACGTCCAGATCGGCAAGGACCAGATCAAGCTCACCACGGGCAAAGACAACGAAGACGCGGCCTGGCGGGAGTATTACCGCATCATGGCCCAGCGGGGACCCGCCACGCCGGCGGCACCCCTCCGCAACCCGACTGTCACCGCCATCTGTAACCTGTTTCTCGACTTCTCCGAGAAGGCCCACGCCCCGCGTACCTACGAGTGGTATCGCGAGTTCCTGAGCGACTTCGTGGAATTCTCGGGCAAGCTCCTCGTCACCGAAGCTGTTCGCCTCGCGGCGTGCGGAGATCTGGGGCATGTTCACCACTGCCTTGACACCGGCCTCGCTGGCCGCCTGGGCGAAGATGGCGATAGCGTCTAGGCTCTCGGAACGCGCGTCGCTGCGGTGGACAAAGGCTCGGACACGGTTGGTAAGCCGTATTCCGAACGGGAGGGAAGTCACACTCTATTCGCATGGCGTGCTCTTCGACGAGCTTTTGACCGGCGCGACGCCTTTCGACAAGGAGCGGCTCGAGACGGCGACCAATGACGAGAGCCGCCACATCGTCCGCGAAGAGGAGCCGCCGCGGCCCAGCCAGTAATCTCCGGTTGACCGATCGCGCTACAAGTACCATTTCGCCAGTATTCCCACACTGCACAGCCAACCGACGTGCAGCAGCAAACGGAGGGGCCAGGGCCAGAGTCGCACGGTGCTGGTCAGGGCCAACACCAGCAGCCCAAACAGGGGAAGGTGCCAGATCTGCAGGGGTCGGTGAACGTAGCACCCCAGCAGCAGAGCGGCAAACGCGAGAGCGATCAGGACTGTGGCGGGAATGGCCAGCTCGAGGTAAGGCAGCAGCACCGACCAGCACGACCCCTGCCGCCGCAGCAGGGGGCCGGCGGCCATGACCTGGACCGTGCAGGTCAGCACACCCAAGAGCAGAACCGACAGCGCGCCTAACCAGATCCCCGGGGGGATGCCCGTCTCGAGGTCGAGGCGGATCTTGTGGTAGAAGACTCGCCCCCGCTCCCCGGCAGGGACCTTACGCAGATCGGGGTACTTCTCCAGCAATCGTTCCACGGGTCGTGGCCCAGTCTTCCCCGCTGCATCGGGCGATTCCCCTTTGGGCGTCGGCTCGACCCAGGCGGCCTCGGACAGGTCCTGGAGATCTCGGTCGATCGGCACAAGCGCCGTCAGGCCGATGATCAGCCACCCAAAGCCCACCGTAAAACTGGTCCCCCCGACAAGGAACCCCGTAATTGTTCCAGTGGCGACATCGGCCGCGCGGTTCTTCGGGCGAACGAGCAACCCAGTAGCCAGCCCCAGGGTACTGGCGACGCCGAGCGTGGTCCAGAAGATCGCGCCGCGCACCCAGTCCGGGATCGGCCTGGTGAGGGCCAGCCAGGGAGAATCGAGGCTCGGCAGGCGCCGGTAGCCGGCGGCCGCGGAATAGGCGAGGTGGGGATGAATCGCTACCAGCAAGCACATGGCCCCGCCAAACAGCCCGAAGAGCAGGCCCAGGACCACCATCCAGCCCGCCGCGCCGAAGTTCTGCCGAAGCCATAACCGCAGCAAGGACGTCAGGCTCGGCGGCCGCACGCTGAGCGGCTCGTCGGCCAGCCAATGCTCCAGGTCGGCAGCCATGGCCTCGGCCGAACCGTAGCGCGCTTGCGGGTCCTTGGCCAGGCACTTCAGGCAGATCAGCTCCAGGTCGCGGTCCACTTTTGGGTTGACGGTCCGCGGCCGCTCAGGCTCCCGCTCCAGCAGTTGCAACACCGTGTCCAACGGCGTCTCCGCGCGGAAGGGGGGCCGGCCGGTCAACAGCTCGTACAGGATCGCTCCCAGGGCGTAGACGTCCACCGCCGTGGTCAACCCCTTGGTGCCGCGTGCCTGTTCCGGAGCCATGTAACTCGGCGTGCCCACAATAGCGCCGGATTGGGTGAGTCCGCTGCCGCCCTCCACGCGTCGAGCCAGGCCGAAGTCCGTCACGTGTGGCTCCCCGTGGGCATCGACCAGGATGTTGGCCGGCTTGAGGTCGCGATGGATGATGCCACGCTGATGCGCGTGGTGAATCGCCCGCGCCACCACCGCGAGGAGCCGCACGCCGGCCTGCGGGTCCTGAGCCAGCCGGAGTACATGCCCACTGAGACTGACCCCTTCGACCAATTTCATGCTGAAGTAGGGCTGTCCGTCCTGGGCACCGACTTCATAAATGGGGACGATGTGGGCATGATCGAGGTGGGCGGCGGCTTCGGCCTCGGCGCAGAAGCGCTGCACGTCGTCGGCCGAGGCCAGTTGCCCAGCCAGGATCATCTTCAACGCCACGACACGGTTGAGGCTCAGCTGCCGCGCGCGAAAGACGACGCCCATACCGCCGCGGCCCAACTCCTCCAGTATCTCGTAGCCCCTCAGGTGCCGCGTGGCCGCGTCCGCCTCGGCAGGCCCGGCGACCGGCTCAGAGGTTACTCCCAGCGTGGGCGTCTCACTGACAGGCACAGGCGTGTTGCACGCGGGGGGGCCCAGCGCCCGTTGCAGGGAGCGCATCATCGGGTCGCTCAGGTCATCCAGTTCCTGGGCCGCTGCCTCGCAGTCCGGGCAAGTTTCGAGGTGCTGGCTGACGGTCTGGGCGCGGCGTTCGGGCAGGTCGCCGACCAGATACGCCCGCAGATCTTTGGCGCTGACGCAGTCGGGGTTAGGCATGATGCCTCCTCGCGAGACCTGGAGTGTGGTTGCGGGGCGTCTTGTCGGTTATATTATCCCTGATTGCGCCCCGTGTGATACCCAGCCCCGAGGTGCAGTTCGGAGCACCCCTATGAGCGACGCGAAACACCCCGGGCAAGTGACGTCGCTCAGCCTGCTCCAACGCGCCCGCGCCAACGACCAGCAGGCCTGGAGCTGCTTGACCCGGTTGTACCGGCCTCTGGTTCAGTTCTGGTGCCGGCAAGCCCATTGCCCGGAGGCCGAGGTCGAGGACGTCATGCAAGAGATCTTCGCGGCCGTTGCCGCCGGTCTGGGCGGTTTCCGCCACGACCGCCCCGGCGACAGTTTCCGCGGTTGGCTGCGTGGCATCACGCGCAATCACGTGCTGTTGTACTTCCGCCGCAATCACGGCCGGCCTCCCCCCGAGGGCGGCTCCGACGCGCTGGAGCGGCTGCAAGACCTACCCGATTTGCTGTCCGGTCCCACAGAGGACGAAATGGCCGAAGTGAGCCAATGGTATCGCCGCGTGGTCAAGCAGGTACGCGGCGAGTTCGAAGAACGCACCTGGCAGATGTTCTGGAGGACGGCGATCGAGGGCCGCCCCACCTCGGCGCTGGCCGAAGAGCTACAGGTCACCCCGGCGGCGGTGCGTCAGGCCAAGTCGCGCGTGCTGCGCCGTCTCAAGGAGGAAATGGGCGAGTTGCTCGAATAGCCGCCCCGTTCGCCCTTCCCTTTCTCCCGGTGGGAGAGGGTTGGTTGAGGGGTCCCTTCGTTTCCGCCAACTTGCTGTCACGCACCGCGCAATTGTTCCTGTGTGCCGCTTCCAGGCACGGCAGGAAGTCAGCGTTGACCTTGCACCACCTGGTCCTGATGGCCTTCGGCGGCCGGTGAGCCCTTACCGCCAAGCAGCCCCCCTAACCGGCCCGGCACCGCCGCCGCGCTCGGTTTGCGCGCCGGAAGGGAGGTCGCCATTATAACGCAGCCCATTCTCGAAAAAGAGATCCATCCATGCGCTTCCTCTCTTGGTTTGCCGGCCTGAAACTCGATTCCTCGCGTCGGCGGACCAAACGCGGCAAAGTGCGCGGCCCGCGCCGCCAGCCAGCGGGGGTCAAACTGTCCGTTGAAGCCCTGGAAGACCGCGTCATGCCGGCGCTGGTCAGCTGGGTGGGCGGTTCCGGCGACTGGAACACAGTCGCCAACTGGCGCGATGACGCCCTGGTCAACCGGCTGCCCGGACCGGGCGACGACGCCGTCATCAAAGTGGCCGGTATCTCCGTCACGCACTCCTCCGGCGCGCACACCGTCAAGGCCCTCACGATCGACGACCCCTTCACGCTCTCCGGCGGCACGTTGACCGTTACCGGGAACCTGGTGCAACAGCACGCCAACACGTTCACGATGACGGGCGGAACACTTAAGGGTGCGAAGGTGGTGGCCGAGGGCGGCGCGGTGCTGGTGGCCGCGAACGCCACACTTGACGGGGTGACCCTCGGCGCGACCGTCGGCGGAGTTCTTTTCTCTGGCAACGTTCAGGTCAACGATGGTGCCATCACCGTGACCGGCGGCCTGACGTTTGCCAACGGCTCTCTCCTGGATCTCGGCAACTTCATGACGCTGGTCGGAGCCCAGACGATGGGCGGCGACGGCGAGATTCGGTTCCGGTCGGTGGGCGGCAGTGGCGGCCAGATCAACACATCCAACCAGACAACATTCGGTCCTGGGCTGACGATCGATCGAGTGGATACGGCCACCTCCGCCATCTACATGAATGGTGGCGGCATCACGAATCAGGGGACGATCCGGGCAAATGCAGGCGGTAAGATTCGCGTGACGGGCAACGCCGGCACCACGTTCACGAACGCTGTCGGCGGGGTGTTGGCCGCCGATGGCGGGACGCTGGACCTCACCACCGCCTGGTCCAATGCGGGTCAGATCGTGGTCAACAACTCGACCCTCAACCTGGGCGGCAGCTTCACAACTGTGGGACTTGGTACTTACACGCGCACGCGCGGCACCATCAATCTGGTCGGCCTGCTGGACAACACCGGCCGCACATTCTCGCTGGACGCCACCACGGGATCGTGGAACCTGGGCGCCAACGGCACGCTGCGTCGGGGTTCGCTCGTCACGTCGGGCGGAGCGGTGCTGGTGGTCGCGGACAACAGCACACTCGACGGCGCGACGCTCGGCGCCACCGTCGGCGGAGTTCCTGCGTCTGCCATCGTTCAGAGCAGTGGCAACTTCTTCGTGACCGGCGGCCTGACGTTTGCCAATGGCTCAGTGGTGAATGTCAGCAACAACCAGATGTCGTTGGTCGGTGACCAGACGGTGGGCGGCGCCGGCGAGATTCGGTTAGGGGGTTTTCTCGGCAACATCGCTACCTTCAACCAGACAACGTTTGGTCCCGGGCTGACAATCCATCGCGCCGACACATCCCCCAGCGTAATCTCCATGGTGAATGGCAGCATCACGAATCAGGCGACGATCCGCGCGGATGCAGGCGGTCAGATTACCGTGGGAGGCAACGCCGGCACCACGTTCACGAACGCCGCCAATGGAGTGGTCGCGGCTGCCGCAGGTGGCACGCTCATTATCGCCCCGGTTTCGTGGACCAACATCGGCACGACCTCCGTCGTCGGCGGCACGCTCACGATCGCCCCGGTTTCGTGGACCAACACCGGCACCGTGACCATGGACAACTCCACGGTCAACCTCGGCGGCACCTGGTCCAACACCGGCGCGTTCCAAGTCACCGGCGGCACAGTCAACCTCGGCGGCACCTGGTCCAACACCGGCACGTTCCAAGTCACTGGCAGCACGCTCAACCTCGGCGGCAGTTTCACCACCGCTGGGATGGGCGCCTTGACGATCGACAGGCGTAGCGTCGTCAACCTGACCGGCACGCTCAACAACACCGGCAGCACGCTGGCGCTGGACAACGCCACCGGCTCATGGAACCTGGTCGGCGGCACCATCGTCGGCGGCCGCGTCAGCACCGCCGGCAGCGCCGCGTTGGTCGCCGGGGTGACGGAAGGCACTCTGAACGGCGTGACCCTCGCGGGAACTCTCACGGGAGGCAGAATCGCGTTTACGGGCGGTCTGAAGCTGGAACAGGGCCTGATCGACTGCATCTTGGTCCTCTTCAACGGCACCCAGACCCTGGGTGGTGCCGGTGCCGTCGTCTTCAGCACCAATAACGCGAACAACGACGTGCGGGTCTCCGCCAATGCGACGCTGACCGTTGGCCCAGGGATTACCATTCATGGGGTGACCGGCTTCATCGGCAGTACTTCCAGCGGGCGTATCCTCAACCAGGGCACCATCGCCGCCGACGGGGGCGGCACGCTGACGGTCCAGGGGATCAGCAACTTCGCGTCCGGCACGCTGACCGGCGGCACCTGGCAAGTCTCCGGCACCAGCACCCTGCGGCTGATCGGCGCCGCCATCAGCACCAACGCCGCCGACATCCTCCGGGACGGAGCGAGCGCGCGCCTCTTGAGCGACAGCGGTTCCACCAATGCCCTGGCCGGCCTCGCCGCCAACACCGCCGCCGGCCGGCTCCGGCTCCAGAACGGCGCGACCCTCACCACCAGCGCCGGCAACGTCAACAACCAGGGCAGTCTGACGGTCGGGCCCGGCAGCACGTTCACCGTGAGCGGCGACTACCTCGCCACCGGTGACACCACCGTGGACGGCTCGTTGATCGCGAACTCCGTGACCGTCGATCAGGCCGGCACGCTGGCCGGTTCAGGGACGGTGACCGGGAACGTCGTCAACAACGGCCAGGTTCGCCCTGGTACGTCGCCGGGCAACCTGAGCGTCAACGGCAGCTATACCCAGGGAGGCACTGGGCGACTCGACATCGAAATTGGCGGCACCACCGCCGGCAGCCAGTACGACCGGCTGAGCATCTCCGGTCCGGCGACACTGAACGGCAAGCTCGCTGTCCGCCTGGTCAACGGCTTCGGCCCGACCACCGGCCAGCGCTTCGAGGTCATGACCTTCGCCGGCCACACCGGCGCCTTCAGCGCCGTGACCGGCCTGAGTCAGGGCCGCTTCCCACTATTTAGCTTGACTGTCAACGCCGCCAACGTGGAACTGAACGCGCTGGCAAACGGCACGGACCTGGCTTTCGATTCGTTCCAAAGCGCCACCTTCCCCCACAACGCCATGCCCGGCCAGAACGTGACTGTGACTTATACCGTCAAGAACCTCAGCGCCCCATCGGCCGACGGCAACTGGATCGATTCCATTTATCTGTCGCGGGACGGCGTCCTCGATCCGAGCGACGCCTTGCTGACGCGCGTCGAACACCGCGGCGGCGTGGCCGGGTTGGGCAGCTACACCGAGACCGCGACCGCGCCGCTGCCGGCCCTGGCCGACGCCGGCTATCGGGTCATTGTCGTCGTCGACAGCCGCGGCCTCGTCTCCGACGCCGACCGCAGCAACAACACGGGCGTTTCCGCGCAAGGCATCAGCGTGACCGTGCCGTTGCTGACGCTCGGCACGCCGGTGAGCGGCTCCATCGCCCCCGGCCAGGACCTTTACTACCGCGTGCTGGTGGCGCCCGGCGCGAACGTCACGGTGGCGGCGGACTTCGCCGCGCCGCCCGGCGCCGAGGTCTTTATCCGCTATCGGGCCCTGCCCGACCGGACGAACTTCGATGACGCTTCGCCGACCGGCCATTTGCACCCGCGACTACTCCTGACGAACCCCCAGGGAGGAACTCACTACCTTCAGCTCCACGGGCGCGAAGACGCGGCCGGCGCGGTCGCGTTCACACTGAAGGCCGACACGTCAGGCTTTGAGATCACCCAGGTCTCGCCCTTGAGAGGGAGCAATCTCGCGCAGCCCGCGATCATCGACTTCCGAGGTTCAAATTTCACGCCACGAACCCAGATCCAGCTGCGCATGCCCGGCGGCGAGTCGCGCACCGCCAAGTCCGTTCAATTCGTGAATGCCAATCGGATCGTGGCCACGGTCGATCTGGCCGGTCTGCCGGCCGGCACCTATCAGATCGTGGTCGAGGATGCCGGCAAAACGGCGATCGCTTTCGACACCTTCACGGTTACGTCCAATGCACCGGGAAAGACCGGAGCTTTCATTTATCTGAAGGTCAAGATTTTCGATGAGAAATCCTTCGTGGGAGTGCGAACAATATCTTACTCGATTGGCTTCGGAGAGTTTAACACCAGTGACAGTCCGTTGCCCGCGCCGCTTTATGTCCTTCGAGCAACCAACGTGCAGCCTGGTCAGGAAGAACAGGGATTTCTCGGCTCGGACACCGTTCCCCCGCGCCTGTTGCCCGGCGACTACAGCAATCATGACGTGCAGACTGTGGTCTACAAGCCGGCCGTCACCGGCCCCGGCGTCAAGAGTACCTACTCGCTATTCGTCATCGAACCCACGCAAACATCGATGGACTGGGACAAGCAAAAGGAGAGCCTGCGTCCCATGACGATTCCCCCCGACGCCTGGGACGCCGTGTGGGCGAACCTGCGACCCCAGTTGGGTGAGACGCTGTCCGACTTTTGGCGCATCCTCACCACCGACTCGGAAAAGCTCGCCGAGTCGGGAGCGCGCGTGGTAGCGATCAGCGACCTGTTCAAATTCGAGCTGCAAAAGGCGAACAACATGCCGGCGGTGCCGGTCCCGGCCGCCGCCCTGGATGTCGCGTTCCCGGCGCCGGGCCTGCCGCTCGTCTTCGGGCGCAGCCTGGGGGAGACGCTTACCGGCCGCTATCGTCAAGGCCGGCTGGGGCGCGGCTGGACCGACAACTTCGACATCTCGATCCTCGAGGATGCGACGACCGGCACGGCGACTCTCAGTCAGGGAAGCATCGTGCGTTTCTTTGGCCGCCGGCCTGATGGGTCGTACGAGGGCATCCCGGGCGACTTCGGTGTGCTGTCCAAGGTGAACGGCACCTTCCAACTGCGCGAGACGACCGGCGAGGTGACCTCGTTCCGCGCCGACGGTCTTCTCGACTTTGTACAAGACACCAACGGCAACCGCATCTCCGCCGGATACTCCGGCACCCAGTTGACGAGCCTGACGCACTCAAACGGCGCCGCCCTGACCTTGGCCTATAACGGCCAGGGGCGAATTCGCCAGGTCACCGATCCGGCCGGCGGCGTGGCGACTTACGAATACGACGCCTCCGGCCAGCACTTGATCCGGGTCACCACGACGGCGGGCACGACGGAGTACGTCTACACGGCGGACGCCACCGGCCCCCGCGCGCACGCCCTGGCCTCGATCACGTTCCTGGACGGGACGCACCTGTTCTTCGACTACGACAGCAAAGGCCGTCTGGCCCGCCAGCAGGGGGACGGGGGCGCGGAAACCTTTGGGTTCGCCTACGATACCGCCAGCTTCAGCGTGACCGATGCCCACGGCCAGGTCACAACCTTTCTCTACGACGATTCCTTCCGGATTCGCAAAGTCCGCGATCCGCTCGGCCACCTCAGCTACATCGACTATGACGCCTCCAATAACCCGGTGATTATCGGCGCCGCCGGCGGCGGCGAGGCCAACTTTGCCTACGATGCTCTGGGCAATCCGACAGTGGCGCAGAATCCGATTGGCGAAACCCAGACGTTCGCCTACGAGCCGGGCCACAGCCGGCTGGTCACCTGGCAGGATGCACTCGGCCACGACACGCAATTCAATCGCGACCCCAACGGTAACCTGCTGACGACGACGTACGTAGACGGCTCGACGAAGAAGTATGCCTACGATGCCCACGGGAACGTCGTGGCCGCCGTCAACCGCCTCGGCCAGGTCATTCAATTCACCTACAACAGCCGCGGCCAGGTTACCCGGAAGAACCTCCCGAACGGCACGCATGTCGATTACACCTACAACGCGCGCGGCAACCCGGAGACTGTGGTTAACGCTTCCGGAACAATGCGGCTGGAGTATCTCGACCCACAAAACCCGGACATCGTCACCAAGATTACCTATCCGACCGGCCGGTTCCTGGAATACACCTATCAGAACGGCCGGCGTACTCGGATGGCCGATCAAAGTGGCTTCGCGGTCAACTACCACTACGATGCGGCGGGACGGCTGGATTTCGTCCGCGACGCCGCCGGCGGCTTGATCGTCGAATACGATTACGATGAGGCGGGACGGCTGATCCGCGAGACCCACGGCAACTTTACGGTCACGAAATACACCTACGACAACGCCGGCCAGCTCCTCGAAATCACTCACCGCGCTCCCGACGCCTCGATTCAGTCGCAGTTCGTTTATGCCTACGACAACCTCGGCAGGCGGACGAGCGTCACGACCCTGGAGGGGGTCACGACGTATGGCCACGATGGGGCGGGCCGTCTCACTTCGGTCACGTTGCCCAACGGGCGGGTCTTTGTTTACGCCTACGACGCGGCGGGCAATCGCACCGTGGCGGGCGACAACAGCGCGACCTACACGGTCAACAAACTGAACCAGTACGTCGCATTCGGTTCGACCACCCAGACGTTCGACGCGGCGGGCAACCTGGCTTCCTCCTCCGACCCTGCCGGCAGCAAGAGCTACGGCTACGATGCCGAGGGCCGCTTGGTGAGCCAGATCACGCCGGCGGGGACGTGGACCTACGAGTACGATGTCCTGGGCGACCGGATCGCCGAAACCCACAACGGCGCGAGGACCGAGTATCTGGTCGATCCGTTCGGGTTGGGCAACGTCGTCGGCGAGTATGACGGGGCCGGCAATCTCCAGGCCCACTACGTCCACGGACTCGGCTTGACCAGCCGCGTGGATGTGGCCGGACCCGCTGCTTTCTACCAATTCGATGCCGTCGGCAACACGACGCAGTTGACCGGAACCGGTGGTGTCGTACTCAACGCCTACAGTTACCTCCCGTTCGGCGAAAGTCTCGCCACGAGCGAATCCGTCGCCAATCCGTTCGAGTATGTCGGTCAATTGGGTGTGATGCGGGAAGGTAGCGGCCTCGACTACATGCGCAATCGCTGGTACGCCCCAACGCAAGGCCGGTTCACCCAGGCGGACCCGATTGGGCTTACGGGCGGGACCAATTTCTATGCCTACGCGGGCAATGACCCGGGGACGTTCGTCGATCCGAGCGGATTAGTTCTTGATGTGGCAATAACGGCCGGAGTCCGGCTTGCGACCGGTGCTTTTTTAGGTCAATCTTCGGGCGTTGCAGTTAATACGCTTTCGGCGAGTGCTACCCAGACTACATTCGCAGACAGTGCCGCGACACAAGCCCTCCATGCCGAAATTCGAGCGACGGCTGCAAAAAATGCCGCGGATGCCACAGTGAGGGAAGCGACGAAGGAGGCGGCCACGAGGGCGGCAGCCGCTCGCGCAGTTGGCCGCGTGGGCCTTTATGCTCTCATCGCCGCCGAACTGACGGCGTTTTTTCTCGCATCACAAGCCTTGGTCCAAACGGAGGCTTCCCTGATCAGCGGCCATGAGCTCGGATGCACTCCGGGCATTCCCGAGTCGGTCCAAGTCTGCGATCCGAAAATCAACTTCTTTACCGGCGAGCATATCCAGACGCTCACCGTCGAGCAGCCCGGCCGTCTTTCCAGGGATCCCAACGATATCGTCGGCCCGGCGGGATTCGGCCCCGCAGGGTTCGTCATTCCGCAACCCCCGCTTTCCTACCTCATCCGCTTTCAGAACCTTCCCGCGGCCGAGGGGCCGGCCGAGGAAGTCGTCGTCACCCACGTGCTCAATGCCAATCTGGACCTCGACACATTCCAGTTGGACCAGTTCGGCTTCGGCGACATCACCGTCACGGTGCCGGCCGGCCGGCAGTTCTACAGCACGCGCCTCGATCTCCGCTCTACCCGCGGCGTGTTCGTCGATGTCACCGCCAGACTCGATCGGGTCACACGCACGGTCACTTGGCGGCTCCAGGCCATCGACCCGGAGACTCTGGACCTGCCTGTCAGTCCTTTCGTCGGTTTCCTGCCGCCGGACAAGGTCGCACCGCAGGGCGAGGGCTTTGTCTCCTTCTCGATTCGCGCCAAGCCCGATCTGCCCACCGGCACCCGCATCGACGCCAGAGCCACGATCGTCTTCGACACCAATGCCCCGATCAACACGAACATCGCCGTCAACACGATCGACGCCGGCCCGCCCACCAGCAGCGTCCTGCCGCTGCCGGCCGCGAGTCTGCCGACCTTCACGGTGAGGTGGTCCGGCAACGATGACTTGGCGGGCAGCGGCATCGCCTCGTACGACGTCTTCGTCGCCGACAACGGCGGTCCGTCCATCCGCTGGCAGAACAGTACGGCGCAGACCTCCGCCTCCTTCACCGGCCAGGACGGCCACAGCTACGCCTTCTACAGCGTGGCGGTGGACGGGGTCGGTAACCGCCAGGCGGCGGGGCAGGCCCAGGCCAGCACCCGCGTGGACGGCGCCTCGCCCACGAGCAGCGTGCAGCCGCTGGCGTCCTTCAGCCCGCCGACCTTCACCGTCACCTGGTCGGGGGCCGACAACGCGGGCGGCTCCGGCATCAGGACCTACGACGTGTTCGTCGCCACCGACGGCGGCCCCTTCATGCCGTTCCTCTTCGGCACGCCCGCGACCTCCGCGGCCTTCACCGGTGCGGGGGGGCACGGTTACGCCTTCTACAGCGTGGCGACGGACAACGTCGGCAACCGGCAGGCAGCGCCTGCCGGCCCTCAGGCGATGACCACGATCCGCATGCCCCAATCCCCGCCGCAGCCGTTGTCCGTCGTGCTGGTCCAGGTCCCGCAAGGCAAGGGCACACGGAAAACCAAAAAGTTGTACGTGCGGGTTCTGCTGTCCGACGGCACGATCCGACTGGTGGTTTCGCCGTTCCAGAAGTCGGCGTTCTCGCACATCGTGGCGGCCTTGCGCGATGCCAACGGCGACGGCATTCTCGACAGCATCCTGATCACCGGCAGGAAGGGGAAGAAGCCGGTTCGCGCCTTCGTGACCCTTTAGTGAGCGGGTAGTTCACGGGGTTGCAAAGAGGCATGCGAGTCGGAACGGTTGAGTGGTTGTCCTGGGCCCGTGGAACCCGGGGGACACGCTGAAATGTGAACTTAACCACAGGAAATCTTGCAGAGATTGCAGAGATTGCAGAGAAAAACAGTGAAAAAGAACGAAAATTCAGTATAATAATATGTGAAGTGTGGAATTGACCTGAGAGCTGAAACTACAAGGATTTCCCGCAAATACTGGGCTGGCTTCCTGGCAAGACCGCCGAAATGGGGTTCAGGAGGTCGCTGGTTCGAATCCTGTCGCCCCGCCTTTCTTTCCGTGGATGTCCACCGTCGTTTATCGTTTTGGTGACTCCCCTTGATCGGGCAAAGGAAAAAAACCGCTTGACTGCTCTGTTGCTTGTGTTCTAATAACAAAGCGAGCACTCTGTTTTATTGCGAGGATAGGGGAATGAGGACGGTCAAGCAACCCCGGGCACTGGCAACCCGAGACCGAATCCTCGCTGAGGCGGCTCGGCTGTTTGCGCTGAAAGGCTACCACGACACGAAACTGGAAGAAATCCAAAGCGCCGCCGAGGTAACAACGGGCGCGTTCTTCCATCACTTTAACGGCAAAGAGGATCTCGGCTTCGCGGTCCTCGACCGGCATATGGAGAAGCGCCGTAAGTCACTTGACGAGATCGAGCGGCGGATGCCCCCGCCCCGCGAGAACGACCCATTGGGGCGGGTGTTCCGGCGGCTGGATGCGATTCAGGTGATGGTACGCCAGCGTGAGCATCGTAAGGGTGGTTGCATCATCGGCAACCTCAGCACGGCGCTCAGCGATACGCACGACGGATTTCGGCGGCGGCTTGCGGAGTGCTTCGACGAGATGGCCCTGGAATTCAAGCCACACCTTGATGCCGGTGTACAGATGTCTGGTCGGGGGCCGGGTGTGGACACCTGGGCGTTGGCCCGTTACATCGTTGCTATCATCGAAGGCTCGATCATGCTCACCCGCACCCAACAGGACAAGCAGATAATGACATGCCACTTCGACTACCTCAAAGAGCATCTGCGGCAGTCCCTGAGGGTTGGCAACTCTTAACCGAGTTTTTTTATGTACGCCAAACAGACCGCATGATCGGTTTCGTAGGGCGGAGGAAAGCGCCGGGACAGAGTCTCGACCCGCCGCGCCACGGGTCCGGGTTACAATCGGTTCTTTCACCAAAGGGAGGATGACCATGAGGAAGTTGGCCGTGATTGGGAGCGTGGCGCTGCTGTGCGCCGGCATCGCCTGGGCTCAGGAAGCGACGAGTCCAGCGCAGAAGGCGCCAACGCCCGATTCGTTGAAGGCGGACATCGAAGCCCTGAAAGCGGCCAAGGTCGCCTGGCGCGAGATTGCCTGGAAGAGCTGTTTACTTGAAGGGCTCCAGGAGTCACTCGCCAAAAACAAGCCCGCCTTGCTCTGGGTCTTCATCGACCGGCCCAGCGACGACGCTCGCTGCTGAGTGTTCGCCGGCGCCGCCCGTGAGGCGGTCTTCTCCAATCCTGACGTCATCCGCCGCGTGAATGCGGATTTCGTGCCCGTGGCTCTCAAGGCGGGCCTGGTCAACAACCCGCCGAATGACGACGAAGGCCGACTCTACCGGGAGATCGGTCGGTCCAAGGTCGCCCCCCAGGGGATCTGCGTTGTCAACTCGGCCGGCAAGGTGCTCGCCTGGGCGATGATGTTCGACGAAGACAAGAGCGTCCTGGACTTCCTCGACCATGCCTCCAAGCGCTTTGCCGAGTACCCCGATGCCAGGAAATCATTCGCGGCGGAACGGTTCATGAAGTATCCGAGCAACCAAATGGAGGACGTGGAGGACAACGGCAAGGTCCTGCCAGTTCCTGAACACCATGCCGCCGGCAAACATTGCCCCGGCACTCCGCCGATACGCCGGGGCACGGTCATAGCTCGCGTCTTCGGCCGGGCGCTCGACAAGGACGGCAAACCGGTGAAGGACACCATCCTCCAGGAACATTATGTCGAGGACCGCTTCCAGGTGCCGGTCGGCATGCAGGAAGAATTAGCCAAAGCGCTCGTGCAGGCCGGCACCGGTCGTCTGCGACTGAGCGATGACTTGACGCGTCTGCTCGTCAGCCATGCCTATTTGGGGCAGATCGACGTTCAGCCATGCGTGTGCATGATCAAGGACCAGGCCGAGAACAAGGGGAACTGGAAGCGCTGTGAGTTCTGGGCACAACGGATGGCGAGCGGGGGGCGTCAACCCCCTGGTCAGTCCCTCACGCTCTGGCGCATCAAAGGGGAATCCGAGGTCGTCAGCGAGTTGGCGATCACCAGCAGCGGCGTCCACAATGTGAAGCTCACCTGGGAAGGCTTCATTGAAATGAAGTGCAATGGGATGACGCGGCTTCTGCTGGCAGCCCGTGGCAACGAGAAGCTTCAGTCTTCGAAGGACGACCACCCCTTGAAGAGGGAAAAACGCGATGCGGTGGCCTTCTTGCCGGCCGGCCATCCCGTTGATCTGGAAAGCCAGGTCCGTTACGGCATCATCGGTGAGCCCGTTCCGGATGAGGAAACCGGCGGGGCAGAGAAAGCCGGCGGCGCACAGGGTGCAACCCAAGAAATCCCGGACGAGGCCCGGAAGGGACTGGTCGAGGCACTCGGCGGCGGCCCCTTCCTGGTTTTCCGCGACAAGGTGCAGGAGGAACTGAAGCTCTCGGACGACCAGAAGCATAAACTACTGGAAAAGTTTCCCGATCACGTTCAGGAAATCATGAAAGTCTTCGAGAAGATCAAGGATCTGAAGCCCGAGGAGCGGGAAAAGGAGATGCAGTCCCATCGCCAGAAGTCCCACGAAAAACTGGCGGCGTTCCTCAAGGAGACTCTGAAGGCCGAGCAGCTCAAGCGGCTCCCGCAACTGGAACTGCAGCAACAGGGACTGTTTGCCCTGGGCCGGCCCGAGATCATGAAGGAACTGAAAATCGCGGACGAGCAACGGCAGCAGTTCATGGGTGTCGTGCAGGAAATGCAAAAGAGGATCGAACCTCTGATAAAAGAGGCCGGGTCCGGCGGTAATCCGCAGGAGATCAGGCCCAAAGTGATGAAGATCCGCAAGGCTCACGAAGACAAGATCGAGGCCATCCTGAGCGACGCGCAGAAAAAGCAGTGGAGGGAGATGCTCGGCAAACCGTTCGATCTGGGTGATTGAGCGCGCCCTGGCGAGGGCGAGTTTGAAACCCGCCCCTACCAGACCGAAGAGGGCAGCGACAGTGGTTCCGGGTGACGCTGGCGAGCGTTGGTGATGGGGTCATCGCCACGGACACGCACGGCAGGGTCACGTTCCTGAACCCGGTGGCCGTTGACCTGACCGGGTGGCCGCAGGAGGAGACGCAGGGCCGATTGCTGGAGGAGGTCTTCCGCATCGTCCATGAAGACACCAGACAGCCGGTCGAAAACCCCGTCAACAAGGTGCTGGCCGAGAACAAGGTCGTCGGGCTGGCGAACCACACGCTCCTGGTTGCCAGGGACTGCACCGCACGCCCCATCGAGGACAGTGCCGCCCCCATTTGGGACGAGGCGGGCATCCTCAGCGGGGTGGTCCTCGTGTTCCGTGACGGGAGCGAACAGCGGCGGGCCGAGGCACTGCTGGCAGGGCAGAAGCGAGTACTCGAACTCATGGTTCAGGGTGCGCCCCTGAACGGCGTGCTGGAGACGCTGTGTGCGACGGTCGAGGGGCAGGCTGACGAACCGCTGACCGCCACGGTCTATCTGGTCGTCGGGTAAGCGTTCGGCTATCCCCGTCCTGCCTATTCTGCGATTAGAAGTGGGCCATCAGCGGCAGAGACGGAGTTCGCGGAACCGTTCGGGAAATGAGGCCACGCATAGACCTCACTCCTCGAAAAGCCGCGTGACAACAATGGGCGAAAGAGTAGAACGACCAGTGGGTCGGCGTCAGCCTCGCATGTTGCTGGAGAGCGTCGCCTATCTGCCGGGGTCAGCCCGGCGTGCGGTCTCATCGCCGACTGCCCGGATGCGGTCAGCCACTTTAAGGGCGCGAATAGCTCAAGGAAGCGGACTTCGCGAAACCTGTGAAGGCCCGCAAGGCAATGACTTCTACCATCACGACCGACCTCGTCGAGGCGTATTCCCTCTGCCCCAGGAAGGCCTTCCTGCTCATGGCCAGGACGCCGAATCCGGGGCCGCACGAGTATGTGCGGGTGATCGACGAACAAGCGGCGGCCAACAGGCAGGTCCACAGGGCAAACCTTGAGAAAGCCGGAGAGCTTCCGCCTGGCGACGGAGCTGCCGATCTGAGTGCCGGCCCGAAAGCGGTCGCGGACACGGAGCTGGAAGCCGATGGCCTCCACGCACGCTGCGAATTCCTGACGAAGGTGAAAGAACCGTCGCGACTGGGGAAGTTCAGCTATGAGCCGATGAAAGTAATCGGCACCTGCCGAGCCTCGCGGCCGGACATTCTTGGGCTAGCCTACCAGGGTCTCGTCCTCGGCGAAGTGCAGGGCCGACAGCCGTCCTCGGGCACGCTAGTTCTGCTCGGCGACCGCCACGGCAAGGTGAAACTGGCCAGCAAGTACAAGGAGGTGCGGCGAATCGTCGATGCCCTGCGTGCCTGGGTGAGGAACCTGGCTGGCGAGGCCCCGCCGGTCGTGCTGAACAAGCATTGCCCGAGCTGCCCATTCCGGGACGCCTGCCTCCAACAGGCAGACAGAGAGGACAATCTGAGCCTGCTGGACCGGATGACATCCAAGTTGATGCGTAAGTACCACGACAAGGGCATCTTCACCGTCAAGCAACTTTCGCATATCTACAAGCCCAGACGGAGCAGGAAGAAGGCCAAGAGGCAGGTGCGGCATAGCCTGGAGCTGCAAGCCTTGGCCATCAGAACAGGGAAGGTCCACGTCGAGTACCTGCCTGAGTTGTCGCGCAGTCCGGTGGAGTTGTTCTTGGACTTTGAAGGTGTCCCCGACCGCGACTCTTACTACCTAGCCGGGCTCCTCGTGTGCAGGAGCGGCGAGGTCGTGTACGAGTCCTTTTGGGCGGACGACGCGATAGGCGAGGCCGCGATGTGGTCAGCTCTGATTGAGCAACTGGCGGCGTTCCCCGATTCGCCCATCTACCACTACGGCAGCTACGAGATGAAGGCGTTCGCTACGCTAGCGAAGCGGTACGGCAGTGGCAGCGAATTCAGCGACCGCCTCGTAAACGTGGCGTCGTCCGTTTACGGCAAGGTCTACTTCCCAGTCCGCTCGAATGGGTTGAAGTCGCTGGGCCGCTTCCTGGGGGCAGCCTGGACCGACTCGCAGGCCTCCGGACTGCAAAGCCTGGTCTGGCGGCACAGGTGGGAGATGACCCGCGATGAGCGGTTTAGGCAGTCCCTGCGGCGGTACAATCGCGAGGACTGCGAGGCCGTCCGGTTGCTGGTCGGTCGACTGGACCGGATTCGGCAGAACGCCTCGTCCGACCCGGCAATCGAGTTCGCCCGTCGGCCGAAGCTGCACGCGACCGAAACCGGGAAGGCGGTCCACGGCCAGTTCGAGCGGATCTTGAAGTCCGCACAAGAGGACTCCGCAGTGCGGGGTATCCGAATCCGAGAGAAGGTCACGGAGGAGGGTGCCCCGATGAAACAGGAACGCCGGAAAGGTCATCCGTCCTTCCGCCGGATCGTTCCGAAGGCCAGCCGGACGGTACTCCTGGAACCCAGGCAGCGATGTCCAAAAGACGACGTAGATCTCGTGCCGAAGCCGACGAGACCGGCCGAAAAGACGGTCATCGACCTTGTGTTTACGAAGAGCGGTTGCAGGAAGACGGTCACGAAATATGTTGGAATTAAGAGCCGCTGCCCGAAGTGTGGAGAGCATTACAACCCGGCGTCGATTGGAAAGCATTCGCACGCCTTTGGTCATGGCTTTCAAGCTTGGACGATCTACCAGCGAGTCGTCCTCCGATTGCCCTATCGCATCATCACTCAAGTGACTGAGCACCTATTTGGTGTCGGTTTTAGTAAAGGCACTGTCATGAGGTTCCTTCAGAACCAGTCAGAGTACTACGCCCCGACTGAGGCGGCCATCCTTCAGGCTATCCTCAAGAGCGACTTCGTCCATGTCGACGAGACCAAGATCAACATCCAGGGCGTGGACCACTACGTCTGGGTATTTACCGACGGCAAGCACGTTGTGTTCCGGATGACCGAGACGCGGGAGGCCGACATCGTCCGCGAGGTTCTGGCTGGGTACCAGGGCGTGCTGATTAGCGACTTCTACCCCGGTTATGATTCGATGCCCTGCCGGCAACAGAAATGCCTCGTCCACCTCATCCGTGACATTAACGACGACCTCTGGAAGGCTCCGTTCGACAAGGAGCTGGAGACGTTCGCCGTGGAGGTGCAGGCTCTGCTCGTGCCGATTCTCTTGGACGTTGAGCACTATGGGCTGAAGGCCTGGCACCTGCGAAAATTCCTCCAAAATGTCGAGCGGTTCTACGACAAGCACATCATCGGGAGGGAATACCTATCGGAACCGATGCGGACATTCCAAAAGCGGTTCGACCGCTACCGGGATAGCCTCTTCACGTTCCTGACGCAGGACGGTATTCCGTGGGAGAACAATATGGCGGAAAGAGCGATTCGCCAACTGGCCGTGCAGCGGAAGATCTCGGGATCGTTTTTCAAGCGAGTGGCACCGCAGTACCTGCTGTTGCTGGCCATCTCGCAGACGTGCCGCTTCCAGAGCAAGTCGTTCCTCAAGTTCCTACTGTCGAAGGAAACCGACTTGGACTCGTTTCGGCGGACGCGGCCAATTCAATACTCCTGCGCCGTTGCGAGGCGCGAAGACAACCCCTCATCCAACGAGATCGGTGGATCGTTAAAGACATAAGGTTCCGACAACAACAACCAGGTGGGCCGTCTAGCAATGCGCGCGAGCATCCACTGCGCACACTGCTAGACGACACAGCCCGGTAGAGTCAGCCCTACCCAGCCTCGGCTACCTGAACGGTATCCCCCCATTGCAGCCAGCCAACGGCTCACGGCCGCGTAGCTTGAGATGACCGAGGACACGTCAAACCAATTCATCCAGAAGGAGACGGCGCTACCTCGATAGGTTCCGCCGATTGCACCTGCTCAGCCGCGTCGCGTTGCGTTCGCGTCCACTCGTCCGGCAGCAGTTCCGCCAGCCGCTCGGGCGGGTGGCTCGGCAGTCGTTCCAGCACGTCACGCAGGTAGCGCCACGGCTCGATGCCCAACGCGCGGCAGGTCTGCGTGAAGGTGTATAATACCGCCGCCGTATCACCTCCTACGTCACTCCCAAAAAATAAGTAGTTCTTTCGGCCGATGGCGACCGCACGCAAGGCCCGTTCCGCTGCGTTGTTGTCGATCTCCAAAAAGCCCGCCTTCGTGTACACCTGAAGCGCCGCCCACTGGTTCCGGGCGTAGCCCACCGCCTCGGCCAGGGGGCTCTTGGGCAACAGCACCGCCGCTTGCTTGTCCAGCCACTCCCCGAAGGACTTCAACAATGGCACCGACTGCGCCTGACGCAGTCGCAGATACAACGCCTCGGCCTCGGTCCGGGGGAGTCGCAGTGCCGACACTTGCTCTGCTGCCTGCCGTTCCACTGCGTACAGCTGCCGGATGACCCCGAGCGCGTATAGTGCGCCTTCGGGCTCCGTCTTCTGCGCCTCGAAGAACTTCCGCCGCGCATGCGCCCAGCAGCCCACCTCCACGACCGCCCCCGATGCGAACAGGGCATCGTAGCCGGTGTAGGCGTCCGCTTGCAAGAAGCCCGCGTAGCCCTTCAGAAACGTCTGCGGCCACTGCCCCTCTCGGTTGGGACTGTAGAGGTAGACCAGACCAGGATGGTCCGCATCGCCGACTTGGACCCACAGCCGGCCCTGGTGCGCCGCCATCGCCGCCTGGGCTTGCACGCGCACCGGCGTGTCGTCGGTCTGGATCACGAGTGACTGGAGCACTCGACTCTTCATCAGTTCCCACAGCGGCCGCAGCAGCCCAGCGCTCTGCGCCAGCCAGTCGCACAGCGTACTCCGCGATAACGAGACGCCGAAGCGGGCCAGCATACGCTCGCAGCGGTAGAGCGGCAAGTGGTCGCAGAACTTGCTGACGATGAGATGGGCCAGCAGCCCCGAGCCGGCCAGGCCGCGGGCGATCGGCGAAGGCGGCCGCGGGGCCGTGCGGAACGTGGACGTTGCCGTCGTCACCGGCACAAGACACATCGCGGCCGGTTCGTTCAACTCTGCCGCCGCGGACAGTACTGTTGGCGTATTTGGTGTCACGGGCGCCGCCGGTGTGGTCGGGGCACCCGCCTGTCGCCGCTTCTCACAGCAGGGGCAGGCATAAGTCAATCGAACGTGTTCAATCACCATCAGAGAGGCCGGCTCGTAATCGAGTTGCTCGCTTACCTCCTGGCCAATGATCGTCCGCGCCTGTCCGCAACCCTGACACATCCGCTCGGCCTCGGACAACTCGTAGACGCGCCGGTCGCGGGGTAGGTGCTTGGGAAGTTGCTGCCGGCCGTGGCCCTTACGACGCGGCTTGGTCGTCTCGACCGGTTCGGTCGAAGGCGGCGTCAAGGTCTCGCTCTCTGGAGGTTCGGGAAATAGCAGGGGTTGATTGGGATGGAGGCGTTCGGAGCGCGGGCCGTACAGCCGGCGGAGCAACTGGTCCAGCCGCTCGCGCAACCGTTCGCCCTCCTGCCGGCTGGACCGCAAAGCAGCGAGCACCTCGGCGAGCATGGCTTTGAGCAGGGCGGGGTCGTCGGGTAGTTGGGCCAGATCGACAGAGGGAACAACTGTGGCGGCTGCACTCATGATACTTGAGACGCTGGCTGGTCACGTTTTATTCCACGAATCCAGCGGGAATTGCTGAAAAGCAGCGAGTGGGAGTGAACCTATCGAGGTTGCTCAAACTGGAGTGACAAGCCACTGTCAATGCGGAAAGGAGGGACCGGTGGATGGAGCATAACGAGACGGGACCACAGCACAGTGGTCCCGTCTCAGAAAGTGGGTTACTTGGCCGTGGCGGGGCGGTGATAGCGTTTGCGGCGTTGCACCTTCTCCAGGACGACGCCGTCCAGCAGCATGGCCAACTCGGCGGCGCGGATCTCGATGCGGGGCGGTCCCTCGCCTGCCACCGCAGGGAAGCGAAAGACCCCCTGTTCGAGTCGTTTATACCACAGGCAATAACCGTCCTCCTCCCAGGCCAGGATCTTGAGCCGGTCACCCGCACGGTTGCGAAAGACGAACCAGTGCCCCGAAAGGGGATCGTCGCCAAGCGCCTGGCGGACGAGTGCGCTGAGGCCGTCGAAGGACTTGCGTAAATCGACGACGGGCAGGCAGAGGAAGATGCGGATCGTAGGAGACAGGCTCAGCATGAGTGGTCCTCCAGTGCAGTCAGGAGGCGGCGGAGAGCGGCAGGGTCGAAGCCTGGAGGGATGCGAAGGCATCGGCCGTTGCCGAGGACGAGTTCGAGGGTCGGAGTTGTGGTCGGCGTGTCGTGGCGGACTTCGAGGGGTACGAAGGTGACAGGCTTGCAGGCAACGGGAGCAGAGGACGGCGGTGACGGCCGTTCGCTCAGGAGTCGTCTCCAGGCGTAAAAAGTGGGTTCGGCGAGCCGGTGGCGGCGGCAGAAGGCGCGCACGGACAAGCCGCTGCGCCGCCAGAGTTCTAGGAGTTGTCGCCACTGTTGTGCTTTACGCGAATCGGGTGAGTTGCCTTGTGGCATGAGCAGAACCTCCAGGACAGGGTGAAAGAAAACCATGTCCTGAAAGTAACCACGGAGACAAGAACGGGGCTGACTGAACGCTTACTCCATGTGGGGTGATGTCGCAACCCCTATCCAGCCCGTTACAGGCCGGCGTTCGCTTGCTTCCTCGTCCTATACTCGCTGACCTGTCAGGTCATCTTACGACTTCCCTTGCTGTCCGCAGACAGCAGAACGGTTTGCTGGAGCATCCTGGTCGGCCAGCGCTTCCAGTGCCGCTTCGGGGACGAGGTGCTCCCCGGAGCGGAGCACGCGACCCGAGAAACCGCCGATCAGGAAGCCGAGCGCTCGCTTTTCCATGTCCCGGTCAGGAAACGTGATTGTCACCATCTCACCGCCGCCTCCCGCAATCAGCAAACCAGACGAAAAACCCAACGCAGGGGACCGAATCGGATTATACCGGCCGCGGTCCGGACCGAGAAGGTCGAGGCACAGGAGCCTTCCTGTCCTTGTCCGCCCTCGGTTTACCGTTTATAAAGGAGGGGAGTTTTGCGCCGTCGATCCGTCCCGGGAGTGCTTTCATGCCGCAACGATCCTGGCTCGCCGCCGTCCTGACCCTGTGCTTGCTGACCGTGCCGGCCTTCGGCCAGGTCCAGCTCGACTGGAAACTCAAGGAAGGCGACAAACTCTATCTGGAAACGGTGAGTAGCTTCCACCAGAACATGAAGGTCCTGGGCAAGGAAGTGAAACAGGACCTGGAAATGACGACGCTGTTCAGCGTGGCGGTGCTGAAGAAGGACGCCAACGGTAATGCGACGCTGGAGCAAAAGCTCGAGGCGCTGGCGGTACGGAACCTCGGCGGGCCGACCGGCAACATTCCTGCGGAAGACAAGTTCAACCAGCAGCTCAGGGGCATGACCTTCACCCTCACCGTGACGCCGCGCGGCGAGGTGACGAAGTTCGAGGGCTACGAGGCGCTGGTCAAGAAACTCGCCGGCGATGACGCCGCCGCCCAGAAGACTGTGCGGGCGACGCTGACCGAGGACTACCTCAAGAACTCGGCGACGGAGGCCTTCGTCCTGCTGCCTGCCGCTCCCGTGAAGCCGGGCGACAGCTGGGGCGGCGAGCGCAAGGTGGAAACGCCGCTCGGGCCGCTCGGCCACCTGAGCGCGACGCGCAAGTTCACCTATGAAGGCAAGGAAACCATGGGCGGCAAATCGCTCGACAAGATCACCTTTGCGATCGCGTCCACTTACGTCCCGGCCAAGCAGGGCGAGGCCGGACCGTTTCCCTTTCAGACGACGAAGAGCGACCTCAAGGTCGAGGACCACAAGGGCAAGGTCTACTTCGACGCCGCCGCCGGCCGGCTGGTGCAATCCGAAGTGACGATGCGTCTCAAGGGGAGCGCCACCATCGTCGCCAACGGCAACACCCTCGAGACGGAGATTCAGGAGGACCAGACCCTCAAGACGCGGCTGCTGGACCAGTTGCCGGAAGCGCCGAAATAAAAGGGTCCGGGGTCAGCGAAGACGGTGGTGCCTCCTCGCTGATCCCTTCGTCACTTGGCCTTTGCTCTTCTCCCCCTCCCTGGTAAACTTTCCGCCGGCCCACTGATCTACCCAGGGAGGGGTAAACCATGTCGTCCGCTGCCGCCGCCTCGGTGAACCACTGGCCGGAATCGAAGTGCGCCGAGGCCTTCTGGGGCCAGCAGGAACTTCCGGCTTATCGCAAACTCCTCGCGGATACCGCCGACTGGCTCGATCCCCAGCCGCGCGAACGCTGGCTCGATCTCGGCTGCGGCTGCGGCCAACTCAGCCGCGCCGTGTGGGAACGCAGCCAGGGCCGCGTCGGCGAGATCGTCTCGCTCGACTGCGCCGCCGCCAACGAGCCGGCTCTGCAGCAACTGGCCGCCACCGTGTTCCCCTCCCCTGCCCCGGGTCAGATGCGCTTCGTCCACGCCGACTTCAGCGCCGGCCTCAACTCGTGGAGCGCCGGCACCTTCGACGGCGTCGTCTCCGGCCTGGCCATTCAGTACGCCGAGTGTTTCTCCGCGGCGGAGGGGCGCTGGACCACCGCGGCGTACGACCGTCTCCTGGCCGACGTCTGCCGCGTCCTGAAACCCGGCGGCCGGTTCGTCTTTTCCGTCAACGTGCCGGAGCCGGCCTGGGGCAAGGTGGCGCTGCGCTCGCTCCGAGGCGTCTTCCAGTCGCCGCGTCCAGGTCGCTATCTCAAGAATGCTCTGCGCATGTGGCGGTATGGTTCCTGGCTCACCCAGGAAGCCCGCCGCGGCCGATTCCATTATCTGCCCGTCGAGACCATCCTGGCCAAGCTGACCGCGGCCGGCTTCACCGCGCTCGAACACCGCCGCACGTACGCGGGTCAGGCGTATCTCCTCCGCTGCCGTAAACCCGCGGCCAGCTAGTGGACCGACCCACCTCAGCTAGGTGGAACAGGCGTCCCGCCTGTTCGGACCGGCGAGACGCCGGTCCCACCGGGTTGTCAATGGAAGGTGGAACAGGCGKCCCGCCTGTTCGGACCGGCGASACGCCGGTCCCACCGGGTTGTCAATGGCTAGGTGGAACAGGCGGCCCGCCTGTTCGGACCGGCGAGACGCCGGTCCCACCGGGTTGTCAAATGAGCTGAGTCCGACCACTAGTCGTGAGGCGCAGCAGAGCGCGTTATAGTGGCCCGTAGTCAGCAGCGGGGACATCTGGTATGCTGGCAGACATGCGCAGCCCGGAGCCCCCGCGCTAACGGACCACCCTTATGGGCAATACCCCGGACACCCCGGCCGATCCCCTGCCCCCTGCCGCTCACACTCCCGACACAGTGGACCTGCCCGCGCTGTCCGGCCCGGACGCCACCCTGCCCACCATGCCCACCGCTCTCACCGCCATCCATACGGGCGCTCTCGCCGATTACGAACTCCTGGGCGAGATCGAACGCGGTGGCATGGGAATCGTCTACCGCGCCCGCGAACGCCACTCCGGACGACTCGTCGCCCTGAAAATGATGCTCCCCGACAGCGCCAGCGCCTCCAGTGACCGCCGCCGCTTCCTTCTCGAGGCGCACGCGACCGGCGAACTCCACCACCCCGGCATCGTCGCCATTCACGCGTGGGGCGAGCACAACGGCGTGCCTTTCTACACCATGGACTTCGTGCCCGGCGTTCCCCTCAGCCGACTCCTCCAGAGTGGGCCGATCCCCTGCGACCGCGCCGTCCCCTACCTGCGCGCCATCGCCCGCGCCGTTGGCGCGGCCCACGCCCTGGGCATCGTCCACCGCGACCTCAAGCCGGCCAACGTCATCATCGATCTCAGCGACCAGCCGCGCGTCCTCGACTTCGGCCTCGCCAAGCGCCTGCGCACCCACGCCACCGATGCCCTCGACACCATTCCGGAAGCACTGCCCGTCTCCGCGCCCCTGCCGATTCACTCCACCTCGTCGCAGCGCACCGAGAAGGGCGCCATCCTCGGCACCCCTTCCTACATGGCCCCGGAGCAGGTCCGCGCCGAACACGAACAGGTCGGACCGCCCGCCGACGTCCACGCCCTGGGCGCCATCTTCTACGAGATGCTCGCCGGCCGCCCGCCGTTTCAGGGGGCCAGTTCGTATGAGACCATGCTCCAGGTCCTCCAGCAGCCGCCCGCCCCGCTCCGCAGCCTCGCGCCACACGTCCCCGCCGCGCTGGAGGACTTCTGCCGCCGCTGCCTGGAGAAAGACGCACACGCGCGCTATCCGAACGCCAACGTTCTGGCCGACGATCTGGAGCGGCGCTGGAACCGCGCCGTGCGCGTTGCGCGTTTCGCCCGGCTCACCGCGGCGGCCGTCGTTGTCCTGCTCCTGCTGGCAGCGCTGCGTTTCTTCTTCCACCACAGTCCCCTGGCCCTCAACCTCGAACGGCTGGTGCAACGGGCAAGCGAATTGACCCAGGTGGGCGAACCGCTGCGCCGCGCCGCGCCGCGCCGCTGGTCGCCTATCTGCTCGAACTGTCTCTTACCGTGCTGGCGCCTTACCTCGCCGAGATGGGCTTGCTCGTCTGGTTGGGCGCCTGGGTATGGTACGCCGAGCGGCCCTGGCGCATGGTCGGAATCTGTACCGCGCTGGCCGCACTGGTCCTGACGCTGTCCTGCTGGGGCGGATTGACCTTTCTGCGCGACGGACCGCTCTACCTGGGCTGGCTGCTGGCCGCCAATGCCGTCGCGGCGCTGGCGCTGGCCTGTTACCGCCGCGCCACCGCCGCCGACCTAGCCGACGCCGAAACGTCCGCGATCGCCGCCGAACCGTATTTGCAGAAGCTCTTCACCGTCCGTCGTCCATCGTCCGTCGTCCGTCGTCCATCGTCTCCGGACCACGCGGGTCTGGCCGACTTCGACCTGGGCAAAACGCTCTACCGCTGGGACGACCACGAGGTGTGCTGGGCTCGGCAGAAATCGCTCGATCGCGCCACGCTCGTCTGGATCGATCGAACCGTGGCGCGTGAAGAAACTGAAAGCACTGCCCTCGCCACCAGCCACGCGCCACGCGCCACCTTGCCGGGCGTGGTCGTCCGCCATCCGGCGGTGCTTGGCCTGCACGCGGTCGGTCCCTGTCCGGAGGGCCGGTATCTCGTCACCGAGCCGGTGGCCGCGAGTCCGCTGGCGGAGGTGTTGCAACAGCGCGGCCTGGTGCCGTTGGAGGCCGCGGCACTAACCAGCCACCTGACCCGCGCCGTCCAGGCCTTCCACGATCAGGGCGCCTGCCACGGCCGGCTGACAGCCGACTGGATCCTGGTGCGCGGCGAGCTCGAACCGCTGCTCTGTCCGTGCGGCTTCCCGAGCCAGGCAGCGGCGGATCGGCTGCACGACGTGCAGGCGCTGGGCCGGCTACTGCAGGGCTGGCTGCCGGCCCGGCCGCGCGGCTGGCAGCGGCACATCCTGGCGCCGCTGTACCGCTGCGCTGCCACGGCGGTCGCCGGCGCGTACCCGCGCGCCCTGGACCTGGCCCACGACCTGGAACGTGCGGCGCGTCTGGTGCAGCTCCGCTGGCGTGACTCCTGGGCCTGTCTGCTGGTAATCGGTCTGTTGGCGGGACCCCTGCTGCTGCGCGGCCTGGACGCTGTCCTGCGTTGGGCCGGGGTGCTGACCTATTCGGCCGAGACGGGACCTGGCTCTCCGGACCCGATCCTGGCCGCCTCCCTGCTGCTGCTGACGCCGGCCGCGCTCCTGCTCGGCTACACCGGCACGCGAATGCTGGTGCATCGTCTTCTCGGCGACAGTGTGCGGCGTGCGGCTGCCTGGGCGGCGGCGCTCTGGGGCGAAGACCAGCGACTGCGCTGGCTGCAGGTCGGCTTGTTCTTGTTGTCCGCCGGCGTGCTGACCTGGCTGAACCTGCCGGCCGGCGACCGCTGGAACGAGCAGCTGCGGGTGGTCCTGCTGGTGCTGGGGGAGTTCGCCGGCTGCTGGCTGCTCGGCGTCGCCCTGGCGGCATTGGTGACCTATCTGGAAATCCTCTTCCGCAGCCTCCAGGACGTGCAGGCCCCGACTGTCGAAACGGCTCCGGCAATTGACACGCCAACCGCCTGACGGGCCACTGGTACCGTGGCGACGGGCGGCCCGCCTGCCGCCTTGTTTTCCAGGGCGGCGTTTGCCTGCGCACACCGAGGAATGGTTCAGCGGTCTGACCGCAAGCGCCATGGGCGAGGCGCAACATGTGTCTGCCAAATTCGTGCTTGCAACCACCGGCATGGGGCGGGTGCGTTCGAGCGTGGGCTGCCAATGAGGAATAGAATCATGAGTATCGAGATCGTGCGTGGCGTCCTTCTGTGGTGTACGCTCATCAACGTCGGCTTGCTTCTCGTGGGGATTCTGTTATTCAAGTTTGCACACGATTGGATACATCAGCTCACGGGCAAATGGTTTCGTCTGTCGGTTGAGCAGTTTGATGGAATTAACTACGCAGGGATCATGATATTCAAGATAGGCATCCTTCTGTTTAAGAGGCTGTTCCAAATGAGGGCGCATGTACAGTATCCTCTGGCC
>JRHI01000753.1_pt1 | contig 32791 bp, 25 predicted proteins | sample 215371 | NCBI WGS metagenome assembly JRHI01 (sample SAMN02929681, study PRJNA255918) | sediment metagenome | biome: cave system; feature: Ice Cave; material: Sediment; isolation source: sediment from deep within a dark volcanic ice cave with no known source of... ...
GGCCTGACCACCAAAAAAGTGGCTTAGCATCGTACGTAATCAGGATGCGTTTTGCCTGCCGGTCCTGCCCCAGCTGCAGATAGGCATTGGTGAGGAAATCGAGCGAGTGATAACGCGCAGGATTCTTGGCGGGATCGCTGGCGGCTTGTGGATTGATGCGTGCCGTGTAGGCCATCGTCAGATCATCGGATGCACGATCCGAGCTGATCACCTCCTGCCACATGCCAAGTGTCGAGAAGATGTGCGAAGGCATGTGGAGCGCGTGCGGCGCCGAGGGTGCGAGCCGTGCGCAGCGCGAGGCTGCGATTGAGCCGCGCACAGCGAGTTCGGGATAATCATAGCTGTGGACGATGTAGTGCGGGATGCCGGGGTGGTTCGGAAATCGCGACTCCAGCTTCTCGAGGATATCAGCCGCCTTGAGCTGCTTGGCATACGTCTTGTCCCCCGGGTCGGCGGCCTCATTGAGCGCCAACGCATAGAAGATCGCCGCCTCCGCGTCATCGGGATGGCGTGCCACCAGCCGCGCCATCGCCGCCTCGTAGTTGGCGGTCCGCGTGCGCTGCGGGACGGTCGCGTAGTCCTGGTAGAACGCGGCCAAAGCCTCAATCCATGCGCTTTCGCGCTCGTTTTTTTGTGCGGCAGTGCGCGCCTTCTCGACTGCTTCCCAACCGACCTTGAGGATATCTCCGGGGAACGGGCCCACGAGGGGGTTGGGGCGTTGGCTGATGGCAATGCCCCAATAGGCCATGCCGCAAGACGGCTCCTTTTCGGCGACGGCGGTGAACGCCTTTACCGTCTCGGGAAAGAAGAACGAGTGCAGCAGCGCCACGGCGCGGTTGAATTGCGCCTGCGCCGCCGGACTGCACGAGATCGGGAAATTGACCTCGCCCAGCCGTTCCTCGCCGCGCGCAGCTGTTTGATTGATGAGCGCCATCAGCGCAGACGTGAAGAGAACCCCTACGATTCGAGAGCGTGCCATGACCAGAGCCCTCTTCCGATGTGCTTGGTCAGGCTAGTGGGGTGCCCATTGATGTGTCCAATTCATTTATGGTCTAACCTATGATGATAAACTGGAATATGCCCGATGAACCTGCGTTTCCTTCGGACCTTCGTGGCGATCGTCGACAATGGCGGTGTTGCGCGCGCAGCCGCGCGGCTCAATCTGACGCAGTCGGCCGCGTCACGCCAGATCCAGGCCCTTGAGGATGAATTGGGAGTGCGGTTGTTCGCGCGTATAGGACGCAGCATGCGGCTGACGTCGGAGGGCGAGGACCTGCTGGAGCGCAGCCGCCGCCTGCTGTCCGACGTAGCGGCGCTCGGCGAGCGGGCTAGCGCCCTAAAAGGTGGGGAAGTCGGAGTGCTGCGCGTCGGAGCCACTCCGCAGGCGATCGAGAGTCTCCTTGCGGAGTTCTTGCCTCGCTATCGCAAGCGCCACGTCGGAGTCGATGTTCATCTGGTCGAGGACGGTGGAGCCCGACTGCCGGGCCGGCTCGAATGTGGCGACATCGATGTCGCCATTATGCCAGCCGGCGGCGATCGATTCCGCGGCCGGCTGCTCTACCCAATGTACGTCCTGGCTGTGCTGCCGCAGCGCCACGGCCTGAGCCGCCGGGCGACGCTTGATGTAACGGACCTTGCCGACGAGTTGGTGCTGCGTCTCACGTCGGACTTTGCGTCACACGGCTGGTTCGAGGCCGCTTGCCAGGTCTCCCATGTCCGGCCGCGCGTGCTGCTGGAAAGTGTGGCTCCGCACACGCTGATCGCATTGGCCAAAGCTGGTCACGGCATCGCCCTTGTCCCTTCTCCGGTGCGGATTTCACGTGCAGGCCTTTGGGTGGCGGTGGTGGTGCATCGCCAGGTGCCGCTCGGCCAGTGGACAGTCGCGGCCTGGGATCCGCAGCGATACTTGGCACCCTATGCGTCGAAATTCATCGAAGAAGTGGCAGCCCATTGCCGGCGGGACTATCCGGGCCGCGAATACGTTCGAAAGGCGCCCAGACTTCCCAAGCCGAAAGTTGAGTAAGACGTCGGTTCTGGGTCAAAATCAGCCGTGCTGCGTGCTGAGTTCGACCGCAAGGGCACGAAAGCGGGCGCCGGTAGCCTTCTTCCTGGCTTGCCGGCGACAAGCGTACGCGGGCGCTCCGCAGACACGAAATGCTGGAACGAGAATGCAAGGCGCGCCCCTCAGCCCCGCAGCGCCTCGAGCTTGTCGCCAGCCGCCGGCGCCAGGTTCACCGACTCGCCGCAACCGCACGACCCCGTCTGATTGGGGTTGGTGAACACGAACTGGGACGAGAGCTTGTCGCTTCTGTAGTCCATCTCGGTGCCGAGCAAATACATGACCGCCTTGGGGTCGATCAGCACCTTGACACCGTCGTGCTCCACCACCTCGTCGAACGGCTTCTGCTCGGCTGCCCAATCCATGGTGTATTCCATGCCGGCGCAGCCGCCCTTCTTGACCCCGATGCGTAGCCCGGCAGTGCCGGCGCCCTTCTCCACCATGATGCACCGGATGCGGGCAGCGGCCCGCTCGGTCAGCTTCATCACCGGGGGTCTCGGTCTAGGCGTGCTCATGCCGTCGTCTCGTGAGGTCGTCTCGGGTTGTAGCCCCAGCTCGGGCCGTCTGGCCTCAATATAGGGTGTTCGCGGCCCGAAAGCGAGACGTCAGCGGCCGCCGAGCCAGATTGGCCGCTTGAAATCGCGAATGATTTCAAGGGCCGCGTTGCGCCCTGGCAACCCCGTGACGCCGCCGCCGGGGTGGGCGCCGGAGCCGCACAGGTAGAGCGAGGGCACGGGCATGCGGTAGTCGGCGTGGCCGAGCACGGGCCGCGCGCTGTAGAGCTGGTCCAGCGTCAGCTGGCAGTGGAAGATGTCGCCGTCCACCAGGCCGAAGCGGCGCTCGAGGTCCATGGGCGAGAGCACCTGCCGGGCGATGATGCTTGCCCTGAAATTCGGCGCATGCCGGCAGACGGTGTCGATCACCAGGTCGGCAAACTCCTCCTTGGCGTCATCCCAGCTGCGGCTGTCGGGCAGGTGCGGCGCCACGTGCTGCACGAACAGGCTGGCGACATGCTTGCCCGGCGGAGCCAGCGTGTCATCCAGTGTCGAGGGGATCAGCATCTCGATCACCGGCTCGCGCGACCAGCCGTGCGCGCGGGCGTCGAGATAGGCGCGGTCCAGATAGTCGAGCGTCGGGCCAATGACGATACCCGAGCCGTGATGGTCCTGCAGCTGCACGCCGGGCCGACAGCGGAAATCCGGCAGCTCAGACAGCGCCACGTTCATGCGGAACGTGCCGGAGCCCGACTTGAGGCGCTTGAAACGCCGATGCAGGTCCGGCTCCACCGCGCCGGCCGGAACGAAATCGCGGAACAGCAGCTTCGGGGGGATGTTGGCCGCCACCGCCCGGGCGGCGATGCGCTCGCCGGACGCCAGGCGAACGCCACAAGCCTTGCCGCCTTCGATGATCAGCGAGGCCACCGGCACCTCGGTGCGGATGACGGCGCCGCGCGATCGCGCGGCACGGGCCATGGCGTCACTGATGGCACCCATGCCGCCGACCGCATGGCCCCACACGCCCGGCTTGCCGTTGACCTCGCCGAAGCAGTGGTGCAGCAGCACGTAGGCCGTGCCAGGCGTGAGCGGGCTGGCGTAGGCCCCGACGATGCTGTCGAAGGCAAACGCGCCCTTCACGACCTCGCTCTCGAACCAGTCGCTGAGAAAATCGGCCGCACTCTTTGTGAAGAGATCGAGCAGCAGGCGCTTGTCCATCAGCCCGAGGCCGTAGAGCCGCCGCCCGAGGCCGGCGCTGCTCACCAGCTCGACGATGCCTCCGCCCGCGTTGGGTGGCCTGCTGAGCGCAATCTCGCGCAGCAGCGCGGCGGCGCGTTCGAGCGCGGCATCGTAGGACGGCAGCCGCTCGGCATCCTTGGCGGAGAAGGCGGCGATGGCCCGCTGCCGGCCAGCCAGCCCATACGGCATTAGCAGGCCACAGCATTCGTCGACGGGCCAGAAGTTGGCCACGGGCCGCTCGATGATCCTGAGCCCATGCCGCGCCAGCTCGAGATCGCGGATGACGACCGGATTGAGCAGGCTCACGGTGTAGGCTGCGACCGAGTTGCGAAAGCCCGGATGGAACTCCTCGGTGACCGCCGCGCCACCAACGACTGCATTCTTCTCGAGCACGATGACGCGCAGGCCCGCGCCCGCCAGATACGCGGCACAGGTGAGCCCGTTGTGGCCTCCACCAATGATGGCAACGTCATGAGCGTCGTGGGACATGTCCCCTATGTGCGATGAAAACGCGCCGCAGGACAATCGACCTCGCGATATGCGAGCCTTGTCGGAACCGCCACTGCGGAGACGGGATGCCCGCACGCGGACGCCCAATTGCAATGCCGGAGAGACAGATGTCGAAGCCTGCCCTTCTGAATACTGGTTGGATGATGCCGCTGATCGAGGAGGGAATCGCTAGGGCTTTCGAGGTGCACCGCCTGCACGAGGCAAGCGACGGAGAGGCGCTCTTGCGCAAGATCGGGCCGGATGTCCGCGCCATCTGCACCGGTAGCCACACGGGCGTGCGGACCGACCAAGCCATGATGGCTCTCTGCCCCCACCTCAAGATCATCGGCAACTTCGGCGTCGGCTACGACACCATCGACGTGGCCGTTGCGGCCAGGCGCGGCATCGTCATCACCAACACGCCCGACGTGCTGACCGAGGAGGTGGCGGACACGACGCTGGGGCTGCTGCTCGCCACCGTCCGCGAGTTCTACGATGCCGAGAAATGGCTGCGGGACGGGCGCTGGCCCAAGGAGGCCGAATACCGTCTCACCGCTTCCTTGCGCGACCGCAGCGTAGGCATCGCCGGCTTCGGCCGCATCGGCAAAGCCGTTGCACGCAGGCTCGAGGCGTTCGGGCTCCAGGTCAGCTACTTCGGGCGCAAACCACAGGCCGGCGTGAGCAACCGCTACTACAACGATCTCGTCGCCATGGCGCGCGATGTCGACACGCTGATCCTCGTGATCCCCGGCGGCCCCGCCACCGCCAATCTGGTCAACGCCGCCGTGCTCGAGGCACTCGGCCCACGTGGCATCCTGATCAACATGGCGCGCGGGTCGGTGGTCGACGAGGCGGCCCTGATCGCGGCGCTGAAAGCCCGCAAGATCCTCAGGGCGGGCCTCGACGTGTATGTGGGCAAGCCCAACATCAACCAGGCGTTCCTCGAGCTCGACAACGTCACGCTGCTGCCGCACGTGGGCTCAGCATCGAACTACACGCGCGCTGCCATGGGCCAGCTGGTGGTCGACAACCTCGTGGCCTTCGCCGAGGGCCGGCCGCCCAAGACGCCCGTGGCCGAGACGCCGTTCCGGGGCTGGTAAGCCTGCTGATAAACAGGCAGGACCCCGGGCAGCGTTGCCCGAGGCCCCAAAATAATGCAGCCGTTGGTGGCGACGCGGCGGTCTATTTGAGCGGTACCGGATCCATGCTGTGGAAGTGGTAATTCACGCCGATGCGAACGCTGTCGCCCTTCGTCTCAGCCTTCACAAACTCCGCAGGCACGAACCTGGAGACCTGATAACTCTCCGAGCCCAGGTCGTAGTAGATGTACTCCGCCTTCGCGGACCAACGCTGTGAGAGCGCGAACTCCATTCCAGCACCCACGGTCCAACCTGTGGACCATTTGGTAGTCTCGGTGCCAATACCTCCGTTCGAAGTGCCGTTGTCGAAGCCGCTGGCAGACACCTGCCCGACAGCCAGGCCGGCTTTCGCATAGAACAATGCTCGTCCCCAAGTCGCGCCCAGCCTACCTGTCACCAGTGCCAGCTGGTCTAGATCGGCCCGACAGGTGAACTGAACGGCGAACAGGCATGAAACGCCGCCATGCGCATTCGAAAGCCCGTAATCCGCTTCGACGCCGACCACCCAATGTCCCATCTGCACGTTGTAGCCGACCTGGCCACCGCCGATGTAGCCAGCGAAATCCGGCTGGAAGGCTGTTGGCGGGTCCGGCGGCAGGAAATGTCCGCGCACGTCAGCCCACGTCGAGCCGACGAAAGTGCCCGCGTACAGGCCCGTCCAATTGTAGCTCGCGATTGGCGCACGTCCGTCCTTGAGGCTGCCGCGCGACTCTGGGCTGAACTGGTAGCGAAGCCCCGCATTGACGCCCACGCCCTCGATGACGTCGCCGACGCGATAGTCGACGCGAGCATAGCCGAGCCATCCGCTGTTTCCCAACACCGCGGCCGTTCCCAGCGCGAACTGACCGTAGGTGCCCACACCGCCGTTCGAGTGCGTCGTGAGCAGTATGCCGTTGATCGACGGGTCAGCACCGGTTTCCAAAGACCTCGCGGTCACGTCACCCGCAAATTCGTGAAAGACGCTGGCCGTGAAGTAGGGCTGCCAGGTGACTTGGCCGGTGGTAACGGTGGTCCCGACCCGGACTGTGGCGCGACCGAGCACGCTCTCGATGTCATCGATCGACACGGTGCCGCGCGCAAAAGCAAACGGTCCTGGAGCTAGCAGTCCGGACACGCTGAGCGGGTCGATCTGCACACGCGACCAGACGACACCGCCCGATGGCTCGATAAACCAGTTATTGTGCAGCGGGATATTATATCCCACGTTGCCGGTCACCGAGATGCCACGTGCATCGAGGCGCTGATTGAACAGGCCGTTGTTCCGGTCGGACAAGTTGTTTTGATAAAAATCCCACCGGATCTGAGCGTCGGCGAAGAAGTTCTGTCTCGTAAAGGCGGTATAGATGCCCGCAAATGGAACCTGCGACGATCCGGAGAAGCTACCCTCCGGGGTCGTAAGGGGGAAAACGCCGTTGACGAAAGAGCCCGCCGGCGTGATGTCATTGGTCTTGGCATCGATGTATCCGGCAGTCACGCCCCAATGCCAGTTGGCTCCGGTGCCGCCGCCGTTGAGGATCGAAAAATCGTGGCCAACCTGAAATCCCGCATAGTCCTGGCGGACGGTGGTCTTGCAATTTTGCGCGCCCGTGGCGACTAGCCCTATCGCCGTGAGGTCGAGGGTAGCGGTGCTCGTATTGTGCGCATCGACGGTTCCAGCGATCACGCGGCCCCATGCACCACCCCCTTGCTGATCGGGTTGTGGGTTGCTTGGGGCACTGACGAAAGCGCTCGTGCTCGTCAGGAACGCCGTGTTGACCGTATTGATGGTCGACGTCAGTGCGCTCAATGACGAGCCGGCCCCGAGCGGCAACAAGGTGGAGACCGGTACGAAGTTGCCTCCCCCCAGATTGCCGACAAAATTGAAGTTATCGGTGCATTGCGCGTAGGCGCCCGATGTGCCGAGCAGGCCCATCACCAGCGCAACACCACCCAGCAGCGCACGGTGCCTGGTCGTCGAACGCTTACACTGCGCTTGCGTTTTGAAAGCCGGTGTCATTTTTCTTCCTCGTAGAATTTGCATTGCAGGTGCGTCTGGCAAGGAACGGCCGATTACTTCAACGGGCTCGCGACGCGATCCGCCCCGAATTTGTATGTCGCCTGCAACAGCACGCTGGTTTGCTCCATGGATGCACGGAAGTGTTGCGCAGGGGTTGGCGCACCAAGGCAGAGACCAGGGGCACCGAAAGAGCAGTGCTCCGAGCCCTCCGTCGTCCACATCGCCCAATAGCGGCCCCCCACACCCACGCTAATGTTATGCGTCAAGTCGTAAGACAACAGAGCTTCCAGTTGCACGCCGCTGCCGGTGCCCTTTTCGGGGAAAATCTCTGCAACAACCCCCGAGTTGCCGAAATTATGATGGTCGGTACCTTTGAATTCGACATAAGGCAGATACGCCGCGTCAATGGTCGCCCGCAGGCCGTGCACAATCATGAACTGAGCCGAGGAGCCGAGCCGAAGCGCCGTCCACGTATCACGCTCCGTAATAATCGGAGAGCCCGTGGATGGAACGCCCGGGGGCGGACAATTGGCTGCAGAAATCGAGATGCAGCCGAACGTCGACATGTCGCTCGTAAAGCGCGTGTAACCGACGAAGGAGGCTACCTTGTAGTCACGACCTCTCAGCCAGTCGTAGCCTACGTCGACTGCACCGTAGCTGATGTCATCCTTGACCGGCTGAGACAGAGTATTGGAGTAGAAGCCCAGGGCACCGCCGAGACCCCAATCCTCGTCATTCATGTGGCCGCTCTTGCCGTTGCCACCGCCGATGAAGCCCTTCGCCATCAAGTTCCATGGCGTATCGACGCGAGCGAACACCTCACCGGAGTTCGTCTTTATGTCGTCATACGTCAGTCGCGAGATGAGCAAATTCTGTGGGATGCCTGGCGCCTTGAACACCCCGATATCCTTTTGGAACCGACCCCAGCCGTAGGCGTAACCAGCGCCAACTTGGACTTCGAAGCCAGGCGCCGGGCGGATGGAGCCGTCCTTCATCGAGCCCTGATGCCAAACCGGATCGACAGATCGTGGGTCGGCACCCAGCTTGTAGTTCACGCCGATCTTGAACTGGTGAATGTCCTGCGAGACGGTGGAGCTGGCTATGGGCACCACCAACACTGGCGCGCCGGGATTGAACGCGCTGGCGGGAACGGAGAACCGGGTGTCGCCGAAAGCGAGATAATCGTACTCGCCCTTGATGGTCCAGTTGCCGACGAGCGCATGCTCGACACCGGCGCCGACGGTCCAGCCGAACTTTGGACCGTTATTGGCAGAGGCCGGCAGGAGGAAAGGCGTACCGGGTTGAGCGGTTAGGTCGCTCGATTCAAACGCGGCACCCGCCTTGCCGTAGAGCAGGGTGCGGCCCTGCGGACCCACCGCCACGCCGAGACGACCTGTCAGCGTGCCCATGTAGTTCGTGCGCACGTGGCAATTGGAGCTGACGTAGGCCGCAGAAAACGCAAAGCAGGTGTTGGTGCCGTCGAGATCGGACGCGCTGAGGTCGAGCTCGATGCCGAACACGGTTGATCCGGACTGGCCATTTGCGCCCGCTTGAATGCCGAACAACCCGCCTGGCGTTCGCACATTGTCCCCGAACAGCGAAGGCCCGAACGGGTCGGAGAAGGTCGCTGACCCAAAGGCTGCGCCTGAATGGTAGCCGAGGTACATCCCGGTCCAGCTGAAAGGAGGAGGTGCAACGTACTTCGCGTCGGATCCATCGGCGCGGGCGATGCTCAAGCTGAGCAGCAATGCCGCAAATGAGCTGGCGATGAGTGCAGGCGAGCGCATTTCCCTACCCCGCTGAATTCCTATTGCCTCGAATGATCACCCACGCTTTCCCGTCACGCACGACTCGATGACGAGTGGAACACGCGTAGTCGAGGAAAACGTTAACTGCAACCGATCCGCCTGCAACGGCCAATTGATGGGCAGTGATTGTGGCTCAAGTGACACGACTGGGCGACCGATGACACCGTGCCGATCTCGTTCAGTAACACACGCCGTGCGCGGCTACATCCCCGATATACAATCTGAAGTTGTGATCGCGGCAATCGTCCTCAGCGCACCGATCGCTTCCTGAACAAGGCTCGATCGGCAACCTGACTGCCGCGCTGCACCACGAAGCGCACGCAGAGCTGCGGCTGGGCCGCAGTAGACTTGCCGAGACTGATCAGACCCGACGCCTCCAAGACGATCTCGTCCCGGCGCAGCACCGTCTCCGGGGCCCCCTCCATCTGGACGTAAGTGCCGTTCAGGCTCTGATCGATGAGCACGAAGCGGTCGCGGCGGTACTCGATGCGGGCGTGCACCCGGGACGCCAGGGGATCGGGAATGACGAACTCGTTCTCGGGTCCGCGCCCCATATGCAGGGCGGGCTTGCTGCTGCCGAGCTCGATCGTCACGTTCCCGAAGGTCGCCATCAGCCTGATGCTCTCCGCCCGGGCTTCGATGGCGGCGACGTCCTGCACGAGCGTCAGGTTCTCGCGCTCCCAGATCAGCTCATAGAGCTCCACCGGCTCCTTCTTGCCCTTGACAGCGGTGGCACCGACAAACCGCGTAGTGGCTGCCACTTCTCTGGGCAACTTCCTGAGTGTTTGTTTCGCGATCAGGATTTGTGCGGGCTTGGCGTGCCCGACGAGGCGCGCCGCCACGTTGACGGTGTCCCCGAAAACATCGGCTGCGTGCGAGATGACGGGTCCGCTGTGGAAGCCGACGCGCACCGCCAGCGATTTGATGCCCATATCCTCATAGGCGACCGCATGCTTGATCGACCGCTGCATGTCCAACGCGGCATGCGCCGCATCGCGCGCCGTCGTGAAGGTGCACATCACCTCATCACCGATGGTCTTGATGATGGTGCCCAAGTGCCGGCCTGCGGCCTGGGAAAGTATTGCCAGGGCCTTGGCAATGATGGCCTGAGCGCGCGCATTGCCGAGCGTCTCGTAGAGCTGCGTGCTGCCGCATACATCGACAAACAGGATGGTGCACGGCAGACCAGTGCGTTGAAACTGCGACGTTTGTGATGTCATAGACGAACGAAGGCTCCGCCTCTTCGATCCCACCGCTGTGCCGCGGCAGCCTATCTTATGCGCATTACAGCAAAGAGAAACAGGAAATCCCGCGTGGGAGACGTCTTCCCATGCGGGGCGGCACCACTAAGGATCGGCCCACCATTCCGGAAGATTGCCAAGTCGCTTCCGCGGCCGTCCAGTCAAACAGGGAAGAGCCTGGCATGGGCCCCGATCGGATGCAATCGCGGTCGCCCCGCAGGCGTGAATGTGCAAGCCCAGCCCCGCCGGCCGCCCCACCCTGCGGCCGCTTGAGCCGGTTCACGCGATCGGGTAACCCTCGATCCACGCACCATGAACCGGATCGGTCTTCGGGTATGACGGCTCCTATTTTCCATCTCATTATTCCCGGTCTTCCGAAATCTGCCAACGTATTCATACAGCGCACAATGCAACTGACGCTTGGGTGCACCTTTGTGCGCTTCGTCAGCTCTGAACCTTCGAGAAATATCCTGCCTGACAAATTCGATGAGTTCTTCGCGTTGCACCGCGCAGTGGGTGGTGAGCACTTCCCGCCCAACGAGCACAATCTGCGGCTGCTGGCGGCCCACGACGTCCGCAAGATTGCCATTCTCGTCCGCGACCCCCGCGATGCCGTGATCTCCTGGTGGCGCTACCTGGAGCGCTCAGACATCAAGGCGAAATATAAGACGGAGCCTTCTTACTTCTACGACCTGAGTCCGGAGGAGAAACTGCGCGATCTGATCGTCCGCCGGTTGCCCAACTATCAAACGTGGGTCGCCACTTGGCTCGATGTAGCCGACACGTCGTCTACGCTGGAGTGCCATATCAATCGCTTTGAGACTTTCGCGGCCGACCAGCGAGGCGCGCTGCGCACGATGCTTGCTTTTTTTGGCCACGATATCGATCCCGTTCTTCCCGATATCGACGATGCGCGAGACGCCGGTATCGACCCGAAGACGCATTTCCGACGGGGTCAGGTCGGATCCTATCGCGACGAGGCTCCCCCTGAATTGGTCCGGCTTTTCGATGCGCGGCTCGACCGCAGCCTCGCCGTTCGGATGGGGTGGATATAGCGCGTAGAACCCTTATTGGCCGCGCTCAGGCCGCCGGCCGACCTTTTGCCTTGTCGTAGGCGGTAACGATTGCCCTCGCGCGCACTGCGATCTCGGCAAGCTTGGCGCCGGGCTTGTAGAGGTAGCTGCCGATGCCGAAGCCGGTGCAGCCAGCCGAGAGAAATTCCGCAAAGTTCTCAGGCGTCGCGCCGCCCACGGCATAGAGAGGGATGTCTGGAGGCAGCACGGCCTTGACGGCCTTGATGCCCTTGGCGCCGAGGACTTCGGCGGGAAACAATTTCAGGGCATGCGCGCCGGCCCTGATGGCGCGGAACGCCTCGGTCGGCGAAAAGACGCCCGGGTACGACCGCAGGCCGCAGCCGAGCGTCCGTGCGATGACGGCTTCGTTGCAATCGGGCGAGACGACGAACGTGCCACCCGCCGCGGCAACAGCGTCGACGTCATCTGCGCCGAGAACCGTGCCCGCTCCGACCGACGCCTTGCCCTGCAGTACCCTCGCGGCAGCGCGGATCGAATCGACCGGCCGAGGCGAGTTGAGCGGCACTTCGATCATCGTGATGCCCGACTGCACCAGCGTCTCGCAGACGGCAATCACCTCCTCCGGCGTGACGCCCCGCAGGATGGCGATGACATGCCGATGGTCCGTGCTCATGGGTCAACCCTGTTGCCTTACGGCTTTCAGTCCCGCAAGGGTCGCTTCGATCCCGTCGACGATCCGGGCCTTGCCGCCAGCCACGCCCAAGCCCTTGGCATAGAGCTCGCCGAGCCCGGCATCGCCGACAATGGCGATCTCACCCTCCCCGAACCAATCGCGCTGCGCGCCGATTTCCGAGCCGATGAGCAGGCCCGAGAGAAAGCCGGCGCACCAATCGGGCGTCCGACCAGAGAGGAGCGATCCCGCACGCACTTTGAAGAGCGCCACCGGCAGTTTTTGCGGCGCCTCGATGCCGGCGGCAAGCCCGGCGCTGAACCCTTCGTCGCGATAGGGACCCTGCAATTGATCGCCGAAGGAATGCCGAAGGACGGAATGGGTGCGCAAGACCTCGAACAGCTCTCCGGTCATCGCCGTTGCAAAGCGTTGCACGCGGCGGCCGGCCAGCTGCACCCATTTCGAATGCGTGCCCGGCATGCAGACGACGCCGCTGAACCCTGGCCAGAGCGTCCCGAGCCCGAGAAGCTGCGTTTCCTCCCCGCGCATCACGTCCTCGGCCCCCATGAGCCTCTGGCACACCCCCGGGAGGATACGTGGCGACAGGCGCGCGACAGGCATCGCGGGAGCCACGGCCCCAACGGCAAGAGCGCCGAGATCGGCCGGCACCTCGAGATAGGGCGCCTCCATCCAACCCTGCCTCGCGCCCGCCATGCCGCAGATGAGCACGTCGATGCGCGCCCCAGTCGGCGCGAAATCGCCGGCGAGAAGTCCGCCCAAGACCCGGGGATAGGCATCGGGGGTCAACCTGTTCATGCCCTGATCGGACATACGGGAGAACACCACATCTCCGCGCGGGCCAATCCCCCACGCACGCAGATTGGATGTGCCCCAGTCGACGGCTACCCAATCGGCTTCGATGCTCACTCGGCCCTCGCCGGCGAAATTGGAGGGCGCCTACCGGACGTCGGTCCAGCTCTCCGAGAACGCCAGCGCGCTGGTGCTGAACGGCCTGCCCTCCCGCTCCCGTTTCCACGGCTTGCCCGCGGCCTGGATGCCGTTGCGCGACAGGCGCGCCCCAAGGGCAGGCACGAGCACCGTGCACACGCCGTAAGGGCGGCCCGGCACCGCCTTGGGCTGCGTGTGAATGAGCAGCGGATCGCCGATGTCGTACCAGGTGAGGGTGACTTCCTCGCCGCGCGCCGCTGCCCGCTCGGTCCAGAAATAGCGCGGATCGCCGGACTTGCTGAATTCGGCATCCGTGACGGGGATCGTCGTGTCCAACAGCTCCGCATTGAGCATGCCCTGCACGGTCGTCTGCAGCCAGCGCGCCATGGCGATGTTGTCGGACCAGATGCGCCAGCGCTTCTCGGTGAGCTCGCTCTTGAGATAGAGCACGTCCCGGCCCGGCGGGCGAGAAGATGATGCGCCAGAAGCTGGCATTGGTCGTGTAGTCGTCGCTGTCGGTGGGGCTGAGCCTGATGAAGGGGTTCTCGCCCGTCACGATCACGACGTTGGGGTCTGCAGTACTCATCGGTCCAGCCTCCATCCAATTCCCGCAGAGGTTGGCATCCGGCGCCGATCAGGGCAAGCGCGACGCCGCCCACCACCATCGGCGGCAGGGGTGCACGAAGTGCCCCGCGGGCACAAGTGAGCCCTGGATCCACGGCAGGGGATGCGGGGTTCACGCCTTGCTGCGGCTCTGGCTCGCAGGGTCGAGGGCGAGCCGATATCCGACCCCGAGCTCCGTCAACAGGATCTTGGGTTGCGTTGGAACTTTCTCGATCTTTTGCCGAAGCTTGCGCACCAGGATGCGCAGATAGTGCGCGTCCTCGACATGCGTGACCCCCCACACGGTCTTGAGCAGATGCTGGTGGGTCACCACGTTGCCGGCATGCTGGGCCAGCAGCTGGACCAGCCGGTACTCCTTCGGCGAAAGCTGCACGGGCACGCCGTCGACTGACACGGCCCTCGCGGCGAGGTCGACGGTGAGCGCCCCCGCCCTCACCATGGGCTCGCCAACAGCACCGCGCACCTGTCGTCGCAAGGCGGCCCGCGCGCGTGCCAGAAGCTCGGCCATGCCGAACGGCTTCACGACGTAGTCGTCGGCGCCGAGCTCGAGCAGGCGCACCTTTTCCTCTTCGCTCGACCGCACCGACAGCACGATGGTGGGCACCGTCGACCATGCCCGGAGCCGCTCGACGATCTCCGCCCCGTCGATGTCCGGCAGCTCGAGGTCGACGATGAGGAGATCGACCGACTTCAGCGTGGCGGCTCTGATGCCCTCGGCGCCGGTTGCCGCTTCCTGCACGGTGAAGCCCTCGAGCTCGAACCCCGCGCGCAGGAAACGGCGGATCTGGACTTCATCGTCGATGACGAGCGCGACGAGGCCGGCCCTATTCATCGCCGTTCTCCCAAGCATCGGTCTCGGCCAGCGGCGGTGCCGGCAAGGTGACGGTGATCGTTGCTCCTCGACCTTCCCCTGCGCTGCCGGCCTCCAGTTGTCCCCCCGATGCTACGACGAATGCACGCGCGATCCAAAGGCCGAGCCCCGAGCCCTTGATCGCAACCTGGTGCCTGGGGCCGCGATAGAAGCGGTCGAACAGGCGCACCCTCTCCTCGGCGGTCAGGCCCGCGCCCTGATCGCTTACGGCGATATCCACAGCCCCCGCGCCGCCGCGCGCGACAATCGTGATCGTGGTGCCCGGCGGCGAATACTTCGCAGCGTTGTCGATGACTTGGCTCAGCGCCTGCTCCACTAGCACCGGATCGATGCGGACGAGCGGCAAATCCTCGGCCAGTTGCAGCTCGACGTGATGCTCGCTCAACCGCTGGCGCAGGCGTGCCAGCGCGGCGTTGACGATGTCGGGTGGCTCCGCCCAGGCAAGATGCGCCTGCAGGCCCGCCCCGCTGATCCTGCTGGCGTCGAGGAGATTCTGAATGTCGTTGTTGAGGCGCTCGCTCTCGCCACGGATGATGTCGACGAGCGATGCAAGACGTGGCTCGTTCGCCACGGTCGGCGCCTGGGCCAGCACCGACGCCGAGCCCAGGATCGAAGCCAGCGGCGTGCCCAGCTCGTGCGAAACCGAGCCGATCATGGCGGCCCGCAACGTCTCGGCCTCGGAGCGCACCTTCGCTTCGCCGATGGCGTGCGCGACGTCGATCCTCTCGAGCGTGGCTGCGACCTCCGCAAGCGCTGCATCGACGCGCTGGCGGATCTCGTCGATACCGCGTTGGGAGACGCGCCCGAGCTCGATCGCCAGAATACCCACGGCGGACTTTCGTTGTGACAATGTGCGGATGAGCCAGGTCGCGCCGGTCGCTCGGTCGGTGAGCGGCGTCTCCTGGCCTTCGCTCGTGCCATCGAATATTCCCAAGATGGCGCCCTGGACCTCGCCCGGCACCCCCCGCCATTGCGACGATGCCTCGGGGCGCGAATGGCCCGCACCGGCGGCGAAGAGCGCGATGCGGCAACCCGTGATGGCGCTCAGGTGGTCCTCGATCGCGGCATGAATGTCGGTGGGGCCCGACGCCACCGACAGCCGGCGCGAGAAGAAGTAGAGCGCCTTCATTTCCTCCTCGCGCTGCCGCGCCTCGCGCACGTGCTCGCGCACGCGGTTGGCGAGCTGGCCGGTGACGATCGCGACGACGGCGAAGAGCACGAGATCGGCGATATGCGCGGGCTTCGTGACACGAAAATCGTAGATCGGGGGATAGAAGAAGTACGCCGACGCCGCCAGCCCGGTCAGGCCGGAGACGATGGCGGGCACGACGCCCCAGCGGGTCGCCGCAATGATGACGGGGATCAGGTAGCCGAACGCCGCATGATCGAGATCGAGCAGCGGACCCGCCGCGCGCAAGATCACGGTTACGGCGGCGACAATCGCCAGCGAAGCGCCGATCGGGACCAGGTGGGGCGCGTAGCTTTGCGATCGCGCAAGCTCGAGCATGCGGTGCCAATTCCACCACGAGGCCTGAGCTTGAATGGTCTTGTCCAACATCTGCGACCGCTCGCGGGGAGGTCAAACGGGGCGCAAGGTTGCACGCATTGCACCCGTCCGACCCGAGTATCGGATGGCGGACTGGCGATTGCACGCGTGGACTGGCGTGCTGATCACCACCCGCTCGGATTGGCGCTCTGTTTTCGCAAATAACATCGGTATTTCAATGCGTTATAACCAACAGATTGACCCTTTGGCCTACGACCAGTTGCGCAAAGACACCGCTTGAGACCGCCGCGTAGCGTCGCAATGGGCGTTCTCGACTCGCGCAAACGCGCGAGAGCGCCACGGAACAAACAGACTGACTCTGGGGAGGCGCTTATGGCAACGATGACAGCGAATGCGGAGCGGGACAGAAGCATGACGAGCGAGGAACGCTTCGTCATCTTCGCATCGTCGCTCGGCACCGTGTTCGAGTGGTACGACTTCTATCTCTACGCGATCCTCGCGCCATTCTTCGCTGCGCTGTTCTTCCCGTCGGGCAATGATACGGCCGCGCTGCTCTCGGCCTTCGCCACCTACGCGGCAGGCTTCCTGGTGCGCCCGTTCGGCGCCGTCATCTTCGGACGCATCGGAGATCTCGTAGGCCGCAAGTACACTTTCCTCGTCACTATCATGGTGATGGGCACCGCCACCTTCCTTGTCGGTTTGCTGCCTACCTTCGGTCCGCATACCGTGCCGTACTTCGGCACGATCGCCGGCATCGGTTGGACTGCGCCAATCTTGCTGGTCACACTGCGCTTGCTGCAGGGACTGGCGCTGGGCGGTGAATACGGCGGCGCGGCGACGTACGTTGCCGAGCATTCCCGGCAGCACGAGCGCGGCTACACCACGAGCTACATTCAGACGACGGCCACGCTCGGCATGTTTCTGGCGCTGCTGCTCATCGGTCTCGGTCGCTACTACATGGACGCGAAGGCGTTTGCCGAGTGGGGATGGCGCATCCCCTTCCTCTTCTCCCTCATCCTGCTGATCTTCTCGGTCTACATCCGACTCAAGCTGAACGAGACGCCGATCTTCCAGAAGATGAAAGAGGAGGGAAGGGGCTCCAAGCGCCCGCTGACAGAGAGTTTCTTCCAATACCCGAACAACAAGTACGTGGCGCTCGCGCTGCTGGGTGCCACGGCCGGCCAGGGTGTGGTGTGGTACACAGGGCAGTTCTATGCCTTGTTCTTCCTCACCCTCATCCTCAAGGTGGAGCCGCTGACGGCTTATCAGTTGATCGGAATCTCATTGCTCATCGGCACGCCGTTCTTCATCTTCTTCGGCTGGCTGTCGGACCGGATCGGGCGCCTCAAGATCATCCTGGCTGGATGCATCATCGCGGCGCTGACCTACTTCCCGCTGTTTGCAGGGCTCACGCATTACGTCAATCCGGATCTGGAGCGCTTCCAGAAAACGACCTTGCTGACGGTATCGGTCGATCCCGCGACCTGCCAGCTCAATGCGCCCTGGAACATCCCCACACCGTGCGACGCGGCACGTGACACCCTGACCAAAGGCGGCCTCTCGTTCGACACGGTGGATGGTCCGCGCGGGTCGCAACCCACGCTCAAGATCGAGGGCCCGAGCGGGACCAGGACGATCGAGAGCATCGCCGGCGGCAGTTGGGCGGCCGCCAATGCTGGACCCTGGATAGCCGCGCTCGGCCAGGCCGGCTATCCGCCCAAGGCTGATCTCAACAAGATCAACTGGGTGATGACCGAGGTGATCCTGGTCATCATGGTGATCTACGTGACCATGGTGTACGGGCCGATCGCGGCATTCCTGGTCGAGATGTTCCCGACCAAGATCCGCTACACGTCGATGTCGCTGCCCTATCACATCGGCAACGGCTGGTTTGGCGGCATTCTACCGCTGTTCGCAACGGCGCTGGTGGCGGCCTACGGCAACATCTATGCCGGCCTTTGGTACCCGATCGTCGTCGCGATCATGACGTTCATCATAGGCTCGCTGATGCTCGTGGAAACGAAGGACGTCGACATCATCGAAGGATCGGGCGTCGAGGAGCACACCAAGGCCTGAAATACGTGGAGCGAGATGGTCGAGGAACTCAGGGGGCGGCGATGTCGCCCCCTGATTGATTCATGCTTGCAGCATTGTCGGGTCGGCCTCGAGCGCAATCCTTCCCGGTCAGAGAAAGGCGCTCCAACGTGAGCGATGGGGCCGGCGCGACAGCGATGTTTACGCGAAAGTTACGCGATTGGCATCGAAGATTACTCGATAGGCCATTCGTCGGAGCCCTACGGTCCACTTGGAATCGGCTGCCTTTCAAAGGTGCTCTGACGTGGCGAACAGGCGTGCAGCGAGCGCGGCCAGGCGACGCGGGGGGAGACCTGCCGCCAGCTATTCTCGGCATGTGATCTCACTCCTGTCGCAGCGGGACGAGCAGGTCACCGAGATCGTCATGCTGCGCTCTTGCACGCCGACGCCATCACGCTTCATCAAGAAGGCGGAAACGCTCCTGACGCGCTACTGGGCCAGGGCCGATTGGCAAGCGCGCGAGGAGATCCTGCGCACCGTGCGATGGCTCTTGAGCATGGCGCGCCTGGAGTCCGTGAAGCCGCCTCTCGACCGCCGCAAGACGAAACGCGCCGGTCGGACCCTCGTGCAAGCCTAACCAATTCATTCGGCTGTTTCAGCGAAGCCGGCGCGCGGGCGAACCGACGCCGCAACCCGGCGCAGCTCGACCCGCTCACCTTCCACGGCCTTCAGAATCGATAGACCGCGCTGATCGATCGGCACGGTGCCCGGCCTGACGCCCGCATCCAGCCGCGGCCAGGCCCGCAAGGGTGCAGCGCGCCGGGTATCCAGCTCCACCACGTCGTCTTCGCCGACGCCGGCTGCGCTCGCGTCTGCAGGATTGAGCCGGCAGATCCGCCGGCGACTGACTGCGCCCTTCTCGAACACATCCGCCTCAAGCCGCGTTACCAGGGCGATGCGAGCAGCCCGCAGGCGCTTGCGCAAGGCAGCGGTGGCTGCAAGATCCACCCGGCCCGTTGTGTCCAGCATCACACCGTACTGCTCGCGCGCCGCCTTGGCCGACACGTAGCCCTCGCGCACGTCGAGCGCGACGCGCTCCGCATCGCGCTCGAGCGGGTCGCCATAGCCGCCCCCGCCGGCCGAGCGAATCATGACGATGCTCCCCTCTTCGAGCGGATGCCCCGCGACTTTGCCCGGCGTGTCGAAATCCTCGATGGCGCCGTGCCGGTCGATCCACGCCCCGACAGGGATGCCCGACAGGCCGCCCAGCACGCCGAAGGCCGGCACCACCGCGCCGTCCGAGAGCAGCGAATAGCGCGCTCCCGGGGCCAGCACGCGCAGGGCGCGCTGCATCGACAGGCCACCGCGGGTTCTGCCGGCGCCGCCGGAGTCGGGGGCGAGGCGGGAGCTCTCCACCAGCAGCGGCATGCGTGTCTCGATCACCTCCGACGACTGCACCGTCACCAGATCGCCCCAGTCGATGGTCGCGATCGCGCTGGGCCCGTCGTCCTCTGCGAACGCGCCGTTGCCCCCGGCCGACCATTCGTAGTGCACCCACTCGCGACCCGCGCGGGCATCGAAACCGCCGATCAGGTTGTGGAAGGAGGTGCGGCAAAGGTCTCCTGCCACCTTCTCGGGCGTCATCTGCGCCAGCGCGCCCACCATCGTCGCGATCACGCGCTTGCGGATCTCTCCGTGCGATCCGGCCGGTGCAGGCCGCTGCACGTTGACGATGGTGCCGGGGGGCGTGATGATCTCGATGGGCCGGAACGAGCCCTGGTTCAGGGGGGCCAGGGGGTCGAACACCGACTTCACGGTGATGAAGACGCCGGCCGCTGAAACCGCAGCCGTCGAGTTGACCGGGAACGGCACCTGCGCCGAGGCACCGGTGAAGTCGGCGATCATGCGATCGCCGCTGACGGTCAGCGCCAGGGGAAGCAGTAGGGGCTCGAAAACGCCGCCCATGAAGGTCTCGAGATAGTCCTCGGAGTAGCACGTTCCGTCCGGCACGGCGGCGATGCAGGCGCGCATGCGCGCTTCGGCTCGGTCGAGATCGAGCCGCACGGCTTCCAGCAGCGTGTCCACGCCATAACGGGCGCAGATCTCGTGCAGGCGCTTTTCCGCGACGCGGCACGCGGACAGGCTCGCCTGGAAATCGCCCAGACGCTCGTCCGGGACACGCATGTTGGCGAGCAGGAGATCGAGCGCGGCCTCGTTCATCCGCCCGCCTTCCAGGATCTTGAGCGGCGGGATGCGAATGCCCTCCTGGTAGATCTCGGTCGCCTTGCCGGACATGCTGCCGGGCACCATGCCGCCGACATCGGCCCAATGGGCGCGCACCGCCGGAAAGAAGATCAGCCGGCCATCGCGGAACACCGGGTAGATGATCGTCACGTCATTGAGATGCGTGCCGCCGGTGTAGGGATCGTTCACCAGGATGACGTCGCCTGGGGCCAGCGTGGTACCCATCTTCTCCATCGCCGAGCGCACCGACCAGGGCAGCGGCACCACATGCGAGCCGATGTCCTCCGATTGCGCGACGACCTGGCTGTCCGGCGCGAACAGCCCGCATGAGAAGTCCTTGGCGTCGTAGATCGCCACCGAGCTGGCGGTGCGGCACACCGTGGCGCGCATCTCGCGCACGGTCGCGATCAGCGCCTGGGTCAGCACTTCGAGCGTGATCGGGTCCAGGCTGGACGACACGGCTCAGCTCCGACGCATGACGAGACAGCCGACGGCATCGAGCTCGGCGCTCCAGCCGGGGGGCACAAGCGTGGTCGAGCCGCCTTCTTCGATCAGCGCCGGGCGGCTCACCGTCTGGCTAGGCGGCAGGCGATCACGGTCGAATACGGCCACCTGGCGCTCGACTCCGCCGAACACGACAGGGCGCGTACCGCAGACGGCTGCATCGAGCGAGCGGCCGGTGCGCTCGATCGCCGGAAGCTGCGGCTTGTCGGAGAGGCCCCAGGCCGCCAGGCGATAGCTGACGATCTCGATGGCTCGGCCGGTCGCAGCTCCGTAGCGTGCCGCGTAGATCTCGCTGAAGGCGCGATCGATCTGCTCGATGCTTCCGACATCCATCGCCACGGGCACGGAAAGCTCGAACGACTGGCCGGCGTAGCGCATGTCGAGGCTGGCGGCGAAGCGCTGGCGTCTCGCCGCGAAGCCAGCCGCTGCCAGCTCGACTTCTCCCTCCCGCATCAGCTCCCGCAACGCCTCTTGCACATGCGCAACCGAAGTCGTCGCGGTTGCGGAGACGCGGGTGCGCACGAAATCCCGCCGTACGTCGGCAATCAGCAGCCCCAGCGCCGAGAAATTGCCGGGCAGCGGCGGCACGACCACCGTCCGCATGCCAAGCTCGTCGGCGATGGCAGCGGCGTGCAACGGCCCCGCACCCCCGAACGGGAACAGCGCGAAATCGCGCGGATCGATGCCGCGCATGACAGACACCTCCTTGATCGCGCCGGCCAGCGATGCGGCGGCAATGCGCAAGATGCCTTCCGCCATCTCGATCGCACTCAGGCCGAGCCGCGTCGCAAGCCCGGCGATGGCCGCAAGCGCCGCGCCGCGATCGAGCGAGATCTCGCCACCGAGCGGGCGCTGCACGCCAAGGCTGCCCAGCACCACGTTGGCATCGGTGATGGTCGGCTCCTGGCCGCCGCGGCCGTAGCAGCAGGGGCCGGGCACGGCGCCAGCGGAGCGCGGGCCCACAGTCAGATAATTCCCGTTGCCGAGCGCCGCGATGCTGCCGCCGCCGACGCCGATCGAATTGATATCGATCTGCCTGATCTTGATCGGAAAAGCTCCAACCCGGCCTTCCGTCGTCATGCCGTAATTGCCGCCGCGCACGAGGCACACGTCGCTCGAGGTGCCGCCCATGTCGCACGTGATGAGATCGGGATAGCCGGCCGCCGACCCGACATGGGCGGCCGCGATCACCCCCGCTGCCGGTCCCGACAGCATCGACAACACCGGCATCGCCTCGACCCTGGCCGCCGGCAGCGAGCCTCCGTTCGACGTCATGATCGCCAGCGGTGCCGACATGCCAGCCTGGGACAACCTGTTGCGAAGGTCGCCCAGATACCGGCGCATGCGCGGCGCGACGTAGGCGTTGAGCGCGGTGGTCGAGAAGCGCTCGTACTCCCTGAATTCGGGGAGCACCTCCGCCGATGCTGTCACGCTCGCCGCGGGAAGCCTCTTGGCAACCAACTTCGCGCAGCGCTGCTCGTGCTCCGGATTGGCATAGGCGTGCAGGAAGCAGACCGCCACCGCCTCGATGCCGTCGGCAGCGAGCCGCTCGGCGATCGCATCCACCTCGGCATCGTCGAGTGGCGTCACCACCGATCCGTCGACGCGCAGCCTCTCGCGCACCTCGATGCATTGCGACCGCGGCACCAACGGACGCAGCGGCGGCGCCTTGATGTTGTACATGGCCGTGCGGTTGCCGCGACCAACGACCAGCACATCCTTGTGGCCGCCGGTCACCAGGACGGCGAGGCGCGCCCCGTCGCGCTCGAGCGCCGTGTTGGTTGCCACCGTCGTGCCATGCACCATCCGTTCGAGCTTCTTGGCGTCCACGCCGAGCCGGCTTATCCCGGCGAGGATGCCATCCGATTGGTTGCGCGGAGTCGACGGCGTCTTCAGCACCTGCAGCTTGCCGGCTGCCAGGTCGAACAGCACCAGATCCGTGAACGTGCCGCCGACGTCGACGCCGAGCCAGAGCATCCCGGCTCCTATCGGCCCGTGAAGGCAGGCTTGCGCTTCTCGAGAAACGCGCGCGCACCCTCGCGATAGTCCTCGCTGTTCATGGAGGCTTCGATGAAGGCCAAAATTTCCGCGTGACGCTCTCCGGCCGCGCCGGCCGCCAGGGCCTCGAGCACGACCTTGGAGCCCGCCAGCGACAACGGCGCATTCCCCGCCATCTCGGCCGCCAGCGCACGCGCGCCCTCGAGCGCGGTGTCCGGGGCGACGATGTCGAGCAACCCCATGGCAGCGCAGTCCTTCACGTCGAAGGCGCGGCCCGTGTAAAGCACGCGCTTGGCGTTGGCCAGGCCGACCTGGCGCTGGAGGAGTGCGCAGTCGAGCTCGCCGTAGACGACGCCGAGCCGCGCCGCCGGGATGCCCATCCGCGTCGTGGCGTCACCGACGCGCAGGTCGCAGGCCAGCGCCAGCGCGCAGCCTCCGCCCATGCCATAGCCCGAAATCGCGGCGATGGTGGGCTTCGGGCAGTCGCGCACCGCGATCGACGCCGACTCGTTCGCCGCCTCGTAGATGCGACCCGACCGGGAATCGGCGCGAACCGTGGAGAACTCGGAGATGTCGGCGCCGGCGCAAAAATTCCCGCCCGCGCCAGTCAAAATCACGACGCGCACGTCGTTGCGGGCCCCAAGCTCGGCAAAGAGTTCTGCGAGCCGTCGCCACATGGCGAGCGACACGGCATTGCGTTTGCCGGGCCGGTTCAGAGTGACCGTGGCTACGCCGTTTTCCTCAGCGGAGACGACAATCTCTTGTGCAGTGCCCACCACAAACCCTCTGACAGAAAGCTGATGCGCGACGTTGGGGAAATGGGCACAATAAACAAAATCCTCGATCAGGGAAGAATGAATGCCGATGGCGAGTGCGTTGGAACGGCTCAAGGTCGTGGACCTCTCGAGTCACCTCTCGGGCCCCTACTGCGCCATGCTGTTGGCCGACCACGGCGCCGATGTCATCAAGATCGAGCGGCCCGACAGCGGCGACGACGCGCGCGCCATGCCGCCCTTCGTGGGCGGCGAAAGCGCCCCCTTCATGATCTGGAACCGCAACAAGCGCTCGGTCGTCATCGACCTCAAGACCGAGACCGGCAAGGCGCAGCTGCTGGGTCTGATCGATGCCGCCGATGTCCTGATCGAGAATTTCCGGCCCGGCACGCTCGACAGGCTCGGTCTCGGCTGGCCGACGCTCCAGGCCCGCAATCCGCGTCTGATCTACGCCGCCATATCCGGCTTCGGCCAGACCGGCCCTTATCGCGAGCGCGGCGGCTTCGATCTGATCACCCAGGGCATGTCGGGCTTGATGAGCGTGTGCGGTCCGAAGGATGGGCCGCCCCATCGCATGCCGATCGCCATCTCGGATGTGGCTGCGGGCATGCACCTGGCTGTGGGGGTATTGGCGGCGCTGGAGGCGCGCCATCACACGGGACGGGGACAGCTGGTCGAGACCTCGCTGCTCGAGTCGGCCCTCTCGTTCGGCGTCTACGAGGCCGCACATGTCGCCGCGACAGGGGAGCGGCCGCCGCGGCTGGGCCAGGCGCATCGCGGCAGCTCGCCTTACCAGGTGTTCCCGACGGCCGACGGCTGGATCACTGTCGGCGCCGCTCAGAACAATTTCTGGCTCGAGTTGTGTGACCTGCTCGGGACGCCCGAGCTGACGCAGGATCGCCGCTTTGCGACCAATGCCGACCGCGTCCGCAACAACGACGCGCTGGTGGCCCTGCTGGAGCGCCGGTTCAAGGAAATGCCGTCGGCCCACTGGCTCGACGCGCTGGAAGCCGTGGGTATCCCGGCTGGTCCGGTGCTGGAGTTCGACGAGGCGATGGCCGATCCGCACGTCGTTGCGCGCGGCATGGTGGTGGAGACCGAGCACCCCGCAGCGGGCAGCTTCAAGACGCTGGGGATCCCGGTCAAGCTCTCCGACACGCCAGGCGCGCTGCGCCGGCCGGCGCCCCGGCTCGGCGAGCACACTGCCGAAGTGCTCGACCCCCTCGCTGCGCAGGACCGCAAAGAGACGGCTGCGGCCGGACGTTGACCCCGCGACTTGGTCGCCGCGACGCATGAGGCGTTCCGGGCCCAGGGAGGAGCCCCCAGCATGGACAAGCCCTGGATGGTCTATGGGGCGAACGGCTACACCGGGGAACTGATCGCGCGCGAAGCCGCGCGGCGCGGCCTCAAGCCCATCCTTGCAGGCCGCAGTCCCGGAAAAATTGCGCCGCTCGCAAGCGAGCTCGGCTTGGAAGCACGCGTTTTCGATCTTGGCGATGTTGCCCAGACGGCCGCGGCGCTGGAGGGCCTGAGCCTGGTTCTGCATTGCGCCGGCCCATTCTCGGCCACCAGCGCCCCGATGATCGCCGCTTGCCTGCAAGCGCGTGCCCATTACCTCGACATTACCGGCGAGATCAGCGTGTTCGAGCATGCGATGGAGCAGGATGCGATGGCGCGCGCGGCGGGAATTGTCGTGTGTCCTGGGGTGGGCTTCGACGTCATTCCCACCGACTGCCTCGCGGCCACCCTCAAGGCCGCGCTGCCCGACGCCACGCACCTCGCACTGGGCTTCGACTCTCGCTCGGGGTTCTCGCCCGGTACGGCCAAGACGTCAGTGGAAGGCTTGGCCCAAGGCGGCAAGATCCGCAGGGATGGCAAGATCGTTGCCGTGCCGCTCGCCTACAAAACGCGCCGCATCGATTTCGGTGACGGCGACAAGCTCGCCATGACCATCCCCTGGGGCGACGTGTCCACCGCCTTCCATACGACCGGCATACCCAATATCGAGGTCTATATCCCAGGGTCGCCCGCCATGGTCACCCGAGCCCGCCGCGCCAACTATTTCCGGTGGGTCTTGGGGCTGGGCGTGGTTCAGAGCTACCTGAAGCGCCGGATCGACAAGTCAGTGAAGGGGCCCGGACAAGAAACGCGCGACGCCCGGCCAACCTATGTTTGGGGCGAGGTCTCCAATCGGCAAGGCCAGATCAAGACCGCCCGGATCAAGACCGCCAACGGCTACAATCTGACCGTGACGGGCGCGCTCGCCGTCGTCGATCACCTCATGCAAAACCCCGTGCAAGGGGGCGCCTATACGCCGGCCAGACTGGTTGGCCCGGAGCTCGTTACCCGGCTGCCAGGGTCGGGGCCGTTACGACTGCAGTGAAGCAGCACCTGTCCCGCGTCGAGGACCCAGGCACGGAGCGGTAAGGCGGGCACTGCGGCCTGCCTGGGCCGCTGCTCGTTACCCGTCGAAATCGACTGAAAGACTCAACGGCCATTCTCCAGCGAGCTTCTGTCTATGAGCGCAAGCGCTCCGACTTTGGGTCGTAGAACGGCATGAGACTGGCTCGGGCCGTCACCTGCTCACCGGCAACTTCGATCGCATAGGTGGAGCCGAGCAGGGTGCCGGCGTTCTCGGCGCGGTCGCAGGCTACGTAGCCCAGACCCACGGCAGCGCCCAGATGGTGCCCATAGGCACCCGATGTCAGATAACCCGCGACGCGGCCGTCGCGGATGATTGCCTCGTTGCCGTAGAGCAGCGGCCGTGGATCGACGAGCAGGAATTGCATCAGCCGGCGCGACAGGCCAGCCTGCTTTTTCTGCAGCACGCCCTCGCGCCCCAGAAAATCGCCGAAGCGGCCCCTGGGCTTGTGGAGCTTGACGGCAAATCCGAGGCCGGCCTCCAGCACATGGTCGGTCGAGGCAATATCGTGGCCGTAGTGGCGATAGGCCTTCTCCATGCGGCAGGTGTCGAGCGCGTGCGTGCCGCAGAGCCTCAGGTCGCTCTCGGCGCCGCGCGCCATGAGGGTGTCGAACACGTGCCGCGCCATGTCGGCCGGAATGTAGAGCTCCCAGCCGAGCTCGCCGACATAGGAGATGCGGTGCGCGCGGGCGACGGCGTAGCCGATCTCTATCTCGCGCCATGTCCCGAACGGGAATGCGTCGTTGTCGAGCGGTATATGGACCAAGGGGGCCAGTAACTCGCGCGAACGGGGTCCCATGACGGCGAGGCACGCCTCGCCGACGGTGACGTCGGTCGCCAAGCAATGGGCGCCGTCCGGAGTATGACGTTTCAGCCAGTGCAGATCGCGCAGCACGCTGGCCGACGATGTCACCACGAGGAACACGTCGTCAGAAAGGCGCGCGACGGTCAGATCGGCCTCGACGCCGCCGTTCCGGTTGAGCCATTGCGTATAGACGATGCGGCCCGGCGCCACCGCGATGTCGTTGGCGCAGATGTGCTGCAGGACAGCCTCCGCATCACGGCCCTCGACGCGGATCTTGCCGAAGGGCGAGAGATCGAACAGGCCCACACCGTTGCGCACCGACTTGTGTTCCTCGGCGGCGTATTCGAACCAGTTCTGCCGACCCCAACTGTAGCGGTACTCGGCCTTCTCGCCGCGTGCGCGGGCGGCCTCGGGCAGGAACCAAGCGGCACGCTCCCAACCGGCCGCCTCGGCGAAACAAGCGCCGCGTGCCTCGAGGCGCTCATGCAGCGCCGTGGTGCGTACGCCGCGCGCACTCGAAGGGCTGCGATAGGGGAATTGGTCGGCATAATGCAGACCGAGGGCCTCGCCGATCCGGTCGGTGAGGTAGGTGACGTTGCCGTGGAAGGGCTGGCAGCGGCGGATGTCATAGCTCGTGAGGTCGAACGTCGGCTCGCCGGCCTCCATCCATTCGGCGATCGCCTTGCCGACCCCGCCCGCGGTCTGGATGCCGATCGAATTGAAGCCGGCGACAACGAAAAAATTGCGCAAGGATGGGGCCTCGCCGAGGATCCACCGGCCATCGGGCGTGAAGCTCTCCGGGCCGTTGAAAAAGGTGTGAAGTCCGATGCGTTTCAGGATCGGCAGGCGCTCGGACGCAAGCTCCAGCTCTTGGGCGAGGTGATCCCAGTCGTCGGGCAGGGCGAGAAATTCGCTGTCGTTTGGGATCTTGTGATCGGGCAAGGGCTTGCCCTTGGGCTCGAAGAAACCGACCAGAAGTTTGCCGGCTTCCTCCTTGACGTAGGCGCACTCGTCGGGCACGCGCAGCACCGGCAGATTGCGCGCAATGTCGGGGCTCGCATCCGTGACGACATAGAAGTGCTCGGCCGCCATCAGCGGCACGTTGACGCCAGCCATGCGGCCGACCTCGCGCGCCCACAGCCCTGCGCAGTTGACGACGAACTCGGCGCGCACTGCGCCATCCGCCGTGTTGACTCCCGTGACCCGTCCCCCCGCCTGGCGGATTCCCGTCACCTTGGTGTTCTCAAAGATGCGCACGCCGCGCTGGCGAGCCGCCTTGGCCAGCGCCTGCGCAACATTGGCGGGATCGGCCTGGCCATTGGCAGGAATGAAGAGCCCGCCGGTCACGCCCTTCAGGTCGATCAGCGGGTGTTTAGCGCGCGCCTCTGCCGGCGACACCATGTAGGCCTCGACGCCGAACACCTTGCCCATTGTGGCCTGGCGTTTCAGCTCCTCCAGGCGCTCTGCAGATAGCGCAAGCGACAGCGAACCGTTCTGACGGAAGCCCGTGGCGACGCCCGTCTCGGCCTCGAGCTCGGTCATCAGGGCTGCAGAGTACTTGGCGAGCTTGGTCAGCGTGCTCGAGCCGCGCAGCTGGCCGATGAGTCCGGCGGCGTGCCAGGTGGTACCGGAGGTCAGCCGGTTCCTCTCGAGCAGAACAATATCCTTCCAGCCGAGCTTCGCCAGATGATAGGCGATCGAGCAGCCGATGATGCCGCCGCCAATGACAACGCAACGCGCTTCACTCGGCAGCTCGACCATGGTGCTCACCCTACCTTGCCTGTTGCGCCCGAACGTTGGCCAGAGCACACGCGAATGCAAGCGCTCGTATCCGCCTTCATCTCGTGGGTTCACACACCCAATAGATCGGCCACCTCGACGACGTCCGCCACCCCTTCGAGCCGATCGATCAGTTCGATCAGTCGCTCGACCGCATCGCTTTGCAGGGGACGGGCCGCAGCCTGGCAGTTGCGCCGGAATTTCTGGAGCTGGTCGTCCTTGCTCAGCGGGTTGGCCGGATTGCCCAAGACGACATCGAGCCACGCCGTGTGGTGGGCGCCATCGTGCAGACCAATCTCCACCTCGATCGGCGTCAGAGCATTGGGATCGCCAGCGTCCCGCACCTCGATCGAAATGCGTTGCGCCAGGGCCTGTCTCTGCGCGTCGCAGTACGCCTGGGGTGTGAAATCCTCATACCCCACGCCGCCCTCGAGCAGCGCGCAGGCAGCCAGGTAGCGCGCACACAAACGCGCATAGTTGGCGCTCATTTGCACCTGGGGCGGGCGACCAACGAGATGGCGCACGAGCGGCGGAACGCGGGCCGTAACGTGGTCGATTGCTGCGATCTGGGAGCCGTGTTGCCGCTTCAGCTCGAGGCAGGCCTCGATGATGCCGTGGGTGGCTCGGCCCGTAGGGAAGGGCTTGTGGGCGAGCTCCGTTATGAACCAGCGCCGCCCAAGATCCGAGGTGACGCGCGCCGGCGCGCCACTGGTCTCGATCAGCGTGAAATAACCGAACGGGCCTTCGAGCACATTCTTCGGCCCATCGAATCCCCTCGCGGCAAGATCACAGGCGATTACGGCGTTACGGGCATTGAAGCCCATCTGCATGGCCAGCAGCGCCGATCCTTCCGTGTGTGCCTGCATAGTGCCGCAACACTGGCCGTAGGCGATCGAGAATGCATTGACCATCGCGGCCTGATCGAGACCCATCAGCTTGCCCAGAGCTGCAGTGCCGCCGAACGCGCCTGCCGTCGCCGGCCGGAAGAACCGCAAACCCGTGGTGGCTGCAACGCCAAGACCGGCGGCCACGTCGACACCGAGCGCCACGGCGGCGATGAGGTCCCTGCCGCCGACACCTTTCATTCGTTCGGCGCCTGCGATGGCCACGGGCAGCACGACGCTCATGGCATGCACGACAGCCTCCTCGTGCAGGCAATCGAACTCCGAGTTGTGCGCCTGGTAAGCATTGCACATGGCCGCTGCCGGCGCCGGCAGACGCTTGCCGTTGCCCCAGACACGTACTTCTCCTCGGCGCCCCCAGATGTTCTGCATCTCGGCAAGCTCGCAGGCCATGGGATCGCAACTGCCCGCCAATCCAACGCCGAGCGTGTCGAGAATAAAGGTCTTGGCGGATTTGACGGCGTCGCCCGGCAGATCGTGAAACCCGGTCCGCACGACGTGGTCGGCAAAGGCGGCAATGGCGTCCATTCGGTGTTTCTCAGGCCAGCAGAGGGCCGCCGATCAGGTGGCCGTCGATGTCGCCTCGGCAGCGAGCCAGTACGTGAGCACGGCGGCCGCCTGTAGAAAGTCGTCGATCTCCATGGCTTCACGTGGGTTATGGCTGCCGTTGGCGTTGCGCACGAACAGCATGGCGGAGGGCACGCCAGCGACCGTGAAGGTGGCGGTGTCGTGTGAGGCCGGGCTTGCGAGCGGCATCGCCGGAATGCCCAGCACCTTGGCGGAGTTGATCAGCTTGGCGAAAACGTCGGGGTGCGAGGGCGCCACGTCGGCGGATGTGCGGGCTCCCAGCTGGAACCGGACGCCACGCTGCTGCCCGACGTCCCTAGCCAGATCCAAGACCGCACTCTCGAGTTCGGCGAGATGCGCCTTGTCATAGGCGCGTACGTCCAGGCTCAGCGTGAGCTCGCCCGCCACCTTGGTCAGCGCGTGCTCCTTCGGGTCCGTGTGGAAGCGGCCAATCGTGAATGCCATAGGCCGGGCTGATGCGTCGCTCTTCTTCCAGATCTCGTCGAGACCAATCGCGAACTCACTGGCCGCGAGCACCGCGTCGCGCCGGAACCGCCTGGGGAGACCGACGTGTGCATATTCGCCCACGATCTTCACCTGTGGATAGCGGAAGTTGCCGGGAACCCCGGTCCCCACCGCCACCGGTAGCCCCGCCTCGACCAGCTGCGTGGCCTGCTCGATGTGCAGCTCGACCCATGCCTTGATCGATCCGGCTTCCAGGCTCGCCTTGCCCGCCCGCACATCGTCGATGGCGGCCCCGCATTCGGCCATGTGCTCGGCGAGGGTGCGACCCGTGTCGACGCGCTTGGCCTCGAGCGCTCCTGCTGGGAGGACCCCAAAGGCCGAGCGGCTGCCGATGTAGGAGACCTCGAACCAGACGCTCTCCTCGGCCCTGATTGCCGCGGTCGTGACATCGCAGCGCGGCCGTAGCCCGAGCCGTTGCAGGCTCCCGATCGCGACAAGCCCGGCGATCACTCCGGCCGCCCCATCGAAGTTGCCGCCATTGCCAACGGAGTCGAGGTGCGACCCAGTCATGAGGCTCGGCGCCGTGCGGTCGGCGCCCGGCAACGTCATGAAGAGGTTGGCCGCGTGATCACGGCGCGTCTCGAGGCCCATGTCTTCGGCGTGCGCTGCGATCAGCCGGTGCGCGAACTCCTCACCTGGCCCATAGGTATCGCGGGTCACGCCGTCGCCATCGCGGCTGCCGGCGCGCAGCTCATCGAACAGCGCCGCGGCGTCCGATTTCTGGGACATGACGACGCCGAGTATATTGGATGGCGTAGGGACCAAGGTCTGTCTCCTGAGAGGGGTTAGAATCTTGGATCAGCGCCCCCAGACATCCTTGAGCAGCTGAAACCAATTCCCGCCCATCACCTTGCGTGTGCGGCCCTCGGACCAGCCGCGTCGCTCCATCGCCTCCGTGAGGTTGGGGAAGTCGCCGATCCTGCGCATTCCCTCCGGATTGATGATCTCGCCGAACTCCACCAGCTTGCGTCCGGACCCCTTGTCATGGGTGATCCAGTCGAAAAACGCTTTGTCATAGCCCTGGGTGAAGTCGGTGCCGATGCCGACGATATCCTCTCCGCACAGGTTGATGACGTACTCGATGGCCTCGACGTAGTCCTCGACCGTCGCGGATGTACCCCTCTTCAGGAACGCTGGAAACATGGTGACTCCGACGAAACCCCCGCGCTCGGCGATGAAGCGAAGCTGCTCGTCGGTCTTGTTGCGCGGGTGTGCCTTCAGGCCTGCGGGCAGGCAATGCGAATAGGCAACGCGCTGCTTGGAGGCAAGGATCGCGTCCTCGCTCGTCTTGGCCCCGACATGGGAGAGGTCGCAAAGTATGCCTAGCCGGTTCATCTCCGCCAGCACATCGCGACCATAGTCGCTAAGGCCGCTATCGCGAGACTCGTAGCAGCCGCAGCCGACGAGGTTCTGCGTGTTGTATGTCAGTTGCACGATGCGCAGGCCAAGCTCGTGGAACACGGCGAGCGTGTCGAGGCGATCCTCGATGCCGCTGGAGTTCTGCCACCCGAGGATGATGCCGGTCTTGTTCTCCGTCTTGGCCCGGCGAATGTCGTCGGTGGTGTAGACCTGAGTGATCAGATCGGTATTTTCGCGCAGCCAGGTCTTCCACTTGGCCGTGTTGCGCATCGTCTCAGTGAAGTTCTCCCACACGCAGCTGGTGCAATTGGCGGCGGTGACCCCGCCGCGACGCATGTCCTCGAAGACGCTGCGGCCGAAATTGGAGACATTGAGACCGTCGATGACGATCAGCTGATCGTGGAGCTTGGACACTGTACCTTCCTTCCCTGGGCTGGGTTTGGGGCGGTCCGATCACGCCGCGCGCGTGCCAGCTCAGTTTTGCTCAAATGTGCGGCTGGCGAAAGGGCGCCGGTTGGACCGGCCTGCCCTCCTCCCTCAACCGGACGCTGGGCGGCGCTGCGTGGCGTCGATAGAGCAAACCAATCGCTCCCAGCGGCAGCATCCACGACAGCCACGCGGCAAGAGGGACGGCTGGTGGAAGCGCACGCACTGGCGCTCCTCGAACAGCGACGTAAGCGTTCCGGACCCAATCACAATCTTGCTGGCGATCTCTGCAGAACGTCAAAATGCGCTATCTACAGTAATTGATCCTAGAAAC
>JRHI01000754.1_pt1 | contig 32775 bp, 33 predicted proteins | sample 215371 | NCBI WGS metagenome assembly JRHI01 (sample SAMN02929681, study PRJNA255918) | sediment metagenome | biome: cave system; feature: Ice Cave; material: Sediment; isolation source: sediment from deep within a dark volcanic ice cave with no known source of... ...
CTACTTATTCAGAACTCAGCGGAGTTTAGGAGAGGAAGATACGTCTGAATAAGTATAGAGAACGCTTAGAACTCGGCTAATTACTTCGAAAAGCAGTTCATTCCGGAACTCGAGACTATTGGCACAAAAACGGAGGGACTCATTTTAAAATGGAGGCATTGTGCTATTCCATCGTTATTGAGAAGTCGACGATGATTTGAGTTTCCACCTCCACAGGCCGACCATTTTCATTGTGTGCCTGGTAGCGCCACTCCTTGACCGCATTCAAAGCCGCGGCGTCTAATATCGATGGGGAACCGACTATACGAACATTACGAAGACTTCCGTCGGTAGTAATTGTCGCACTCAGCGCGACTCTTCCCTGTACATTCCTTTGCAATGCCAAAGCTGGATATTCAGGGATGACTTCTTTAACGGGAAGCTCGCCTGAAGATCGCTGCGATGCCCTCCCGATCTTTCCTCCGCTCGCATCTGACTGAGGCCCCGAAAAAAGTTTCACTATAATATTTGCCGGTGGTGCTTGCGCTCTTTCGAACTTGACCGCAACATTGGTGCCGGTATGCGGAAAATAACGTCGTCCAGTCTTTGCGTCTAGCACTTCATATTTATTGCTGGGCGTCGGTTTGTTCGCAGGTGTGGATTCGGTTACCCGGATACGTGACGTTTTCAAGCCTTTGTTTAGATGCAGCGGGCGCGTGGACATGCTCGGCGGCGCATTGTGCACCACTAAGGGCGCTGGATTCGATGGAGTGAACGTTTCCAAAAGGAAAGATCTAACGGTTTGATACGTCGTGCTGGTTGCCAACTCGTCCTTGTATAACCTGATCCCGACAGCCACGGCTGAAATTCCAAAACATACGATTGCCCCTACTAGTACCCAACGAAATAGATCCTGCCAGGCGTAGGTGCCTTTTACCGAACCAAGCTCCTGCTCCGCCTTCGGTTTGGCCGTCAGAGCCTTTCGGAAGGACGATCGCAGCTCCGTGAAGGCACATTCCTCAATTTCGTTCGGTAGCCCATCACTGGGTACTGGCCTAAACTCAGTGCCTGGCGCAGGGTTGTTAGGGGGAACAGTAGCCGGGGGCTTTTGTTTTTCCACTTGCTCCGCAACCGTCGTCGTGGCCGACGCGTCTATGCGCGGTCGTAACCAAGCTCGAGTTTCGAAGTTCGGCACCGCAACACTAATATAGCGCGGCGATGGGACCGGTTTGAATTGCGTTTCTGGAGTCCAGGTGCTGCCGGCAGATAAAACCGACGGTTCTACTTTTTCCGAGGATTCCAGCACTGCCGAAATTGCCGAATTCTCTGTGAGCGGACGTAGCCGCGCACTGGTTTCGAAGTTCGGCACCGCAACGCTTGTGTAGTGCGGCGATGAGACCGGTTTGAATTCCGTTTCTGAAGTCCAGGTCCTGCCGGCAGATAAAACCGACGGTTCTACTTTTTCCGGGGATTCCAGCACTACTGAAGTTGCCGAACTTTCCATGAGCGGGCGTAGCGACGTACTGGTTTCGAAGTTCGGCACAGCAAGGCTCGTATGGTGCGGAGATGAGAACGGTTTGAATTCCCTTTCTAGAGTCGAGCTGCTGCCGGCAGGTAAAACCGATGGTTTTACTTTTTCTGGGGATTCCAGCACTACTGAAGTTGTCGCACTCTCCGTGAGCGGGCGTAGCCATGCACTGGTTTCGAAGCTCGGCGGCACGACACTGGTGTACCGTGTCGACAGGGCCGGTTTGATCTCACTCTCTACTGAGGGCCTATTGTTGAAAGCAGAGACCGCCGGTTCTGTTTTTTCCGGGAGTTCGGGAATTGCTGCAGCTCCTAATGCACCCGCGCGCGGGCGCATCCATAACGGAGCCTCCACGTTCGTGGCCGTCCCACGGTCTTGAATTTCCACGTTTTTGAGCCTTACGAATGAGTCAGATTTTGTCGCCAGCCAGTTTCGAACCTTGCGGCGGGATGCATCCGGCAAATCCACGAAGCGGACACCGACCTTGCTTCCTGTCTCGTTCTTCCAAATAATTTCTCCAAGGCCTTCAAAGTGCTCCCCGGTTTCGGAGATGTCAAAGTTCAAATGAACGCGTTTGGAAGTGAGGCTGGGGCCAACTACATCTATTGCCAAGCCGTCATCGCTGACGTCACGGAGAATTCCGCCAGAGCCCTTCATAGCAATGAATGGTCGCGGCTTGACAACATAGCGGAAACGGCGGCGATCTGGTGTCACGGGCTTTTCCATCCGGCTGCTATGTTCGTTGAGTCATTCGATTTCGGTGCGGCATTATCTTATATCTAAAGATATAAACTCTCCATGACAAATATCACTTCGGCCCACAAAATTTGCACGCCCAGTAGTACTGAACTGGTAGTACTGAGTACTGAAGCGTTTAAATCTGAGTAGAGTCTGTCTATCTGTTTGGGTTACGGACATGGAGTCGCCGTTATGCTTTCAATCTGGATAACTCCTAATCTTGCTGGAAATGTATAGAGCGAAATAAATCTGAAGCTGACGAGCTGCCGTAGGCTCGCTATTCACATTCGACCGCCACCAACAACACAGAATTAGAGCATCACCAACGGCGCGCAGCGCTAGCGTTCGGAATGGAAACCGCGTATAGTCAATTTGTGTTAGAAGCGATTGCGCTGTTCTGCAATTGGCTGCCAGTACGAGGTGTGCACATGTTTTTACTCAAGCGATCAGGAAAAACGCAGCTCGGACAAAGTACGACGGAATATGCGTTGACGATTGGTATAATTGCCCTGTTTGCCGCTGCCGCAATCTATGTTTTCGGAAGCTGGAATTCGAACCAGATGAATAGGGCTGCAAGCTCGGTCTCTGGGGAAAGTTCTGCGGGCCAGGCCGGCGGTAGCGGTTCGGATAGTGCGACCGGCAATGGCAGTCACGGAACAACTGGTCAGCAAACCGGCGGCGGTGGTGGGGGGGGCAACAACGGCACCGGCGGAAACAGCAGCGGCGGCGGCAACGGTAGTGGCGGGAACATCGCCAACAACGGCAACGGCGGTAATGCGGGTTCGGTTAGTAACACACCCGCACCTGTTACTGGCAAAAAGCAACATTGAAAGGAAACGTAGAGTCAGGCTGCTCGGAACCTAGTCCTACTCTGTGGTAATCGAGAAATCTACTGTAATTTGGGTTTCAACCTCTACTGCCTTACCATTTTCGTAGTGTGGGTGATATCGCCACTTCTTTACAGCGTCCAGAACCGTCGAGTCCAACATCGATGGAGAGCTGACTACATGTTCGTTATGCAACGTGCCATCTATTCCAACTATCGCGCTTAGGACCACCCTGCCCTCCACATTGGTTTGCAAAGCAAAAGTAGGATATTCGGGAATTGTCTCGACAACAGGCAACTCTCCTGAGAATTGCTGCGATACTCGCCCCATCTTCGCTCTGGTGATATCTGAGAGAGGAGCCGAAAACAGCTTCAACACAGATGCAGGCAACCTTGGGGTCATATCGCCCGGTTGTAATGGGCGTGATTTTTCGAATTGGACCACCACGTTCGTCCCAGTCCGTGGGAGATATCGTCGACCATTCTGTGCGTCCATTACCTCAAATTGATCAGCGGTAGCCGCCTTGTTGGCGGTACTCAGGTCCGTTATCTTGTCTACTGAGGTTCGAGGTGCCCTGCTCGGAGCGGATGTAGAAACCTTCGGTGATGCCACACGCACCGATGCCGACGGGCTCAACAAACTTTCAACGAGTGATTTGACACTATGGTATGCCGAACCTGTCTTGAGAACCCTGATTCCCAGGGCCACGAGTATTATCGCAAGGCAAATTATCGCAACAATTATCATCAATCGGCGCAAATCGTTCCAACTGTAAGCGACCCTGCCCGGAGAAATGTCCTCCGGCGGAACGCCCTGACCCAGTAGAGGCTCTGCGTCAAGAGTTCTAGAGACGGGACCTCGCGACTCGGTGAAGGGGTGGTCATCTTTTTCATTCGGTGGCTCGTCCGTGGTGTACCGTGACGAAGAAACCGGTTCGAACTCTGTCTTCAGCTGGGCGCGGGCGGCGGCCGCAGGAATCGCTAGGTCTTCTTTTTCCGGACGCTCGAGAACTGCTGAAACTGCCGGGGTGACGATGCGCTCCCTTATCCACGGCGGGGTCTCTACGCTCATTCCGTCGCCCCGGTCTTGGACAACCACATTTTGCAAAGTGTCGTGGGAAGTCGATTTTGCGGACAGCCAGTTTCTAACCTTGTGACGAGATGCATCCGGCAAATTCACAAATTGAACACCGATTCTATTCGCGGAATCGTTCTTCCAAATGATTTGCCCTAATCCTTCGAAGTGTTCTCCCGTTTCGGACATATCAAAATCCAGGAGAACACGTTCGGCGGCGGGTGTCGAACCAACGATATCTAGGGCCACACCACCGTCACTGACATCATGCAGGATCCCGCCCGCGCTAGACCCACTCATGGCTACGTAGAGTCGCGGCGTAACAACGTGGCGAACGTGGCGGCGTTGATTCATCCAATCATCTTTCGATTGTTCAGTTGCTTAGCCGTAAAAATTGCTTACGCGACTGGTTCGCGCCTCGAGTCCACGATCCACTACGCAATCGAACCGGACACGCGCTGGAGCTTGAGACTGTCATCGCGGAGCCGGTGGCGCGCAATCAACGAACCGGGGCGATCTCGAAACTATCCCCGACTTGGGTCCCGGAGCGATAAATAGTATGAGGAGGAAGCTCCAATACACTCGTGGCTTTCAGAGAGACTTTCGAAATACGAAACGGTCGAAGGTGCTCTTCCACATGCACCACCTGCTTATCCTTGCTCAAGAAAATCAGGTCAATGGGAAACAACATTCCGATCGTGTGGACACCGCTCGAAGGCACAATCCATAAACCTCGTCCTAGTTGCGCCCAGCGCTTGGTCTTGCCAAGAAGACCGACCAGCCGCCTTATGTAGCTGTCCGCCACTGTAGCCTCAGTAGCCACAAAAGTCTCTCGCGTCTTGTTATAGACGTAAAGAGGACGACTGTTAACGCCGGTGTGCATCAAATCTGACCACCTGATTTATCAAAATGTGCTTCCGTGAGACCGCGTCCGACTCTGTTACTCCAGAGACTTACGCTTACGGCGATAAATAATAACGAATAGAACTACAACTGCGAGTACACCAGCCGCGATACGAATCATCGTTACGTTATCCATAAACCACTCCTTTCTGTAACCACCTGGTCTCGCGCCATCTGTAAGATCGCGGGACGTTCATTATTTCTGAAGTGCAGGCATCATTTGTCGCATAAGCTGAATTACCGCAGGCCCCAGAATCACTACCATCAATGCCGGAAAGATGAATAACACCAGCGGCGGCACCATTTTCACGCTGGTTTTCGCGCTCATTTCCTCCGCGCGCTGGCGTCTCTTAATGCGCAGCTCGTCCGAATACACTCGTAATGACTGGGCCACGCTGGTACCAAAGCGGTCCGTCTGTACCAACATCGCCACCATGGATTTAATGTCCTCAAGGCCGGTGCGCCGAGCAAGCTCTCTCAGCGCCTCCAGCCGAGTTTTCCCTATCCGCATTTCCAGATTTACTAGGTGCAGCTCTTCACTCAGCTCGGGATGCGCGATGCGCAGTTCGTCCGCAACCTTCATAAACGCCTGGTCGAGGCCTAGGCCCGCTTCCACGCAAATCACTAGCAGATCCAAACCGTCGGGAAGTCCACGCCGTAATTTCTTTTGCCGGGAACTCACGCGCCAAAGCAACCATATTTCCGGTATCAGATAACCAGCTACCGGCGCCAGCAATAGGATAAAGAATGGGTTCAAGTGATAAATCCCGGTAAATATAACCACTCCCACCAACGCGACGGGCATCAGCAGTTTCAACCCACGTATCGCCATGATCGCTTCAGGGTTGCGATAGCCGGCCCGTGCCATCATCAATTGAGACCGCGGCGTCTCCTTGGCATTCCCAGGCACAATTTTCCCCACGGATGCCAATGAATTTCGAACCCGGTCTTTTTGTTTCTCCGCGAAGCTGTCTTCTTGCATTGGTGCGACAGGACGGATCAGGCGCGACAGGCGCGCCGCCATCCCGGTTTCACCGGGGGCCAAGGCGTAAAACAAGGCCAGCAGAATTGCCACTGTGGCGATGAATGTTACGGCGGTAATGCCCCAAACCATCCGCAATCCTCCTAACCGCTAAACTTCGATCTGGATGATTCTCCAAATAATCACCGATCCAACCACTTGCATGAGGGCCGCGATGGCCAGGACCGGTGGACCCTTGGGATCGTAAAAAAGCACTCGAGTGTACGCTGGATTCAAAACGCTCAATACAAATAGCATGAAAATCGGAAGGGCAATCAAAATTCCCGCCGTCAGCCGTCCTTGTGCCGTGCGAACACGAACGTCGCGAAAAATGCGGAACCTCTCGCGAATAACGCGGGAAAGACTATCAAGTATTTCCGCCAGATTTCCACCAGTTTCCTTCTGGATAAGTAGCGCCGTTACGAAAAAACGAACATCAATCAGCGGAATACGCTCTGTCATATTCAGCAGCGCATCTCGCAGAGGTAAGCCGAAATTCTGCTCCTCGAACGTCGTTCGAAACTCACCCGCCACGGGTTCCGGCGAGTCTTTCGAGATCATTTCCAAACCGGTGGTGAACGCGTGTCCGGCCCGAACCGCCCGGCCCAGCAGATCGAGAGCCTCGGGAAAACGTTCCTCGAATTGCCGCAGCCGCCGCGTTCGTTTCCAAGCGACAAGGGCGAATGGGAGCATGAGTACCCCCCCCGCTAGCCCTGCGGTCGCGAGGAAAGGCAAATTTTTATACAGATGGCTCACAATGAATTGTGTAAGGGCCGCTAAGACGGCGCTGACCAAAATCAGTTTCGCTGGCTTAATCGTCATTCCAGCTTGCAACAAGTATTCTCGTAACTTCGCCGACCAGGCGTACCTCATCATCACTTTGTGCAACACGGGAACGCTGCTCAACATCTCATCCCGAACCAATTTTAGGCCAATGGAAACATCACCTCGGCGCTCCGCTTTATGCACCGAATCCATACGGCGCCGCACCACGTCCTGACTGCTATCGGCGGTGATCACCATCCACGCACCGCCTAGAAGCACGGTGACAATCACAAACGTGATGACGAAAATCAATAATGCCATAGCAATCCTCAAGCAAAATTACGGCCAATGTAATACAAATATGACAAAAATCCCTAGCGCATCTCCGGCTCATTGAACATGGAAATAGGAAAGTAGATACCGCTCATTAGCAACTTTTCCGCGAATTTTGGCCGCACGCCAGTGGCCGCAAAGTCGCCCAGCACTTCACCGGTCTCGCGTACACCACGCTTACGAAACACGAAGATGTCTTGCATGGTGACAACATTGCCTTCCATCCCGGTAATTTCGGCCACCGTAATGACTTTGCGCGTGCCGTCGCTCAAACGGCTCACTTGAATGACCAGGTCAATTGCCGAAGAAATCTGTCTGCGGATGGCAGTATCCGGAATGCCCAAGTTCGACATGGCCACCATAGTCTCCAAGCGGCCCAGGGCGTCGCGAGGTGTGTTCGCGTGAATGGTCGTCAGCGATCCGTCATGGCCCGTATTCATGGCCTGCAACATATCTAAGGCTTCTTCGCCGCGAACCTCACCCACAATGATGCGATCCGGGCGCATACGCAAACAATTGATAACGAGCTGGCGCTGTTGAACCGCTCCTTTGCCCTCAATGTTTGGAGGCCGGGTTTCCAGCCGAACTACATGCTCTTGTTTCAGTTGAAGTTCAGCAGCGTCCTCCACGGTGACGATGCGTTCGCGATTGGAAATGTATGAAGAAAGAACGTTCAGAAGCGTCGTCTTGCCGGAACCGGTCCCTCCTGAGATCAATATGTTCAACCGTGCTTTCACGCATCCAGACAGCAGCTCTAGCATTGGCGCCGTGAGAGAGCGTTTGTGTAACAGATCCTCGGCAACAAGAGGATCCTTGCCGAATCGCCTTATAGAAAGACAGGGCCCATCCACAGCCAGTGGCGGAATTACGGCATTCACACGAGAACCGTCCGCCAGTCGCGCATCTACCATCGGTGACGATTCGTCCACGCGCCGTCCAATCGCTGAGACTATTCGATCGATTATGGCCATCAAATGCACGTCATCGCGAAATTGGATGCCCGTGGCTTCTAGTATTCCTCTTCGTTCCACGTAGACGCGCTTGTAGGAATTGACAAGAATGTCCGAAACCGTGGGATCTGCCAACAGCGGCTCGAGCGGGCCCAAGCCAAAAACTTCATCAAGGACTTCTTGCGCCAAGCGCTCCCGCTCTTGCAAATTCATGGGTGTCGATTCACCCACCACCAGCGTATCAAGGATCACACCAACTTCGCGGCGCACATCTTCCCTCTTGATGTCGGTCAGGCGATCAAGGTTCAGCTTTTGGATCAGCCTGCGGTGAATCGCGTTCTTTACATTTCCAAAGTCTGTTCGCGTTGGCGTCGTTATAAAGGGTGGCATAGTCTATTTACCTTTTTGACGGGAATGAAAACAGCCCGCCCAATCCGGCTTTTTTCGGAAGCGCCGCTGCCTCTAGTCCTGCCAATTGTCCGGCGATCTGCCGGTAACGACCGCTCAATACGTTGTTATGGTTGTTTTCATGCAGCGGGTTACCTAAATTGACGGCTTCGCTGGCTTTACGAAAGTCGTTCGGCAGACATGCAAATATGGGCCGGTTGATCTCCTTTTGCACGCTCTTGAGCACTTCTTCGTCGCCTTTGTGCCAGCGGTTGATAATGATGCGGGTCCGATCAGGATTTATTCCAAATCCTTTCAACGCCAGCAGGCGCCGTTCAAGCGTCCAAAGCGCCGGCACATTCGCTTCGGCCACCATGAGAATCATCCGCGCCATTCGCAGCACCGTGCTCCATTCCGAGGAGAACTGTGAACCGATATCCACCAGCACCATATCGAAATTATTTTGCGCTACGTTCACCACACGTTCGAGCGGAGGTATGGCAATGGTCTGCCACTCTTCCGGTTGCGTGGCTCCTCCCAGAATTTCCAGCTTGGATTTGTGCCGTGTCAGTAAACCCGCAAAAAAATGGCTATCRAGACGGTCCATGTTGTCCACTGCGTCTCGAACGCTAAATCTCGGGTGAAGATCGAGCAACAGGTGGACGTTTCCAAGTGGGCGCGCGAAATCCAATAACGCTACGCTTTTCTTCGCGTACGACGACAACTGCACTCCCAGATTGACAGCTACCGTTGTTGCGCCCACCCCTCCCTTCGCCCCCATCACTACAATTAATTTCTCTAGGGATGAGTGATCCTTAATTTCCATGTCCTGACTAAAACGAGCCAGCATGTCTCTCAACGCATCAGGGCTAACCGGCTTCGGCAGAAAATCCTGCACTCCACTGCGCATCGCTTCCAGCAAGAGTTGATGATTCGGTGGAATGGTAGACGAACATGCCACTACTTTCACACCCGGACGAATTCTCCGAAGTTGCGCACCAAATGCAAAATAGGGATCCGGGTCACGCCCCAGGTCAAGAAATACCACGTCCGGAAGCAATTCCGCGGAATCCGGAAGCTTCTCCGCAGGTATCGCCCACTGCTTGATTGATTTCACCATCCCAGTCTGCTGCAGGCTGGCTAGCAGCAGTGCAGAACTGGAAGGGTCTCCGCTCGCTATACCTACCGTTAACATTGACTACTTTCTTGTGCCCCTGAATATTCGCGTTTATAAAAACGTTTCGTGATTTTTTTGCTGTGCTATTTCGACGGCGCTTTTGTCCGCGCTGTCGGCAGAGCTTCCAAAAATGCCTTCGGCATAGCTGGGCCCGCAGGTGCCACATCAGATGGCTGAATTACGCGGGGCGTAACGACGATCAACAACTCGTTCTTGCTTTTGTTGATCGACCGGCTCTGAAACAGCTTGCCAAGGATGGGAATGTCGCCGATACCTGGAATCTTTTCCATTATCTCGGAAACGCGGTTATCCAGCAGGCCAGCGATCGCAAAGCTCTGTCCGTCTCGCAAATCCATCTCGGATTCCACGCGATTTGTCGCCAGCGCAGGGATTGAGAATCCCTGAATAATTAAACCGTTTGAGAAATCCAGTGAACTGACTTCTGGCTTAACTTTCAAATGGATCGTACCGTCCGGCATCAACGTTGGAGTGAAGTTCAGCCGGATACCAAATTCCTTAAACGTGATCGTGATCGCGGAACTGGCCGACCCTCCCCCGCTAGACTGCAACACGGGATAAGGAAATTCTCCGCCAGCGAGGAAGCTGGCTTCTTTACCGGATAACGTGATCAGATTGGGCTCGGCTAGAATTTGCAGCACATTGTTATTCTGCAGCGCTTTTATCGTCGCCGCGAAGTCGATGTCCGGTCGAAAAATAAAAATGTTCAACAAATCGCTTAAACCGATTTGTCCTTTACCCACTCCACCTCCGGTCAGCTGCGGTGGAGAAAACTGCTGTGTCCCAATCGTTCCGACATTCTTCGATCCGGGCAAACTCAGAATATTGATTCCCAATTGGCTGATAGCGGAGCGATTCACGTCGGCAAATTTGACCTGCAACATAATCTCCGCATGAGGCGCCGTTGGCACTTCCATCAAACTGGTCACTTTTAGAGTGGTGTTTTTCACCACCTCCAGAATTTTATCCGCGACTGCTGCAGACGAAATGCGCCCGGAGAGCATCACCACATCTTTGGACGTCTCGATATGCACGGGTTCCGAGGGAAATACTTCGTGAATTTTCTGGCTAAGGCCAAGGACGTCGATGTCCACGGACACTTCGAAGGCCTGACTCTGATCCGTCTCGTCCCAGATCAGCAGCGAGACCCCACCCGGCACTTTGCCGTTTACCAAGACTTGCGTGGGGCTTACAACAATGGCCTCGGCGATGTTGGGGTCCGCCAAGGAAACTCTTTTGATCCGCGCCGGTGAGGTAATGACTAGCGACCGTCCTACCAACAAATGCAAGGCTTGAGGCGCTTCGGCGTCGGTGGTCTGCTCGGCTTGCACGGGCGTGGGGGCGGGGATGGCAGGGGGCTGTTCTTGAGCCACGACGTTTGACGCGCACAGCAGTACTCCACTGAAAATGATGAATCCCAGCAGGCGGAAGTGCGATTGCGCGCAGTTGTAAATCATCGCTATGTTCGTGCTCCGCTCATGGATTTGGAAAGCTCTTATTCTCGCGCTTGTTCCCCGTGATCACTTCGATCACATAGGGCGACGGTGCGGGTGCAACTTTTCCGGGCGCTCCATGCTTGATCACCGGAGATGCTGCAGAGCCGGCAAACAACGCCGCCTCCATAACCGCTGGCGGCCTTACTTTCTTGGAATCGATCGTGTTGCGTAGTGCCAGTTGAATCTTTCCTTGAGTGCTGGCCATGGCCAGCTTCGCCGCATCCTCCGGCGAAACAAGCAATGTAATTACTGGAACTGTTTGCGGTTTCCCTTCGCGATCCTGTTCAATTTTTTGTCCCGCGGCCAGCACCCGTACGTTTTCCAGGATAGTGCGCGTGACGTTATCGCTGCTTTTCCCGCCATTCGACGATCTACCGGTCACCAGCACGTCCACACTCGTTCCCGGAATCACGAATCCCGCTACGCCTACCACGTCATTCACGGCGACGGAAAGCGCACGCATCCCTTCTGGTATGGTGGCGTGCAAGCCGGCCCCAGCTTCCAGCGAAGCCAGCTTGCTTTCAAGTATCAATTCGTTCGCCACCACGGGGGTAATCAACGCGCGGTTCGCGCAGTCTTCAATGCGGGTGAAGGTTCCTGCTACCGGCTCGCTGGAGGGCCAGGGGATCAGGCGAAGATTTCTCGCGTCGATGCGCGTACCAAGCTGCATCGGCACCGCCGCCACCACGATGCGACCGGTAACAACCGGCTTGACGCGAGTCGCCTGCTGGAATTGCTTGTAAACATAAGTGCTAAACAGCAGCGCGACGACGATCGCCACAGCTAAGCCAATTAGCATGCGATTTTGATTCATGGGCCTGGGCCTCCTTGGCGTCTACTCACAAGCTCAATCGCGCCGCGCAGAAGCAGGCCACCGTCGACACCGCTACAGCGACCCCGAACGGCAGCTTCGTTAAGCTGGGATTATCGAGCGAAATTTCCTGATTCTGCCGGAAACCGAAGAGAACAAACCCTTGAACCAGCCTGAACATGTTCTTGATCGTTTCTCGCACTCGCTTGGTGCGAAACATCTGCACAAGGGCCATTAAACCTGCCACCATAATGCTGCCGTACAACACAAACAGAAAAGGAACAGGGCCCACGAAAGCCCCCACCGCACCCATCAATTTCCAATCTCCCGCGCCTAGCGCACGCAAAAGCACCAGTGGCAACAAAAGCACCAGTGCCAGACCCACTCCTTCAATAGCAGCTTTGGCACCGGGCCAACCTGTCAGCGCCGTCCGCAGAGTGATTCCCGCGACAACCGCCGGGATTGTCAGCCAATTAGGTATTCTGTGCGTGCGGAAATCCAGCAATCCGGCCACTAAAGTCAGCGTGATAACAAAGAGCCAGATGGTTTGCTGTGAATTCATTTTCGTCGGTTATTGAAAAGCGCTAAACCTTACGCCGGGGCACCTCAGAGTGAACGCGTCCAAGTTTCGGTGCGAGGCCCAACTTCTGACTGCAAAAGAATTGAACGGCGGGCCGGACGCGCTCTTCAAACGCATCAATTTTTTTAGGACCGCTGTTAGGGCCATTGAGCAGGCGGCTTAGTCAGATTACTTAATTAAGCTACTGGTCGCGTTGGCGAACACATTGTTAATGGCATTTCCAAGGGTCCCCACTGCGGTGATAGCCGCCAAGGCTATCAAAAGCACAAGCAACGCGTATTCTGTTAAATCCTGACCTTCCTCTTCTTGCCAAAGCCTCGCGAAAATACTCTTCATTTGAATTCCTCCCATAAACGAACGAATTGAACTAGGAGCTTCTGATAAGTTGGCCCCTCTACTTCTATGCATGTCTGGGTCCAAGCTGCTGGTCCCGCGAAGTTGTAAGCGTATGATTAACAATGGCTTAGACGTTTGTATTTTGCCGTAGTGTAAAAGTTGGGTCTAGCCCATTGGAGTGTTACCGATTGAGGACAGCCAGACTAATCGCTCGGCATTTTGGTGACGGGGCTAACCACGCCTTCCGTGCGTTTGCGACCGCTTAACACTCTTGCTTGTCAACTCGAGTGGGTAGAGCGACCAGGGCGCCGTCCCATCAACGTTTTGTTTGGGCGATTACGGCTGCGGATCTTCAATGCGAACAAACAACGCGCTTACCTTGTCCGTGTAAAGGCGTTTCCACCCCGACGCTGCAGAAAGTAGTGTTGCCAGAGGTTCATCCCGCGCGAGAAGACAAGACCGCACCTGATAACTCTGAAGTACTGCCAAGGCTGCTGGCTTGATCCGGCTGATGTGCAGATAGTCGGACAGCACGCCAGTTTTTTCATAGACGTCTCCGCGGCCATCTATAAAGACCCTTTGCCCGGACCAGACTAGATATCCGCCGAAACCGTAATTATTAAACATCGGGGCGGGAACAGCGTTTTGTCTAAGGTATTCCACGGCTTGCACCGGGAACTGCTCCGCTATGTTGTTCTGCAATTTCGCTTTGGAGGGAAAGTAATGCACCAATGCCACGGCGACGCTCGTCATTAACACCGCATTAAGAATGTACTTATCCTTGATCCTCTGATATCCCGGAATCCAGCGAGCGACGATCATCGCAAGGACGGGGATAAAAAAAGGCACGAACAACAAGATAAACCGCACGTGTAGAGAGGCCAGCACTGTGCCGACAAAATACAGAGCAACTTCTTCAAGGCGCCAGACAAACGTGAATGCCATCTCGATAAGAAAAAAGGCCACCAGCAGTCCCAGGAAGATTTTTCCACCTGCTATGTTGAACGGCATTGGTTGCCATTCAAGGATGTTGGCAACGTTAATGGGCTGGGAAAAAGCCATATCAAACGGATAAACCGCGAGCCTGGTGCCATAAGGTGTGAGCGGCAGCACCGCCAAACATAATAGAAAGACTGACTCCAAACGCAAACGTTCCGCGGGCAGCCAGGCTTGGCCCTGAATAGATCCGAGCCGAAAACTTTTCAGGCCGCTCGCCCAGTAAACAAAAATTACTCCCAGCCCAACAATAAAGGATCCGTGCGTGTTAACCCACAGCAGAAACATCGGCGGGAGTAGCCACAACGACGAGGATTTTCCTTTACGCTGCATTTCAAGCACAATCAAAGTCAAAATGAGAAACAGATAGCCAAGCATTTGGGGACGCAACGTGAAAGAGCCATTGGCGAGAGGGAACAAGACTACAACCGCAACAAAAGCAGCTTTGGAATTGCCGGATCGCAGCGTGGCGAAAATATAAAGCCCGACTACAATCGCGCTGCTGAGCGAGATCAGCAAAAGGTCAAGAGCCCGAATCCCGCCGAGTCGGGCCACCGAAGCAAACAGCACCTCGCCAAGCCATTCGTATGCGATCCATGGATTGCCAAAAACCGTAAAGGAGTACGGGTCGGTGGTTGGCACATGGTGGGTTGCAATAATGCTTTCGCCCACGCGGAGATGCCACCAGAGATCGGGGTCTACGAAGAAAGCACGCCCGGTGTAAAACGCTGCTCCTATTAACGCAGTTCCCAACATGACCGGGAACGAAATTGCCCATTTCAAGAGTCCCATTAAACTGGGAGATTCCCGCTTCGCTACGTGACCCGCAGATTCCGACGTGAAACCCACAGCCGGAAAGGGAGACCGCGCGGCATTTTGGGCAACCGCTACTGCCAGTGATGGCAAAGTTCGGCTCATCCATTAATTTCGACTTCTACGGCGGAGACTTGCATTTTGACCGCCACTTCCGGCGTATTATTTACTGAGTTGCGTTGTAATCGCCTCTTGAGACTTGTGTAACAAATGGTCTAAAGGTTCCTAAGCGCGAATCGATCCCAAAAATACTTCCCTCTGTGGGCTGCGCTGATATTAGTCGCTCTAAAACCAAATGTCGGGTCCAAAGCCTTGAGGCCCGCTATTTGCGGTGCACTGGGTATGACGAAATGTCAATGAACGATGATCATCTCGGACGAGCTTGACAGACAAATTCCAGGTTTCATACAGGGTAAGGTTGTTGCCTTAGTCGCCGGTAGAAGCGGGACAATGAACGTAAAGGGGTAGCTGACCGTAACCTGGACCGTACAGGTGGGATAGTTTGGGAACGGATTGCAAATTACCGGAGTGCTTTCGGCGCACGCAGGTTTGTCGCTCACACCACATGCCGACGTCGTGACCCTTGTGGGATTGATGCCTGGCGGAATGTGATTCTGAACATATGCATCAATGTCGGCAGAGGAGGCCGGACCATTGTTCATCGGGAACGTCCCGTTGCAACTACCATCGGCGTTGCAGGTGGATCCATTCACAGCCGCCCATCGAGTCGCCTCTTTCGCCGCATTGTTCACGAAGTGGTAGGCATAGAGCGCATGGCCAAAACCAATGACGCCTAACAGGAGCATCGCGAGTGGTATTAAAACGATGGCGAATTCGACGAGGCTGGTGCCGCGTTCATCCGCCAGATACTCAAATATCGGCGCCTCAGAAAAACGTTGAATGAAGCCCCGCAAAGATGTGGGTCGCTTTGTCATATGCTGATGCGTATCGTCGCCGTGCGCGACACGGTGAGCGAGTTCGAGATCCACGGATACTTGAACAACGAGTTGAACATCCCGGAAGCCTTCACTGACACCGAGACAACTTTACGCCCGATCGGGCAAATGCCCGTTGTGCAATCAGTCGGAGTAATTGCATTTCCGTCGTCGCACCCACACGAGAAGGGTCTCGAAGTAACGTTTAGAGTAACGTCCTGGCCATTATTTTTAAAATCGTTTTCTGCTGCGTTCGCGATGCCGTCTTGATCAGCTGCAGTGAAATGGTTTTGAGCGCCATACGCTGCACCGGCGCGGGCTGCATTCCCCACCAATATGCTGATGTAGGCAAATCGTCCCAGCTCTATAATCCCGAGCGCCAGCAACAAGATAACGGGAAGTATCAGGGCCACCTCGACAAGACTCTGCCCCGAGTGTGAGTTTACAGCAACGTTTCGTTTCTTGTATCCGGGTCTGTTCACAATTTCCATCGTTCCCATGCTCTTTCACCATCTCCGCTCTATTCCACCAAAATGGCGTTCTCGATAACCGAGACACCGCCGGGAAGCGAAGAATAATCTGATTTAATGTTAACTTCACCGACTCCGCCAAAGTTTAGGTCATGTGCCACGATAATGGTATATGCTGCCGTGGCGTTGGTCAGCTTGTTCCCGCCAAAGGTGAGTTCCGCGGCCGGAAAGTATAAAGCACCTTGGTAGTAGGAGTACTCGTTTCCATTGAGTCTCGCCTTCGAATCGTCGTTGGGATCCTGGTAAAAAAGTATACCGGCGTAGGTTCCCGAATTGGGCGCTGAAAGTTGGATCGTGGACGTGTCGTCGATCGTTACTTTTCCGCCGTTTGTGATGTAGAACGTCACGCCAGTTCCTGTGACTGTTGCATTTCCACCTGCATTTCGATCGATTGTGAAATCACCATCGACGACATAAGTACCGGGAGGAAAATTTACGGTTCTGCCTTTAATAGAAATCGATTGATAAGTCATCCCCGGAGCAGGGTTACCGTCGAAGGGAACCGGTATTCCCACATTGGGCGGTGCCAAAAAGGATAAAGGGTCTCCGGTTGGGGGAATACCTATCACTGGACAATTTGCTGTCGACCCTCCGCAGCTTACCTTCCCGTTGTACTCAGCACGTCCAACAACCCCGATGTTTGCCGCAGAAATGTTCATGTTCTTAGTCGTAAAATCCCCGTTTACTTCCACTCCGCACGTAGATGCTTGCACAATGGGAGTGCCAGAGGCTGTCATGCCGGCATTCGGAGGCCCCAGAGTATAGATACAGGGGGAGTTCCCGTTCTCGCCGATCAATGTCGCAACGGCTCTAGCCCTGATGGGTTCGCTATTAATCCCAAAAATCTTCATGAAGTAAGTTGGCTGCACCGCATCCACATAAACTTCTACATAATTCGCGTTGCCGCGGTGCGGGCCGGTTTGTGGCCCACGATTAACCGTTACGGTGGCATTCACACCATTCGTAAATCCGTTTGCAGCAGAGGCCTTCGTGGCGGCCCCGGATACCCCGAGGCCTCCCATATAACGAATATCGTCGGCGCCCGCGATAGCCGCAGCATCCGCCGAAGTTTGTTGTAGGCGCTTCTCGTAACGAAGTACGCCCATATCGACTCCAAGGCCTGCAATGCCCATGAGGACAACTAGCGCTAGGGCGCTCAAGTACAAGGCCTGGCCCGTCTCGTTCTTCCGTCTCATATTGGCCGCCAAACTAGATCGTCTCGGCAATTCACACCAGCAGCGAGTGACGTGGCGCGGGGCACAGATTTCCAACATGGCAGCGCTCCGATTGGAGCGCTTTCTTCGGTTTCCGCTTTATATCGGGCACTTCAGTGCGCCTTCTTCTTCTGTCACATCACCGAACCCGATGGCAGATTCCCGTCGAGATGATGGGTACGATCGATTTCCCGGTCCTGAATTCCAAGCTGATTGATCAAACGATGCAGATAACCCCGCGCCACACCTAAAGTACGGGCGCACTCCGATTTGCGCCAATCGCATTGCCGCAGCGTCCGAAGTATCAAGCTGCGCTTGAAGCGCCGAACCTCGTCTTCGTAGGACTGGCTCATCGGCAACTCTTCCGGACCCACAGGCGATCCGAATTCCTCAGCGCTCGGGCGCATCGACGCCGGCAAATGGAAAACATCCACCGTTTGGTCGTCGGCAAGAGCCACGCCGCGCTGCACGACGTTTTCCAGTTCGCGGACATTCCCCGGCCAGTTATATCCTTCCAGCGCATGCAAGGCCGACTGCGAAAAGTTCCTGGTATTTTTCTGAAATTGCTGCGCGGCCCGTAACAAAAATTGCTGCGCTAGCAGCGGAATATCGTCGCGCCGTTCACGAAGCGGCGGCAGATGCATCTGCACTACGTTTAGCCGGTAATACAAGTCGTCGCGGAACTTGCCCTGCTGCACCATTTCGCCTAGGTTGCGGTGCGTTGCGCAAACCAGCCGAATATCTACATTGATGGTTCTATTTCCGCCCAGCCGCTCAAAACGCCGCTCCTGCAAAACTCGTAGTAGCTTGGGTTGCAGTCCAAGTCCCAAATCACCGATTTCATCCAGGAAGAGCGTTCCGTGATCAGCGGCTTCCACACGCCCGCACCTGTTCATAGTTGCGCCGGTAAACGCGCCCTTCTCATGCCCGAACAATTCGTCTTCCACCAAAGTTTCCGGTAGATTTACACAAGAAAATGCCACCAATGGAGCGCTGTTGCGCCCGCTTAGCCGGTGTATGGCGCGAGCCAACAACTCTTTGCCGGTTCCAGTCTCACCCGTTATAAGCACACTTACGTCGCAGGTCGCAATCTTTCGCGCCATAGCAAAAAGTTCTAGCATCGGTGCGGAATTCCCCGTCAATTCATGTAATTTGCCCGCGGCTTCTGTGCCTCGGAGTTTCTGAAGTTCCTGCTCCGAAGCATATAATCTGAAGACGCGGCGTAGAATTATTCGCAGTTCGCTAATGTTCGGAGGATTGGTGATACTGTCATCGGCTCCGTATTCCACAGCGCGCAGAAACGGACCACGGTGCTCTGCGTCGCAAAGCACCACAATTGGGGGATGACTCGGTAAACCGTTGAGCTTGCCCATCAAGCGCAGCGCAGCTTCGTCAAAATCCGCCGCCACGTTTGGCCGAAGGTCAATTAGTAAAACATGGGAGAACGCGAGTGTCTCGTGAAGTAAATCGAACCGCAATTCGCTGCTCGCGCGAGTCTCGAAACCTTCCCCCAATGCACGCGCTACCGCGTTAGCTAAACCGGTGTCCTGCGTTAAGAAACAAACTTGTATGACCTGCCTATCCGACATTGCAGCTCCTAGCGCAGTACCGGACAATTTGAATGTCTTGTCACGTTTCTGGTCCAATATTCGTAGCCCGCTCGAAGTTCGAACGTTCGCCGAGTTTTTCTATTGAATTATTCCGGCTTCGGTCGATAGTAATTCATAGGGCACACACAATACCATAATCTCTGTACGATCCAAGCTTTAAATAGTGGGTTTATGCTGATAATCCGTGCATTTATTCGTCTCGTGCGGATGCGATACATTTTTGCAGAATTCGGGAAAACTTGTTCCTAGGAACGCCTCATTTTGGGTAATCAGTGACCCGCGGACTTGCCCAAAGGTGCGTTGGACGGTATTCCGACAAGTATATCCACCGGTATGGCTTTGCCGCCTCGGGTCGCTGGTTTAAATTTCCACTGGCTGAACGCCAGTCTTGCGGCCTCGTCCATCAGCGGCGACAATCCTTGATGGACACGCAAGTTTTCCACCGCGCCATCTTCGCGCAACGAGCCCTTCAGAACGATTAATTTGTGAATCTTGTCCTCCGGGAGAGGCAGGCGTTTAAAATCGAACCGCGATTCCGCGTCCGGCGGTGTAATTCCCTGCTCCATATGTACGACAGCGGCATTTGTCTGCGATGCCCGTTTCTCTCCAGCATCTCCGGAGAGGCAGTATTGCAGCGTCCAGGCTTTGCCCGGCATCTGCATGAACACGGTATAAATCTTGCCGCATTTAAGTGCACCGTAAACGTCAAGCCCACCTCCACCCATCGGACCTGCAGAAACGACCAGCGAGTTTTTCCTTGGAAGCAAGCTGTCGGCAACCGGGTAAACCATGCTAAGAGGCACGCCCGGCCCCAGCGTACCGGCCGTACCACCACCGCCCCCTGCAGTTCCGCTGACGCTCAGGATTCCAGGTTCCCCCAATTTTCCGCCGCCACCGCCCGTTTCGCCTTTTCCAATCCCGGTGCTGCTATCGCCTCCTGCTCCTCCGCCAGTTCCAACCCCGGACGTGCCGTGCGTTGAACCGCCCGGTGAACCTGGCACGTCGCCCGCTGGCGAAATGGAAAAATCCGCCCAACGATTTCCGGTCGGTAGAGCAACCATATCCGAAGCTTGCCCCGGATCCGTGCTGATGACCACCAGTCCGCTTCCCTGAGTTTGGGCTTGAGATTCCAGACCGGTGGCACTGTTAGCCTCGGACGACGCGTTATCCGTTGTCGGCGTTGGAGCGGGTGCCGAGATAGACGGAGGTGGCACAGGCAAATTGGGTTGCGATTTCGTAGGGTCCGTCAAATCTGTTAACGGTGTTGCTAAATTGTTAGCTGTCAGCGAAGGTGCTGGAGCAGTCAGCATTCTTTTGTTGGGCAATTTCGGTTTCGATTCTTTGGGGTTTAATTCGACCTTGGGCTTGGGAACCACAACCGGTCTAGCCTCTATGATATTCGGCAACTTCAACTCCGTGGTAATCCGCAGGTCTGGCGGCGCGGTCGGCTGAAAAATTGTCTGGCGCGCGTTATCGGGGCGTAGCGGCCTTGAGACGACGGTCAGGTTATGCTGTTGAGCTGTGCTTCCCAGCGCAGGTAAACGCTCAACCAAGTCGCCTTTGCCCGGTTGGGCGCCCGCTCCGGTCGGGGCGATGCGCGGTAACTTATGAGCCGGATCCATCACCGTCAACCGGTAATAAATTTTCTCGAGGTTCGGCGCCGTATTTTCGAAGGTGGCTTCCCTGGCTCGGCTCGCCGTGGGAATATAAATCAGAATCAAGATGAGTGCCACGTGAGCCACAAGAGACAGCGATTGGAACTTGCCATTCGGGCGATATGCACCGAGATGGACGCCCCGCAAAATGTGGCCCGGCGGCCTACCCGGTTTCACACGAGGAGTTTTATGCAGTGTTTTGAGCGAATCCCACCACGCGAGGCGCAATCGTTCCCGTTGCACCAAAAACTTCGGCGCTCGCGCCCCATAGGCCGGTCTCAGAGCCGCCCCGAGCCCTAGTTTCGGAGCATCCGACAGCCTAGATCCAAAGATCCCTAGCGAAGAGGATTTAGTGCGCAAAAGCAACGTGATCCGGGCTCCAGCACGCTGGCCGGTATGGCACAACCAGCATACCCATCGAAAGACAGCACGCATTATACCAACGGGGCACTCTTCCTTAGCCGGGTATGCTCCGCGGTTAAAGCAGATGCTTACGGATCAGATTGTCATCTTTTGGATACACCGAACCTCATAGGCTGCGAGTTTTAGGTCACCCTCCCACCTGGACATTCTCGTCGCCGGGCATGCACTCACTCCTGGCGTTTAAGAAAAGCGTAGCTGCGTCGATATTTCCTGAAGCGTTCATTGTGCAGCATTTAAAACGACTCTCCCATTTTAGTTTGGACCCGCGCCTGCTCGGACGTAGGTGTGGTGGTGTACCCTGAACTCTTAGGGAATTGAATGAAACGGGTCGAGTACGAGCATTTGAGGGGTTGTAACTCGATGAGTTTCTGCCTGTTCATATTATTATGTGCCCCGTTTAGTTCCCGCGCCTATGCCCAGGCCGCATCAGAAACGGCCGGCACTAATTCTGTGGCCGCGGCAGCGGGCGCTCCTCAGCCCAAGCCGGCCCCGCTTGCGACCATCCCTGCTGCGGACCATCCGGGCCGTTCACCACACTTGGCGGCACACTCCGGTTTAACATCAGCAGTGTTGAACCGAAGAAATCTGGAACAACGCGCCGGAGGGGATGCGGGAAAATTGCTGCTGCGTTCCGTGCCGTCCGGTGCCCAAGCATGGATTGATGGGGTTCCTATCGGCAACACGCCGATGCTACTCATGCTGGCGCCGGGGAAATATCGTGTGGAAATTCATGGACCGCGTCAGAAATTTGCCTCGAGCTCCGTCGAACTACAGCCGCGGGAAACTCGGGATATGGCCATGACTCTGAAGGTTCGCTATCCAACGAATGTAGTAGTCCGTTGAAGTTTGTAAAGGTTTACATCTGAGAAAAATGCGAAGGTTTAATGGCAGGTATTGAGTTTGATCGCCAATCATTCGTCCGAACGGGCGAGCCTCACCCCAACTCGACGCTGCCTATTATAGGTTTGTTAATCGCGGCCCTTGCTTTGGGTGGCGCGGGGTACATCAGCTACAAATTAATTGATCCCTCTCCGTCGGCTCCTAATGCCGTAGATGACGTTCAGGTTTTGGATCAAATGCAGCAGCAAATAGCGAAATTAAACGAGCGCATTGAACAGCTGGAAACACATCGCAAACCCGTGGCTCGTGAGTCTGGTGCAGCGCCACAAAAGCCGGAGACCTCCGAGCCAGTTCAGGCGAAACGCCCCGGTTTTGAAGTTGCGGCTGGAATCGCTGTCGCTCCACAACCCACTCCCCACGATTCTTCTGCCTCCGTCTCGCACAATGTGGCTGGGTATGCCGCCGAAACGACCGCAAATCGCGAGGCCTGGCAGGCCACAACTAACCGCTTGGCCGATGTAGTTGGAGTTGTAGGATCACAACAAGGTGAACTTTCCAAAACCCGCGAAGACGTAAACAGGATCCTGGCAAAAACCGTGCGCAACGCTCTGCCTTTCGAGTTACGCCGCGGCGCTATCCGGGAGCCGGTTGGGCCTTGGTCGCTGGCTCTAAAGAACGCTGACGTCAAGTCTCAGCGCTACACAGTGTGTGTGTACCTCAAAGATCAGTGCCTGGAATTAAAAAATCGAACGGTCAACGAAGTAGTCTCTTTCGTGGTGTCTGACAACTCAGAGACTTTGAAATTGGTGGCGACGAAGGTATTGCACGACCAGATCGTTGGTTATCTGGAAGTTCCGGGGCAAATCACCCATGACAATTCATTTGCCGGGCGGTAAAAAATAGGCACGGCAAGCCTCTGTCAATACTTCCCGTGTGAGTTGTGGTTCTAATCCTTGATAATTTGCTGTCCACGTAATTTGATTAATCAAGTCTCGTGCGTGGCACTGACAGAGCGGCTGCTGCATGTCCCCTGTAATGAAGTCCACTAGGTAACTCGCCGCTTCCGGATCATACGGCAGCATCCGCTGTTGGCATTCCGATCGAAATATCTCCAGGAACTGGTCTCGCCGCGCGTGGGAGAGGAGAATTTTATTGGGAATTCGCCGCAGGAACGCGTCATCCGCCAATTGCGCGGGATCCAGATTCGTTGCGAAGACCACGAACAGGTCAAAGGGAAGCTCAAACTTCCGTCCGCCGGCAAGCGTCAAAAAGTCGATTCCACGATCCAGCGGAGTCATCCATCGATTCAGCAACTCCTCAGGGCGCATACGCTGGCGTCCAAAATCATCAACGAGCAGCAGACCATTGTTTGCTTTCATCTGCAGAGGTGCAGTGTAAAACCTGGTGACGGAATTGAACTGCAAGTCCAGCATCTCCACCGACAACTCACCACCAGCCACGATGCAGGGTCTCCGGGACAACACCCATCGCTTGTCGGATTCTTCGTAGATTGATTCTCGAGCCGTACTATTAGAGGGAGCTTTATGCACTACCGGATCGTAAACCGCAATAATTTGGCCATCGATTTCAACTGCATGTGGAATCCATACGCAATCGTTATAAATTCTCGGAATTCGCGTCGCCAAACTTGTCTTCCCGGTTCCCGATGGCCCGTGCAGAAAAATTGACGTACCAGAGACGACCGCCGTACCCAACCGCAAAAGAATATCCTGGTCGAGCACCAAGGGAAAAACTGCTCGCACAATATCGACCGGTTCGACTTTGCATTTTTTGACGCTTTGTATTCCTACTCGCGTGCTGTAATCCTCGAGCGACACGGGTGCCGGCCCGGCATACTGATTTAGCGAAAGCAATTCCGCGCCGCGCTGTTTGCCCATGGTAGTGGTTGCGATCCAGTGACTGCCAACGGACATCCCCTTCACTTCACACAGCTGTTCTTTGCGCAAAAACCGGAAAATCTCTTCGACCACGGCAGGGCCCAGGCAAATCTGATCGCCCAATTCGACAAGCGACATTTCCCCCTGCAAATACAAAATTTTTAGCGCAAGGTCCGCTAGCACGTTTTTTCGGATGCCCGTCCGGCGAAGCTGCCGAGGCATCATCAAACTCATATCGCTCATCTGCATTAGCTCCGGAGATGTAGCACACAAACTGCTTTTGTGCTTTGCCTGACAGGTATGTTCTCAGATATTTGTATGCCATATACACGCGAAATACCATCGCCTGTTCCGCTTAAGCGTGCTTCTATGTCGTGTTTCACTGGATCGGCGGGTTGAATACGTTTGCAACTTTGCAGCCGGGTCGAGTGGATCAGGTTTCTCTTGCAAATCTTGCAGGTTTTCGTGCTTGTTCCCCTCGAGGTTGCTTGCCTTGGTATCGCTATTGTGATCAGCTAGGCGCTCTCACGCGGCCATTCCTCCGGTGTCTTGTCACTTCGATGACGCCAGTTGGCCCGCAACAGCATGCTGCACGGAGTGCCCGGGCAGACTCTGCAGGGTACGCCTGGGATGCCAGCGAATAAGAAATTTATGTTCTGCAGCTAAAGTGAGCATGTCAATCGGTGGTAACACCGATCGATGAATACCAAATGAACCCTGATGGAACACCAAAGAACTTACATCCGCCATGACGCAAACGTGAACCTAGTCCGAACCCTATTTCTACAGAAAAGGAGGAAGGACGGTTGCGTCAGCGCGTTTCCTTCGTTAGGTAGCTGGTAAGCGTCGGTCCATGTACGGATCTGGCGGGTTCAAAACCAGGGTCTACCATACTCCTGTTGACTTAAAGTCAACACTTTCATCACACAGTTGTGGATTTTTTTTGTTGCGATACTAGGCGCTGGACATACCGACTGCCCTCTCTTTTGTAAATCTCCAACCCTCCGGACACAAAGATTTCGCAAAGTTGCGAGAGCGTCCTTCCTTCGCGCTCTGCTATTTCGTTCAATTCCTTCTTGAGAGTCTTCGGAAGTCGAAATCCAATATGGTCGTTTTTTGTCTTCATCAGTTATTTTTCCCAGCCTATGAAGATATTCGTTCAACAGGAACCGATTGACAAGTCGGCGCTTTGGTGTTACATTGTTTAACATAGTTCAACATACCTTCAGAAGGAGCAGAGATGCGGATTAAGCTTATCGGTTCTCGATCAAATGTGGTACTCGCACACGAGAAATGGGGCGCGCTTTCTAAGGGCATGAGGCAAAGTTTGAGAGACTTAACCGACAGATTTTCGATTTCGATTGCCTCCGGTGATCTCCAACTGCTGGATGGAACATGGTACGTCACACACGGGGGCTTGCTTCGGATAGCTCACCGGTTCGGATGTTTCAGTCTCATAACAAATATAGAAACCAATTTCTCTGACCCAGCGGCTAGTCGTTGGGTATTTAAAGCCACAGTATTCAAGTCCCCAAAGTCGAGAGGATTCGTGGGGTATGGTGACGCCGATCCTTTCAATGTCTCATCGCTCGTCCACGGTGCCGAGTTACGTATCGCGGAAACCAGAGCGGTGAATCGGGCCCTACGCAAGGCTTACGGAGTTGGCATTTGCTCTGTCGAGGAATTGGGATCTTCTCGAGCCGCGAATCGAGCGCCAGAACGCAAACAGGAGGATTACCAGCCACACCATCAGAATGGTTCGAACGGCCAGCCCCGTCTGCGAGACCAGCTCTGCGTTTTAATTCGCCAGCACAACCTTAATCCCAACCTGGTCAAAGCATATGCTGCGGATTTCTGTGGCAGCGCCACCCTCAGTGGCGCCAGCCGCGAATTGATCGAATCTTTTATTTCGCACTTATCTTCTGCCGCAAAAGAAAACCGCGACGGTCTGGTTTGTAAGCTCAATTCCTATGCCCCATCTCCAGAGGCCCACCCATGAGACGCCATATTCCGGGTCTCCATTCGAGACAACAGACCGTTGAAAGCAATCTGGATGGTTTGTTCTTGGTATGTGTCGATAAGGCTTCTTATCGATGGCACCCACAAAAGCCATTTCTTGCTCTGCGATTTATTGTTCTCGAACCAAAACTCTTTGCATCGCAATCCTTCTCTGGCCGCCTGTATTGCACCGAGCGGGCCCTTTGGAAACTCGATTGGTTTCTGCGTGATTTTGGCTACGACACTGAATTACTTGCGCGAGACCAGATCGATGAGAAGGCGCTGCTGGGCCTGCGTGGTGTCATCCGTACTTCGCACACCACGCTGAACGGGCGTTGTTATCAGAATCTGGATGGATTTGCTCCCGCCGCGGAGTGGGAGGAACGCTCTTGTGAATCCGTTCCCCAGAAGAACGGAAATGGCCATGCCGATGGTCTATAGCTACACGCAGATCAGCCAATACCTGCGCTGCCCGCGCAGTTATCGTTACCGCTACCTCGATGGTTGGCGAGAAAAGGAAACTCGTGCTGCCATGGCCTTCGGCCGGTCCTTTGAAAACGCCCTGGGCGCTTTGTTTCGTGGTGAGGATCCTGGGGCAGCACTTTTTACCGAATGGGGCGCTTATCGTGATTCCGCCTTCGAATATAAAAAAGGTGATACCTGGGATCGCCTGGTGCATCAAGGTATCCATTTGCTGGAGCGCTTTGCGCAAGACAACCGGATTCGTATTGCCGACCCACAGAAAAACTCGCAGATCAAAATCCTGCACAGCCTGCCGGGCGGTAGCAACTTCCTCGCATATGTGGATGCCATCGGCGAAATCGATGGAATACGTTGCCTCATCGATTGGAAAACCACCACTGCTCGCTATCCTGATAATCCCACAGGCTTGCTCTCACTCGACCCGCAACTCATCTGTTATTCCTGGCTTACTGGAATCTCGGAAGTTGCCTTTGTCGTCTTCGTGCGCAAACACCATCCAGAAATCCAATACCTGAGAGCCACCATCTCCGAAGCACAACGCAAAGAGTTCGGTCGGTTGGTGGAGACCACCGTCAACCAGATCGAAACGGGACATTTTGATTCGCACAGTGGCATTCGCTTCCCGCAAAACGGCTGTGTGAGTTGCTCTCACTTGGGTCTGTGCCTTGGGAACGAGCAATTGATCACTGCGAACCTTATCCGCAAAGCAGGAGCGAGCGACCTTGATTGGCTTGACGAGCTTGTGGATTGACGGGCGGCCCAGGGTGGAACCAGAGATCAACCCGCGCCGCGCCGTCTTCGTTCTAGGCAAGATCGACGAGATCCTGTCCTGGGAAAAGACCAAAGACCAGGAGAAGGACGTTCGCTTTGTCGAGCTCGGAGAATATCTTTGTGAGGTTCGCGCCAAACAATACTGGAAACTGGAAAAACTCACTTCGTTTGATAACTTCCTGGAGAAACGGTTTCCGGCCTCGCGGCGCAAAGCCTACTACCTGATGGCTATTCACGAGAATTTGACGCGCGTTCCCAAATCCCAACTCAAGGAGGTAGGGTGGAGCAAAGCTACGGAATTAGTGAAGGTGGCACGTAAAGATGGGGAGAGATTTGACTGTGCAACCTGGTTGCACAGAGCCAAAGAACTCCCCAAAGAAGGATTTAAGACTGAGGTAGAGCGCTACCTTACCGGCAAAGAGACCGAGCCGTGGGAAATCATCTACTTCAAGCTATACAAAAGCCAGCTACCAGTTGTGGAGCAGGCTATTGAGACAGTCGCTCTGATGCTCGGATCGGACAAATCGCGCGGTTATTGCCTGGAAATGATCTGCGCTGATTTTCAGGCTGGATCCGCTACCCAGGAAAATCAATCTGAAGTGTTGGTGTTGTCCCTGGAACGGCTTTATCAAACTCTGCCTGACGAGCGCAGAGATCAATTACTCAACAGGTTAAAAGAGGGGCCATGGAGAGATTGCGTCAGAAGCGACCGCGGCTCGTCTTAGAGCCCGCAGAATACGACGAACTAAGGAAACGTGTCTTAGACCGTGACGGCTGGAAGTGTCAATGTTGCGGCTCGCGGAAAGACCTTCAGGTGCATCATCACGTCCGCCGCAGCCAGTTAGGCCCAGATGATCTAGAAAACCTGATCACTTTATGCGCTAGCTGTCATCGGCGGCAGCACAACATAATTGATACCTGATTTGCTTCGGCTTATTTTTGTTCGTTCATTTAGCTCCTACTCCATCGTCGGTGGTTAAGGCGCCTACCACTGGTATCAACGAATCATCGCGGGCGAGATCAATAGCATTGATCAGCTTGTACATAAAGTTAGCTACCTAACCATACGTTCGGCGCATTTTACAGTGTGCGCATGCCTACCGTCGCGAATCATTGAGTGCTGTTAACTGGCCACCACCGATCTAATCTCACATCGAAAGAAATCCTTTCGGACGTGTCATTGCGAAGGCGGGCGGGTCCCTACGAAAATTTGAGTTTAAGGTTCACCCCTACGCGTGCTAAAACCCTTTCCTCAGAGAATCACCAACTTGTAGACCTCGAATCATCTAAGTTTTTGGGTAGGGATTGGACCGCTCTTCAACGCCAGCGACTCAAATCGTTATACAAAACGATGTGATCCGGCCAAGACCGTTCGCTGCGGTGCGATTCGCGGTCTAGTTGCATCTTGTTACGAAGCACGCTGCAACTTTCCGAGCAATTCCGCCACGGCTTGCCGATGTTGCTTAAGCTCTATATAGCTCTATATACGCATCCTCCCGAGCAACAGCATTGCGGCCGATACTATGGAAAATACCTGCTCCGACGGGCTGTCATCCGGCTCCGCAAGTAGCGTTCCAGCTTTGCGACGATGTGACTCAGGGAGCCATACTGCGCCCGGCAATCAGAGCGATGTCAGAGGCGTTGAGGGCTTGATGGTACACACGTACTTCGTCCATGGATCCGGTAAAGTAATTCCCGTAGTAAGTGAATGGCAGCGTACCCATTTCGAATGGTGAGCCGTTGCTGGCCGCCGCGGCCTTGACCGGCAGGGTGGAGCGGAGCGTGCCATCGATGTAGAACTTAACGTCCTGACCCAGAGTAATGACCACGGCTATGTGATGCCACACCCCGTCGTTAATAGGAGTGCTGTCCTTGGCCAGCCGGTTTCCGTAGGCCGCCTGATTGCTGGCTCCCAACTGGAGGCCTAGCGTCCCGGAAGCACTGGTCGTGAGTAGATAGCCTGCTTCGGTCCCGCCGGCATCGTACTTGGACAGCAACGCTTCCCTTCTTGAGGAATTGCTAGTTTTGATCCAAGCCGCTAGCGTAAAGTCACTGTTCAGGTTCAACCCCCCGCCGGGAACCATCAGATAGCTGTTCGATCCGTTGAAGTTTAGCGCCTGACCAACCTTCCCGGCCGTCGTGCTCATGTTGTACATGGTGGCGTTGAGATGGTTCGCGGAACGGTCCAACGCTAGGTTGCCGCTGATATCGGTCGTGTCGAAACTCCAGTACGCCATGGAGGGCGTGCCAGTGGGTGGTGAACTGACGTTGCTCACCGTTACCGTTACCGAGGCTGTGCCTAGATTGCCGGCCGCATCGGAAGCCACGGCCGTAAGCGAGTGAGTTCCGTTGGTCGCCCCGGTCGTGTTCCAGTTGACCTGATACGGCGCTGAGGAGCTCACCGATCCTAGATTAGTTCCGTCCAGTTTGAACTGCACGCCGGTAACACCGACATTGTCTGAAGCCGTGGCCGTGATCGTGATCCCCCTGGAAACTGTCTGATTCGCACTGGGCGCAGTAATAGATACCGTCGGCGCCGTCTTATAGTTGTTCACGGTGACCGCAACCGCCGTTGAAGTTATGGAATTGTTTGAGGTATCGGTGGCTACGGCGGTCAGCGAGTGAGACCCATTGGTCGTTGTCGCGGTGTTCCAATTGATCTGGTACGGAACACTGGTTACGGGTGATCCCAGGTTGGCGCCGTCGAGCTTGAACTGCACACGGGCTACGGCTACGTTGTCAGAGGCTGTGGCCGTAACATTAAACGTGCCTGACAGCGTTTGGTTCGGACCGGGGGATAGAATGGAAACAGTCGGTGGTGTCGTATCTCCGGGTTGAGATCCTGTAGGGATCAGAATGAACACATCGAATTCGGGCGCAGTATGACGCGGTTGGTTCGGCACAGTCCCTTCTGGCGGCGCCAGCGTTAGGTTGCTCATCGGAATAGTCACGGAACCGCCGTTATATATTCCCTTGGCCACAGGCGCGCCGTAAAAGTTCTGCGAATCGCGGATTTCGTAGGTCTGCCCCAGATGCAGACCACTGGCTGAAATATCTACAGTAACGCTGGGGCTTAAATCCCAATTGTAGACCACGATGTTTGCTCGCCCGATTTCGTAATGGTTCGCGCGAACAAAAATATTCTTGCCGGTAGGACGCGCCGACAGGTACGTGTTGTTCGGATAGCTTGACGATTTGAAATCCAACGCGCCGTAGAAGGTATTGCCTGTCATGTGCAAGCCAGTGTTACTGCTTGAATTAATGTATATCCCTTGTCGGTCCGGCGCCGGCGTGAAAAAATAATTTCCCGTCACGAGTGCATTGTTGCTGGCAAAGAGGTTGTAATATTGGTTGTGCCCCAACGGCGCCGACGAATAGCAATAATTGTCAATGAGTTTGGTATTTTGCGAAACCTGATCCCCGCCAATCCACATATTGTAACTGTTGAAGTCCCCATTGTTCAGTGCCGATAGTTCGCCGCTGTTAAAAAAAACATTTCCTTCGTAGCTGACATTGTTCCGCGCCGCGTTTACGCTTCCATAAAGCTGGGTCCCTTCGCTGAAATTGCGAAACACAATATTATCCGCGATCCGGTGACTATCAGTGCTCTGTACATAGAGTCCATGGCCGTGGCCGCGGCAGGACGAACCTATGCAACCGTCAAAGCCATTGTTATAGATGAGACTACCGTAGACTTCTCCTTGGATCGCCCCAGCCCAGAAACCCACGCCATTGGCCTGATTGTCATGAATCACCATGTTGATCAGTTTGAAGCCCGGATTACTGAGGCCGGAGGCTGACATGGTGACGCCGTCGCCCTGTACTGAAGTGCCGCGATTGAAAACTTCAAAACCCCAGAACCATACATCATGATCCCCATTGCGGCCGATGATCAGGGCGCCAGCGATTGCCGCCCGCTCCCCTGGATATTGACGCACCACAATCGGACTGCTGGTCGTTCCACTGAGATAGCTATTGAAAGTTCCCGAATAGATTCCGCCGCGCATCCAGATTGTGTCGCCAGGCTGGACAGCCGCCGGAGCGCTTAATGCCGTCCTGAGGTCCCACGGAGATGAGATGCTTCCGCTCCCCCGCGACGAACCGTCGGGAGAAGCATACCAATCGCGGGCTTGTGCGATTGCGACACAAAACATGAACATGTAAATACACAAACAAATCCTAACCGAAGTTTTGATCACGGTGTTTTCGCTATCTTTTTAGATTTTGTATTGCAGCTGTTGAGCGGCACATTTGCAGTGTGGCGTTTGTTAATTGTGCTGGGAACTGGCCTTCCGACCAATTTTGGTACAGGTACATAATCGTACCGGTTCCGATAAGAAGTTAGAGGGACCGTCTGCCTTCGCAATGCTGCGACGGCGAAACCCTCCACTTTATTTATTATAAGAGTAAAACGTATACACCACCATTATGCGCGGCCATTACTGGAGGCGATGGCGGGTAATAGTCGCTCACAAACGCCGAGACGAATTTACCAAACACCGGAGATAACGATCACTGTTTAAGCTTTTAAAGCCAGCGACTTGCCACGATTTTGGAGGTTCAATGAACAGACAAAGTTGACCCGCCCCGACATTTTCAAGATCTTCGTACGCGAGTGCGGCCACGGTCATTAGGAGTATTTTCCCCAATCACGTTTCAAACCGTCGCATGATAGGGTGGCCGTCAACTGCGTATTGCTTCGCAAAACCAAGGATTGTGCATGAACCAACAGGAAATGAAAACAAAGCTCTCAGTGGCAGATCCCTTGGGTTATTGTATGTAACTGGACCTTGCTGCCAGTATAACGAGATTGGCCCATGCGTCAGTCTAACACCGTTGAACGTTATGACGTTTCAACACTTGAGCAGGCTGTTCGGGGTATGCGCAGGATAAGCCCGGACTGTCCACACGACTGAAATCGCAAAATCGTAACGGGTGCCAAAATGAAAGACGAGATCGCTCAGGAAATCGTGAACGAATTACACCTAATCCGAGAAGAATTGCAGAATCTCACGATGGCTGTTCGATCATCGAAGACCAGCAATTCTGAAAGCTCATACACTGGGAAACATCGCAAGCCTTATCAGTCACGTCCTTCACAACCTCCCGATCAGGGCCAACCTGGGGGGCAGAAGCCTCCGCGAAGTCCACGACCGGGAGAGCCCCGACGTCAGTGGCATCAAAATTTTCCAAAGGACAAATAATCTTGGTCATTAGCCGCTCGCTAACCTTTTCCAGCGACGGATCACTACTGAGCAATAATTGTCGAAGTTAAAAAAGTACGCCTAACTAAAGTACGCCTGATCTATTGCAGCGACGCTACTGCTTCATCTACCGGTGCGAATGTTGGCATCAGCTTTACTAAACCCGACACTTGCATCACCGCGATGCTTTGCGGTGTCAACGCCGCCAATGCGAACTTTTTTTGCTCGTTACGCGGTGCACCATCAACTGTACGAGCGCACCCATGCCCGCCGAGTCCAAAAACGATACGCCGCTCATTTCCAGAACCAGCCGCGGGGCTGATCGGCTCGCAATTCGCTGATGAAGCCGTTCACGGTTTCCAGCGCCAGCTTTCCGCACAACTTCAGCACGTGAACTCCGCCCTGGTGCACGTTTCTCTCATATTCCAATTTGAATGTAGACATAAGTTGGCTCTGTTGACATCCTCGCTACAACTATGAGA
>JRHI01000755.1_pt1 | contig 32765 bp, 30 predicted proteins | sample 215371 | NCBI WGS metagenome assembly JRHI01 (sample SAMN02929681, study PRJNA255918) | sediment metagenome | biome: cave system; feature: Ice Cave; material: Sediment; isolation source: sediment from deep within a dark volcanic ice cave with no known source of... ...
GAGGTGCCGAAGAAGGCTTWSATMCGAANGANTGCWGCWTNGNAKSCAWTYGAAGAACAGTTCGACCTGCCAGCGGCAGCGGTACAGCTCGGTGATCGTGAACGCCGACAAGGCGAAATTGTTGGTGAGAAAGATCAGGGTCTTGGCGGTCTCGGGATCCTTGAATCGGATGCGGCGCAAGGGAGCTTCGAAGTCCTTGAGCGAGTAGAAGCCGGTCAGCATGACGGTCTGATCGCAGATCAGTCCGGTGGCGCGGTCGACGGGATGCGAGTAACGACGGTGGACCTTGAGATTCGACTTGCCGCGGGTCACGAAGAAACTGCCGGCCTCGTGGAAGCGGTACAGTCGCTCGAAATCGAGGAAGCCCCGATCCATGATGTAGAACGCACCGGGCTCCGGCAACAACTGATCGAGGATGTTGACCTCGTGCATCTTGCCGTCGCTGATATGGATGAAGGTCGGAATGTTGCCGCGCAGATCGAGCAGCGTGTGCAGCTTGACCGCCGCCTTGGCCGAGCGGAACGGCGCCCACGGAAACACCGACAGGCACAGATCGATGGTCGTCGTGTCCAGGGCGTAGACCGACTCCTTCAAATCGACCCCGAAGGGCTCGTCGACATACAGCGGCCGAGCGATGGCGATCAGGCTCTGCGCGAAGTCGGCGTAGATGCGCCAGTCGCGCACGGCCTTGGCATTGGCCAGCGTGTTGCGCGCGACCGTCGAACGAATCCCAAGGTGATAGAGTTTGGAACGCTGCGCACGCATACACGCTTCGATGTCGCGCAGGCTTTCGCGGTAAGTCAATTGCGCGAACGCCATGCTCAGGAACTGATCCAGGCAGGAGAACGACTTCACCTTGCGTTCGCCCGCATAGCGCTTCACGATTCTTCGAAACGTATGGAGCGGCAGATGCTCCATGACTTGCGCAAATACCAGCTTGCCCGCGTACATGATTTGCTCCCGCGATGGATTCCCTCGCAGGGTCGCAAACCTTGCACTCGCGGTTCAAGTCGGTGACAGGCGGAATCACGAAAAATCGCATTCAGTTCATTTACTTAAACGCTATTCCCTAAAAAATGTTGGGACACTACTGTTGTCAACTCAGTAATCAATGGAGACGCGCCGCTATAATCGACCGATGACCGGTGGCGCGATCAACGAGCTTCTCGGCGGACTGAGCGCCGCCGCATTTCTGCGCAAGTACTGGCAAAAAAGGCCGTTGCTGGTGCAGCAGGCCGTGGCCGGCTTTCGAGGGTTCTTAAGCCGCGCCGAGCTCTTCGCGCTTGCCGGTCGCGACGATGTCGAGTCACGCCTCGTCATACATGCGCGCGGACAGCGGACGCTGACGCAGGGACCGTTCCGTGCCACGGATTTTAAGCGTCTGCCGGCGCGCGATTGGACGCTGCTGGTTCAGGGCGTCAACCTCCACGTCGCTGAGGCCGACGCCTTGCTGCGACGATTCGCATTCATCCCGTACGCACGCCTCGACGACGTCATGGTGAGCTACGCCGCGCCGGGTGGCGGTGTCGGTCCGCATGTCGACTCCTACGACGTATTTCTGCTGCAGGGGGAAGGCCGTCGCCGCTGGCGACTCGATTGTCAAATGAGTGGTCAAACGAGTCGTCAACGCGATTTGACGCTCGACCCTTCACTGCCGGTCAACATCCTGACCCGATTTCGACCCGACGCGGAATATATGCTCGACGCGGGCGACATGCTCTATCTGCCTCCTTCGTACGCCCACGATGGGGTCGCGATGGACGCGTGCACGACCTATTCGATTGGCTTCCGCGCTCCGTCCGCACAGGAGCTCGGAACCGCCTTTCTGGACTGGATGCGTGACTCGATCGTGCTCGACGGCCGCTACGCGGATCCTTCGCTCGCGCCCGCGGCCGAGCCCGCGCGCATCGGACCATCCATGCAAAAGCGATGTTCAACGATGCTTGCCGGTGTTCGCTGGAGCGACACCTTGGTCAGCCGTTTTCTCGGCTGCTACCTGTCAGAGCCGAAGCCGAGCGTGTTCTTCGAGCCACCATCGCGCCCGCTCGGGCTCGCCGCCTTCCGCTCAGCGGCGGCCCGGCGCGGCGTAAGCTTGGACCGGCGCACACAGTTGCTATACGATAGCCGCAATGTGTTTCTCAACGGCTCGACGCTCGATTCCACCGGCTGCGATAGCGCCGTGATCAAGCGCCTCGCGAACGCACGTCACTTGAGCGGCGTAAAACTCGCGGGCTCGAACTCGACCCGTGCCGCGGGCGTAGCGTTGCTCCATCGATGGTACCGCGATGGATTCCTCCACCTCGGCTGAGTCCCCGGAGGCGCGTGTCGCCGAGCTAGCAACGATAGCCGAGCAAACCGCGGCCATCGACGAGCTGATTGCCCTCGCGCGGCACCACATCCAGGTGTTCGATCAGGACCTGTCGCAGACCGGCTGGAATAACGCGGGGCGCAGCGAGCGCCTGGCGGCTTTTCTGCGTGAGGTGCGCGGTCGTCGGCTGGACATCATCGTGCACGACACGCGCTATCTCGAAAGCGCGTGTCCCCGGATGCTGAAGCTGCTGGGCGTCTACGTCCATGCCATGTCGATTCTTCAGACGGGGGCCGAAGGCAAGGTAGCGACCGATCCCCTGTTGATCGTCGACGGCAAGCATTATTTGCACCGGTTTCATTTCGACCAGCCTCGCGCCGCGCTTGGCATACTTCAACCCGAGCAGGCGCAGCCGCTGGTGGCCCGATTCGGCGAAATCTGGGCGACTGGCGAGTCGGGCGTGAATGCAACGGTCTTGGGTCTGTAGGCTTGCGTCCGACATTCGCGGTTTGAGAGGGTCGATAAGGCGCTTCGATAATCTCAAAACGGGCTCTCCACCCCTTGAATACCGCTGCCTTTATGCTAAAATTTGGGCATCGGTGGTACTATTTTCGCGCGCATCCGTGGTTCATGCACAGGCGCCCAGCCGATTTCTAAGCAACGTGCCGATCTAACTCGAGTAAGGGGAATCACCATGAACAAGTCCGTTTTCGCCGCTGTTGCGGTCGTTGCAGTTCTGGCTGCGTGCGATAAGCCCGCACCTGTCGTCATAACGCCTCCGTCGAGCCCGAGCCCGCCGGTCGTGGTCACACCGAGTCCTCCACCCGCGCCTGCTCCAGGCGCAATAGACTCCATGAAAGCCGCCGACAAGGCGACCGATGCGGCCAGGGACGCCAAGGGCTCTGCGATGGATGCCAAGGACGCCGCCAAGGACGCCAAGGACACATCCAAGGAAATGAAGAAATAAAGCTGTCGCAATCGAACAAAAAAGCCGGCACGCGAGGCCGGCTTTTCTTTTTCTCTTTGGTCTCTCTTATCTCTTCGCTGACGCTCGCTACGAGGAACCGCGGCAACCCTTTATGACAGCGGCACGCCGATGCGCTTGGCGACTTCCTGATACTTCTCGATCACGCCGCCCAGGTCGCGACGGAAGCGGTCCTTGTCCAGCTTCTCCTGTGTGGCCAGATCCCAGAGGCGGCACCCGTCCGGCGTGAATTCGTCGCCGAGCAACAGCGGTCCCGCCGGATCCGAAACGGCGTGGCCGAACTCCAGCTTGTAATCGACCAGCTCGATACCCGCGTCTGCGAAAAGCGGTTTCAACACTTGGTTGACCCGGTGTGTCAGCGACTTCATCTCGGCGATTTCGGTCGCGTTTGCCCAGCCCAGCACACGAAGGTGATCGTCGTTGACCAGCGGATCGTGCAATGCATCGCTCTTGTAAAAGAATTCGAAAATCGGCTCGGACAGGCGCGTGCCTTCGGCGATGCCGTAGCGCTTGGCCATCGACCCGGCGCAGACGTTCCGGACCACGCATTCGACGGGAATCATTTTCAACGCGATGACCAGCGAATCGCGCTCATTGAGCAGCCGCACGAAATGGGTCGCTACACCTGCGGCGGCGAGCTTGCCCATGATAAAGGCGTTGATCCGGTTGTTGGTCTCTCCCTTCTGTGCGAGCTGGGAAACCTTGGTGCCGTCGAATGCGCTGGTGTCGTCCCGGAAATGCATCACCAGTCGTCCGGGATCGTCCGTTGCATAGACGGTCTTGGCTTTGCCGCGATAGAGCTCCTGCCGCTTTTCCATTCGCTTTCCCCGTGTTGTCCTGCAGTACTTAGGCGAATCCGCGCCAGCCGAATCCATCATGCTGCTCGGCGATGCCGATCCAGTCGACCGAGCAGCCAAGCGCGGTGGCGAGCGCCGCCCGCGCCAGATCCGGCAGATTGTTGTGCTGAGAAAGATGCGCCGCGAAGACGTGCTTCAGCTTCGAATTGTCGAGCCGCGACAAGAGTACTCCCGCCGCGTCGTTGTCCAGATGGCCGAAGCGTCCCGCGATGCGCTGCTTGAGCGCGTATGGGTAGTGGCCGTTGGCAAGCATTCCGGAATCATGGTTGCACTCGAGCACCAGCGCATCGCAGCCCGAAAGGCTGGCTTCGACGTGCACCGTGCTGACCCCGAGATCGGTCAGTACGCCGAGCCGCCATTGACCGTCGCCGCAGACGAATTGAACCGGTTCGCGAGCGTCGTGCGGTACCGGGAACGGGCGAACCTCGATGGCGTCGATCGCGAAGGCGTCATCGGTATCGAAGCCGTATACCTTGGGCAAGCCGGCAAAGCGCTCCGCCACTGCGGAGAGCGTGCCGAACGTCAGCCAGACCGGTGTTTGGTAACGCGCCGCGAACGCTGCAACGCCGCCTACGTGATCGCTGTGCTCATGGGTCACGATGATGGCAGTAACCGTTTCAGGCGCAACGCCGATGCGCGCCAGCCTTGCGACAGTGTCGCGAATGCCGAAGCCGCAGTCGATGAGCACTCGCGTCGCACCCGCCTCCACCAGCAGGCCATTGCCTTCGCTGCCACTGCCGAGACAGGCGAAGCGCACGCTACTTGAGCTGGTCCTTGAGCAACGCGAGGATCTTCTCACCGTTCGGCGAGCCGTCCGCGACTCCCGCGGGATCCTGCACCGTCACCAAGCTGCGGGGATCGGCCTGCGTTACCACTACCCGATATTGTTCCGGCTTCGTGACCGGATCGGTCTTCCAGAACTGAATCTGGGAGATCGTCTTCGCCAGCCAGCCGTCGTCTTTTTTGCGCGTAGCCAGGTCTGGATCCGAGTAGCGGACAAAATACAGTCCTTTGGAACGGTCACGGTCGACGACGGTAAAGCCGGTGCGATCGAGCGCGAGCCCGACGCGACGCCACGCGCGGTCGAATGCATCGTCGACGACCAGCTGCGCCTGGCCGTCGCGGCTTTTTTCGATTCGTGCGCGATCGGGTGCGTTGATCATCGTCGCCACCGCCTCGGCGGCTTTCGGCGCCGTCGTGCCGAAAGCGAGCATGAGACGTTCAAGAAACTCGGCCTCGAGCTCGGGATTCGGGGGCACCACCGTCCAGTTCCAGTCTTCACCCGCGCCCTGCGAAAACTTAGTCGGCAATTGCGCCGCGCCGCGATGGCTGATGAAAATCTCGACCGTGCCCGGTTCCGTACCGCGCTCGATTCGGCTGCGAAACTTGTCGCGCTTGTAGGTATCGTTGCCGAAGCTCAAGTACTTGCTGGTGAATCGCTGAAGAAAATCCTTCGGCAGGTCGGCGCGATTCTCGGCCCAATCGGTTTCCATGATGCCAAGGCCGGGTTGCTCGATCGCTATCACGAAACCGTTCTTGGTCCAGAATTCGCGCAGTGTCGTCCACGCCGCTTCCTGCGTTGCCTTCACGACCAGCCAGCGCTCGCTGCCTGAGCGCGCAACGCGTGCATCCGGACTCACGGGTAGAAGCTCGGTCGAACGGCCGGCTGCACGCGCGGCCGCGACGCCCGATGCGGTGCTGACCTGATAGCGGTCGTCGTAGGTCGGCGTGGTGAGATCCGGAGGCACTTCGAGCGCGGGCACGCTTCCGGCCGACTTGTAGTCGATTTTCTTGCCCAGCGACAGGGTGGACATGGTCTCGCAGCCGGCAAGCACCGTTGCGGCGATGACGGCCGGCATCGCCGCGCGAGACACGCGACGCAGCAGCTCTGTACTCAGCATTCGATTCCTCCGCAAAATTTTCACAGGCAGCCCGCCTCACGCAGCGCTGTCCGCAGGATGTCATGGTATGGCGCGGCCAGCGGCGTAAGCGGCAGGCGCAGCGTTCCACCGATAAGGCCCATCTCGGCCAGCGCCCACTTGACGGGAATCGGATTGGCCTCGACAAACAGTTTGGTATGTAAGGGCATCAGCTTCGCGTTCGCCGAGCGCGCCTCCTCCAGCCTTCCGTTCAGCGCCGCGTCGCACATCGCTGCCATCGCTCGCGGCGCCACGTTGGCGGTGACCGAAATGACGCCGTGGCCGCCCAGCAGCATATACGCAAGCGCGGTGTCGTCATTGCCGGAGAGCAACGCAAACGATTTTGTCTTGGGCAAGCGCCGCATCAGATCGACGTGGCGCACGAGATCCGACGTCGCGTCCTTGATGCCGACGACGCCCGGGAGATCCGCCAGACGGAGCACCGTGTCGGTTGCCAGATCGGCCATGGTCCGCCCGGGAACATTGTAGACGAGGAGCGGCAGCCCGACTCTCTCCGCAATAGTCTTGAAGTGAAGATACAGACCTTCCTGGGAGGGCTTGTTGTAGTACGGAACCACCGACAGACCATACGACGCGCCGACCTTTTTTGCGTACCCGGTCTGCTCGATCGCCTCGGTGGTCGAATTCGAGCCGGTCCCCGCAATGACCGGGATCCGACCTCTGGCGTGCTCGACCGCCGTCTTGATCAGCAGACAATGTTCTTCGAAGCTTACGGTCGGCGATTCACCCGTCGTGCCGACGACGACGATACCGGAGGTGCCGTTGGCGACATGGAAATCGATCAGTTTGCACAGTCCGGGTAAATCGAGCGCACCTCCCGGCAGCATCGGCGTCGCGATCGCGACGAGACTTCCACTCAACATCGATTCAAACCCGGAAAAAGAGTCATTTTACCCCAATCGCCCGGATCGGGCCCAGCGCAGCTCACGTCGGCAGCTCCGGCGGCCATGCACGGCGCCGGCCGACCGCCGCCAGCCGCTGCACCACGGCCGGCGGTTCGGATTCGACGCGGCCCTGTTCGAACGCAACGACGATCAGCGACCCACCGGCGATGGTGAGCAGCTCGCCATCGGTCAAAAGGAAATCCGGATTCGACGGTTTGCCGTATGCCTGGTTGCCGTGCGCAAACGTCTCGTAGAGCAGCGCGCCATCGTCGGCGATTGCACGGAGCAGACTTGGAAAAAGTGCGCGATGCAGATAATGCGTCACGATAATGGCGTCGAACTTCTCTCCCTCGAATGGCCATGGATGCGCTTCCAGGTCCGCGCTGACCGGAGTGATTCCTGCGACCGAGGCGAGTCCTTCGAGCGCGGCCGTGTCGCGGTCAACAGCCACGACCCGACAGCCGCGCGCGGCGAACCATCGGCTGTGACGTCCCTGACCGCACGCAACGTCGAGGACCCTCGCGCCATCCGCAACGAGCCCGGAAAAACGCACCACCCAGGCAGACGGCGAGAGCGAAGCGCGGCGCGCGCTCACGTTTTCTTCCGCGCCGGTGAGTTGCGACGGCGGAGCTGCCGCGGCGCCGCGAGCACCGCCTCACCCGGTTCCACGGTTTCCTCGTGTGCCTCCGCGCGGAGCCAGTCGACGAAGGCCTGCGCTTCCGGACGCCGTGAGGCTTGCGCCCCGCGCACGACGAAATACGCGCGGCTCGTCGCATGCTTGCCACGGAAAGGCGCCACCAGCTTGCCTTGCGCGACCAGCTGATCGACCAGCGGACTGCGGCCGAGCGCCACGCCCTGGCCGTCGATGGCCGCCTGCACCAGCAAGTTGTATTGGTTAAAGCGGAGCATCCCCGCCGGTGTCGGCTCGCGAACGCCGATCGCGGCGAACCATTGCGCCCAGTTGAGCCAGGGATACCTGCCGCGATCATCGTCGAGGTTGAGCAGCACGTGTCGAGCAAGGTCCCCGGGCTGCTTGAGCGGACGCGCCGGATCGGATGCCAGGGCGGGGCTGCAAACCGGCTGCAATCGCTCGCCGAAAAGGCGCTGTGCATCGCGCGGCGCCATCGACTCCGGGCAATAGCGAACGGCGAGGTCGATGCGCTCGCGATCGAGATCGAGTATGCGGTTGTCGGCGGAGATGAATACGTCGACGTCCGGATGCCGCTCCCGAAACCGCGGCAGCCGCGGCAGCAGCCACAGTGCGGCAAAAGGGATCGCGGTGGAGATCGTAAGCGGCGCTGCCGACTGCTCGCGGCGGATCTTGGCCACCGCCCGGGTAAGCTCATCGAGCATCGTCTTCGCCGCCACCTGCAACACCTGGCCCGCCTCGGTCAATCGAAGCGCGCGATGCCGGCGCTCGAACAAGGGCGCGCCAAGCTGCTCCTCGAGTATCTGCATCTGCCGCGACAGCGCCGACTGGGTGAGAAACAACTCTTCACCCGCGCGGGTGAAGCTTAAGTGACGAGCCGCCGCGTCGAATCCCTTGAGCAGATCGAGCGTGGGCAGGCGCCTCCTGGCGGGGTCTTGTTTTGGCATTCCTGATCCGCATGCGTCCTATGCATATATTTCGTTTGCCCTGCCACTGCGACGCGCCGATACTTTGTCCTGCGTGCAGAGCCGCCAACCAGCAAGCCGACTTTGCATGCATTATACGCATACATACAGGAACCGATCATGCCATTCGATTTTTCCCCGGTGCTGTCACAAAGTCGGTTTCTTGCCGGTCGAAGCACGCTGCAGCTTGACGACGCGGAAGGTACGGTCATCGCGGTAGAGAGCGGCTGCGTCTGGGTGACCATGGAGAACGATACGCGCGACGTCATCCTGACGCCCGGCATGCGCTTCGAGGTGGATCGCGGCGGCCGGACCATCGTCGCAGCCGAGGAAGACTCGCGCTTCGGGCTGCTCGAGCCCTGCGACGGTGCCGAAGGTGTTGCTGCATGGATGGCGCGAAAACTTGCCGCTGCGCTCGGTCGGCGGGTGCCGCGAGGAGCGATTGGCTGCGTTCCCTACTACTGAAGCCAACGCCTCGTCGCACGCTGGCTTAAGGACGGGTGACGTGCAAAGCGCTTAATCGCGGCGCGGTTGCGTCTAACGCTTGGTGAACACCATCTTGCCGTGCTTTTGCGCAACATGCACGGTATCGCCGGCGATAAACTTGCCGGCGAGGATCTCTTTGGCCAGCGGATTCTCGATCTCCTGCTGGATCGCACGCTTCAGCGGACGCGCGCCGTAGATAGGGTCGTAGCCGACGTTGGCGATCGCGGCCAATGCGTCCGGCGTGAGCTCCAGCGAGATGTCCATCTTGGCCAGCCTTGCCTCGAGGCCCTTCAACTGGATCCCGGCGATCGCTTCGATGTTCTTTTCCGACAGCGCGTGGAAAACCACGATTTCATCGATGCGATTGACGAACTCCGGTCGAAACTGGGTCTTGACCTCTGCCATGACCGCTAGCTTGATCACCCCATAATCGTCTCCGGACATCTGTTGGATCATTTGCGATCCGAGGTTCGAGGTCATCACGATGACCGTATTCTTGAAATCGACCGTGCGTCCCTGGCCGTCGGTCATGCGCCCGTCGTCCAGTACCTGCAGCAGAACGTTGAAGACGTCGGGATGCGCTTTTTCGACTTCGTCCAGAAGGATGAGGCTGTACGGCTTGCGACGCACCGCCTCGGTCAGATAGCCGCCTTCTTCGTACCCCACATATCCCGGCGGCGCGCCGATCAGCCGCGCGACCGAATGTTTTTCCATGAACTCGGACATGTCGATCCGGATCAGATGCGACTCGCTGTCGAATAGAAACTCCGCCAGCGCCTTGCACAGCTCGGTCTTGCCGACGCCGGTCGGCCCCAGGAACAGAAACGAGCCGTACGGCCGATTCGGATCGGAAAGACCCGAGCGCGAGCGTCGGATCGCGTCGGACACCAGGCGCACCGCCTCGTCCTGGCCGACGACGCGCTGGTGCAGCGCGTCTTCCATGTGCAGCAGCTTTTCGCGCTCGCCCTGCATCATCTTCGACACCGGGATCCCGGTCGCCCGCGACACCACCTCGGCGATTTCTTCAGCACCGACCTGGGTACGCAAGAGCTTCGGCTTTTTCGTCTGCTCGCTGGCGAGCTTGGTGTCGGCCTTCTTGAGCTGCGCCTCGAGTTGCGGAAGCCTGCCGTACTGCAGCTCGGACATGGCCTGCCAATCGCCTTTGCGCTTGGCGTCTTCCATGGCCTGCTTGACCTTGTCGATTTCCTCCTTGATGTGCTGCGTACCTTGGACCTGGGCCTTTTCGGCGCGCCATACTTCGTCCAGGTCCGCGTACTCGCGCTCGAGCTTTGCGATTTCCTGCTCGATCAGCTGCAGGCGCTTTTTCGACGCCGCGTCCTTTTCCTTCTTGACCGCCTCGCGCTCGATCTTGAGCTGAATCAGCCTGCGGTCAAGCCGGTCCATCGCCTCCGGCTTGGAATCGATCTCCATCTTGATCCGCGCCGCCGCCTCGTCGATCAGGTCGATGGCCTTGTCGGGAAGAAAGCGGTCGGTGATGTAGCGATGCGACAACTCGGCCGCGGCGACGATGGCCGGATCGGTGATTTCGACGCCGTGGTGAATCTCGTAGCGCTCCTGCAACCCGCGAAGAATGGCGATAGTCGACTCCACCGATGGCTCGTCGACCAGCACCTTCTGAAAGCGCCGCTCGAGCGCGGCGTCCTTTTCGATGTATTTCCGGTATTCGTCGAGCGTGGTCGCGCCGACGCAGTGCAGCTCGCCGCGGGCGAGCGCCGGCTTCAACATGTTGCCCGCGTCGATCGCGCCTTCGGCCTTGCCGGCGCCGACCATGGTGTGCAGCTCGTCGATGAATACGATGGTGCGGCCTTCGTCGGCGGCGATGTCCTTCAATACCGCCTTGAGCCGCTCCTCGAACTCGCCGCGGTACTTCGCACCCGCGAGCAGCATGGCCATGTCGAGCGAAAGCACGCGCTTGTTCTTGAGTGTCTCCGGCACCTCGCCGTTGACGATGCGCTGCGCGAGCCCTTCGACGATCGCGGTCTTGCCCACGCCCGGCTCGCCGATCAGCACCGGRTTGTTCTTGGTGCGGCGTTGCAGAATCTGGATGGTGCGGCGGATCTCATCGTCGCGGCCGATGACCGGGTCGAGCTTGCCCTGACGCGCGCGCTCGGTGAGGTCGACGGTGTACTTCTTGAGTGCCTCGCGCTGCCCTTCCGCTTCCGCCGAATCGACTGCGGCCCCGCCGCGCACCGCTTCGATCGCCGACTCCAGCGCTTTCTTGGTCAGACCGTGTTCCTTGAGCAGCCGCCCGGTGTCGCCCTTGTCGTCGGCCAGCGCGAGCAGAAATATCTCGCTGGCAATGAAGGGGTCGCCACGCTTGGTCGCGATCTTGTCGGTGAGATTGAGCAGATTGGTCAGGTCGCGCGAGGCGCTGATTTCGCCGCCCTGGCCTTCGACCTTGGGCAAACGATCGATGGCCCTGGTAAGCGCAGCCTTGAGCGGCGCCACGTTGACGCCGGCGCGGGACAACAGCGAGCCGGTACCGCTGTCTTCCTGGTTGAGCAAGCTCAAAAGCAGATGCTGCGGCTCGATGTAGCCGTTATCGGCGGCAAGCGCCATGCTTTGTGCATCGGCGATCGCCTGTTGAAACTTGGTCGTCAGCTTGTCGAAACGCATGATGGTTCCCCCTGCTACCCGGACTTTACTTCGCAGATGGGGCGCGCAGGGGCGATTTCAAGCCGCGTCTGCCATTAAATGACTGATGCGGAAAGTGAAATGAAAAAAAGCTCCGGGCGGCGTAAAGCCTCCCGGAGCTTTGTTTCCCAGCCCTTCGATTACTGGCCGACGATCGAAGGCTTCATCGGCCCGAGAATACCGAGCAACTCGCCTTTTTCCTTTTCGGGAACCTTGAACTTGTCCAGCGTCTTGACCAGATCCTCGACCAAGGCGTTGAACTGTGCGTCGTTGATGCCCATGCCGGCATGCGCCGACTTCATATCACGGCCCGTATAAGTGCACGGTCCGCCGGTGCCGGCGCAGATCTGCTCGACGAGCAGGCGTTTCAAGCGCGGTATATCGGTCTTGGCAAAGAACTTGTTGATGCGGTTGTCGGCGGCGACGTTGCCGACGAAATCGTCGACCACCGCAACGAGCGCGCCCTGACCCCCGAGCCGATCGTAGAGCGACTTCTGCTGCATCGGCGCCATGCCCATGTTCTGGCAGGCGCCGAGCAGCAGCGTCGCCACGAGCACGGCCGGTATTGCCAATCTTCGGAGCAATGTGTTCATCGGTTCTCCTCTTCAACGTTGAGGCAGCGCGTGCGGCTGCACTCCCTATACGGGCCCGGGCCGCAGTCGGATGCGCAAGCCTGAACCCTCCTCGAACGGCAACCGAGCCGCATGCGGCAGCGTGCTACGCTCGACCGTCCTCGAAACGATCGCGCTTATTCCGCCATGCCAGATCCTTATCCGCCGCCCCCTGCCGGCGATCCGGACACGCCGCGGGCCGGCTTCTTGCGCGCGCTGGGCGCCGTGTGTGCGAGCTTCCTCGGCATCCGCAAGAAGGCGGCCGGCGAACGCGACGCAATGTCGATCAAACCCTGGCACTTTATTGTCGCCGGACTTCTCGGCGCCGCCATCCTTGCCACCGCGGTACTGACCCTGGTGCGGTTTATCACTCACGCGGGCTAGCCTTCCTCGAATCGCTTGCGCGGTGCCGCTACGGGTCACGCTGCAATCGCCTCCGAAACCGCTCTTGCGGCGAGGTCGAGCTCGTCGGTCGTCGTCAGCACATCGGGGCAGAGACGGATGCGCGGACCGCGAGCGTCGGCAATGACCCCGCGCGCCGCCAGGGCCTCAACCCCGCGCCGCGCCGCGCGAGGAGCATCGTCGCCGCCGCAGGTGACAACGACGAAAGCGCCATGGTCCACGCTGCCGCCGGTGGCGTGGATGCCGCGCTCGGCGAGCGATGAGACCAGCCTGCGCTGCTGCGCAAGCGAATAATCGCGCAAGCGTTGCACACCGATCGCCTGGGTAAAGACCTGTCCGGCGCGCGCCTGGTAGCAGGTCATCACCGGCGGTGTCGATTCGAGGAACGCGTCGCCGCCCACACCGAATTGCGGCGGGTCCGGCCGTTCGTACGCGAAATGATCCCTTTTCGCGAACCAGCCGACGTCGAGCGTCGACAGGCTGCCGTCGAGATGCCGCGGATGCAGGTAGAGGTAGCCCGCGCCCGGCCCGCCGCGCAGATACTTGTACGCGGCGCCGATCGCGAAGTCGGCGTCCAGCGCCATGACATCGACCGGAAACACGCCCAAGGAATGATAGACGTCGATGAGCACGCGCGCGCCTCCGGCGTGCGCTGCGACAACCAGCGCTGGAAGCTCCGGCAACACCTGGCCGGTATGGAATAGGACCTGCGAGATGACGACCAGATCCGCTTGTCCCACCGCCGCCACCAGATCGGCGGCGTCGAACAGGCCCGAATCGCGCGCTTCGACGAAATGGAGCGCAATGCGGCCGCGGCGCGCGTACTGTCGCAAAATCAGGTCGATCGAGTCGAACTCGCCGCGCGTTGCGACCACCCGCGGAACGCCATCGTAGGTGTTCAGGATCGCCCGGAGGCCCTGCCCCGCGCTCGTTTTCGGCACGACACAATCCGCGCGCGGGGCGCCGAGCAGTTGCGCAAGGCGCGCGCGGTAAGCGCCGATCTCGGCCAACCACTCGTCCCAGGCATCGCCCAGCTTCGACTGCCAAAGGCCGATCGCCTGCGCGAGGTCGTCGGCGGTGGCATCGAGCGGCCTGCCCAGCGAATGGTTGGCGAAGTAGGCGCAGTTGCGGTTGGCGCCGAGCACGCGCGAAAAAAGCGGCGCGATGTGCTGCCGTATGCCGGCTTCGGTCAAGTTGCCCGGTCCGAGCGCGGCGATGGCATGCGCGATCCGGGCCGGAGTCTCGACGTTCGCGTTCATTGGGCGCCGATCACCGTGCGTACATCGATGAGCTCGGGAAAAAAAGTATGCGCTAGCACGTTCTTCAGGAAATTCACTCCCGACGATCCGCCGGTTCCGGGCTTATGGCCGATGATACGCTCGACCGTCTTGAGATGGCGAAAGCGCCAGAGCTGGAAACTCTCTTCGACATCGACCAGATTTTCCGCCATCTCGTAGGCGTCCCAGTACTTCTCCGGCTGGTCGTAGATGAGCTTGAACACTTGCACCAGCTCGGCATTGCGCTGGTGTGGTTGCGACCAGTCGCGTTCGACGCAGGCGATCGGCACCGCCAATCCGCGTCGCGACAGATGGCGCAGGAATTCGTCGTACAGCGACGGTGCCTCGAGCAGCGCGGTGAGCTCGGCGTGGACCGCGGGATCGTAATGAAAAACATCGAGCAGCGCGCGGTGCTTGTTGCCGAGCAGAAACTCGATGGCGCGATATTGCGCCGACTGGAAGCCCGAGGAGCTGCCCAGCGACGACCGGAAGCCTTCGTACTTGGAAGGCGTCAGCGTTTCGAGCACCGCCCACTGCTCGAACAGCTGTTTCTGAATCAATTTTACCCGCGACAGAATCTTGAAGCAGGCGTCGAGCTGGTCGACGCGAACAAAGCGGATCGCCGCCTTGAGCTCGTGCAGCATCAGCTTCATCCAAAGCTCGGACACCTGATGCTGAATGATGAACAGCATTTCATCGTGCCGCGGCGATCCCTTCGCAGTTCCCGAAAGCGGTGCCTGCGACGACAGCAAGGTGTCGAGATGCAGGTATCCCGCGTAGGTCAGTCTGTCGCTTAAATCGGTGACGATGCCGGGCTCGAGCGGATGCTTCGACATGGCAGGAAAAGGAGATTGCGATGGCGGAGTATAGGAACGGGGTTGCGGCGTGTCCACCTGGCAGATGCGCGACGCCGCGAGTGTGTCGACGCCCTCTCGGGCGCCCGCCCCCCTCTGCTACCATTCAGCGCATGATGAAACGGTCTGCCTGGATGCCATGCGCGATCCATCGCCGTCCTTGCGCCCTATTGCTGCTTGTCTTGTTGCTTGGCGCCTGCGGCGACAGGGCGGTGACTCGGCACGTCGCCATGCACGAGTGCCGCCTGGCCAAGCTCGCGTCGGCGGCGCAGTGCGCCACCGTCGAGGTGCCCGAAGACCGGTCCAAGTCCGGAGGCCGCACGCTTGCGCTATCCGTGGCGATGCTGCCCGCCAACACGCTCAGCCCCGATGCCGACCCCTTGTTCATGCTCGCCGGCGGACCGGGTCAATCGGCGGAGGCACTGGTTCCCGTGGCGGTCGCGCTTGGCGGTGTACGCCGCACCCGCGACATCGTGCTCATCGATCCGCGCGGCGCCGGCAAATCGGCGCCGCTGAAGTGTGCGGCTCTGGCGGCGCGCGACCCGTTCGATGAGCTGATCGATGCCGATCTGGCGGCGACCGCGGCGCAGCGATGCCTCGCTGAACTGCGCCAACTGCGCGAGCTGCGCGCTCCGGATAACGTCGACGTCTCGCGCTACATCACGCCGGAAATCGTCGCCGACGTCGACGCGGTTCGCGCGGCGCTGGGCTACGAACGCATCAATCTTTGGGGCGGCTCCTACGGCACCCGAGTCGCGCAGGAATTCGTGCGCCGTTACCCCTCGCGCGTCCGCAGCATGGTGCTCGACGGCGTCGCGCCACCGGGAATGAGAACCATGCTCGACGTCTGGCCCGCGCGCGAGGCCGCGCTCACCGAAGTTCTGGCAGCATGCAACGAAGACTCGGTTTGCAAACGCGCGTATCCCGACCTTAATGCAAGCCTGGCGCAGATCAAGATCGCGCTCGGCGCGGCGCACCGGATCACGGTCGCCGATCCACGTACCGGTGTGCTGCGCGAGATTCCGTTGAGTTTCGATACCGTGGTTGGAGCATTGCATGGGCTCGTGTACGCGCCCGAGTTGGCGAGCCTCATACCACCGCTGCTCGGTCGCGCCCAGGCCGGCGATTTTGCGCCGCTGCTGGCCGCCGCGATGCTGCTTGTCCGCGATCTGGAACAAACCATGAATCTCGCCTTGCACTACGCGGTGACTTGCGCGGAGGACGCGCCGCGCGTGACGATCAGCGACAGCTCCGGGATCCTCGCGACGCTGCGCGCGCCGTCGCTGGCAACACGTAATTTCGCGGCCTGCGACGGCTGGCCGCGTCCGCCCTTGCCCCCCGACTTCTACGCGCCGCTCACCAGCGCCGTTCCGACGCTTATCCTCTCCGGTGGTCTCGATCCGGTCACGCCACCGGCCAACGGCGAGATCGTTTCCAAGTCGCTGTCGAATAGCCGCCATGTCATTGCGCCAGGTTACGGCCACATCGTTTCGCCGCACGCATGTGCGCCGCGTCTGATCGAAAAATTCATCGACGCGGCCGGTTTCGCGACGCTGCCTCAGCCTTGCCTCGACTACCTCGCGACGAGCAAGCGACCGCCGATTTTCTCGTCGCTGCTGGAATCGAAATGATCGAGGTCGACCGTCTCGAGAAGCACTTCGGCAAGCACCACGAGATCAAAGCGGTCGCCGGCGCCACGTTTCGCGCCGAGAACGGCGAGATCACCGGATTGCTCGGCCCCAACGGCGCCGGCAAGACGACGCTGCTGCGCACGCTGGCGACCTTGATTGCACCCGACGCCGGCAGCGCGAGCGTCGACGGGCTCGACGTGGTGCGCGACCGCTACGCGGTTCGCGCCCGTATCGGCGTGCTGTCGGACGCCCGCGGCCTCTACGCGCGGCTCACCGCGCGCGAGAACGTGCGCTATTACGGGCGCCTGCACGGCCTCGGCGGCGCGGCTCTCGATGCGCGGGTCGAGACTCTGCTGGCGCAATTCGGCCTCGCCGCGCTCGCCGACCGACGCGCTCACGGCTTCTCGCAGGGAGAGCGGATGAAGGTCGCGATTGCACGCGCGCTGGTGCACGATCCGGCAACCATACTGCTCGACGAGCCCACCAACGGACTCGACATCATGAGCATACGGAGCCTGCGTGAGCTCCTGCGCGGGCTGCGCCAGGCCGGGAAGTGCATCCTGTTCTCGACCCATGTGATGCAGGAAGTCGCCGCGCTGTGCGACACCGTCGTGATCCTCGGCCATGGTCGCGTCGTCGCCAGCGGCAGCGGCGCGGAATTGATGAGCCACACCGGCCGCGCTTCGCTGGAGGACGCGTTTGTCAGCCTGCTGGGCTCCGGAGAGGGCCTGGCCGCATGAGCGACGCCGCGCGCATCTTTATCGTCGCAGGCAAGGAAATCCTCGACACGATTCGCGATCGGCGGACCATTCTGGTCACGCTGCTGACGGCGATCGCCGCCGGGCCGGTGTTCCTGGTGCTTATTTTCAACATGACTGCGAACCAGGCGGACAAGGCCCGCGAGCTCAAGCTTCCTGTTGTCGGCCGCGAAAACGCGCCGGCGCTGATTGCATTTCTGGAACGCTCACAGGTGGTGATACAAGAGGCGCCCGCGGACTACGAAGCGAAGATTCGCGCCGGCGATCTCGACGTCGCGCTCTGGATCGACCCGGCGTTCGAGACCGACGTTGCGGCCGGCAAGGCTGGAACCGTCCATCTCGTCTACGATCGGTCGCGCGATCGAGCGCGTGCGGCGATCAATTCCGCGGAATCGCTGCTGGTCTCCTACAACCGCCTATGGGGCACTCAGCGGCTGCTATTGCGCGGCATCGCGACCGAAGTCGCGCGTCCGCTCAAGATCGAGGATGTCGATCTCGCGACGCCGCAGCAATCCGGTTCTCTGGTGCTGTTCCTGGTCGCGTTCTATGGTCTGTTCGCATCGATGATGGGCGGCATGGCTCCTGCGCTCGACGCGACTGCGGGCGAGCGTGAACGCGGCTCACTCGAGCCGCTGCTCGCGACCCCGCTCACGCCGCTGGAGCTCGCGCTGGGCAAGTGGGCGGCGATCGGCCTCTTCGATGCGGTGGTGGTGGTGCTCACTCTGATCGGGTTTTATCTGACGCTCAATTTCGCGCCGTTGCCCGCCATCGGCGTGCCGTTCCTTTTTGGCGCGGTCGAACTGGCGCGATTCCTGTGGATACTGGCGCCGCTGATTGCGCTGTTGTCCGCGTTGCTTCTCTACGTCGGTTTGCGCGGCCGTTCGCTGAAGGAGGCCCAAGCCAACGTCGGCGTGCTTCTGTTCCTCTTCACCATGCTGCCGTTCGTTCAGCTCATGGCGCAGAAGCGAGAGCCTGCGTGGCTGCTATGGGCGCCGATTTCGGCGCAGTACACGCTGCTTTCGCGTGCGCTGCGCGGCGATGCCATACCGGCCATGGATTGGCTGCAGAGCGCGCTCACGCCGGCGCTGCTGACGATGCTCGCGCTCGTTGCCGTTGCCAGGCTGCTGGGCCGCGAGACTGTGCTCGGCGCACGTTCGTAGCGCACGCCGGTCGCGCACGTCAGCGCCTTCAGGTCAATTGCCGCAGTACGGCGAGCGGAGGCTGCTTGAGCGTCGCGCGGGTGCCGAGCCAACCGGCAGCGGCGACACCTATCGCGCCGCCCGCCACACCAAACAGCCAGACCCAGGGGTTCCATCCGAACGGAATCAGGAACACGCGGTCGGCGAGCACGTAACCGATCGCCGTCGCACCGGCGGCGGCAACGAGGCCGGCCAATCCGCCGAGCGCGACGAATTCCGCCACCTGCGCCGCCGAAAGCTGCCTTCGGCTCGCGCCCAGCGTGCGCAGAATGGCAGCGTCGAGGCGGCGCTCGTCCTGCGTTGCTGCGATTGCCGCTTCGAGCACCAGCACGCCGCCGAGCAGCGTGAACAGGAAAACGAACTCGACCGCGCGCGCCACCTGCTCGATGATCGTCTGCACCTGCTGCAGGATCGCCCCGACATCGATCACCAGCACGTTTGGATACTCGCGCAGCAGCGCGGTCAGCCAGGTGCTTTCGCTGCCGACGCGTACTGCGGAGATATAGGTTCGAGGCATGGCGTCGATCACGCCGGGCGAGAACAGGGCGAAGAAGTTGACCCGGAAGCTGTCCCAATCGACCTTGCGCAGACTCGTCACCTTGGCGCTGACGCGCGTGCCGACGATGTCATAGGTCAGCGTGTCGCCCAGGTTGATGCCGAGCGTTTGCGCGATGCCGTCCTCCAGCGAGACGCTCCCGCTTTCACCAGGCTTCCACCACTGGCCGGCGACGACCCGGTTGGCGCGCGGCAGCGTGTCGGTCCACGAGAGGTTGAACTCGCGCTCGCCGAGTCGCCGCGCGCCCTCGTCGGCCAGGCGCGTGGTATCGAGCGGCTTGTCGTTGATCGCGACCAGACGCCCGCGCACCATCGGCGACAATTGAGCGTCGATGGAGAGATCGCGCTTGAGCATCGCGCGCACGCCATCGACCTGATCCGGCAGCACGTTGATCAGAAAAGCGTTGGGCGCGTCCGCGGGCAGGCTGGCGCGCCAATTGCGCATCAGATCGCCACGCACCAGCGTCAGCAAGAGCAGCGCCATCAATCCCAAACCGAGCGCGCCGATCTGCAAGCTCGATCCGAGCGGCCTGCGCCGCAGGTTGGCAAGCCCATAGCGCCAGCTGTAGCCGCGCTGCGGCAAGCGACGCAGGAACGCGATCATGCACCACGCCAACGCTGCCGCGCTTGCGAGCATCGCCGCGATGCCGCCGACCATGATCGCGCCGGTCTTGACGTCCTGCGCCTGCCAGCCGATCAGGAGAGCGACCGTTGCCGCGCCCAGCACGTAAGCGAACGAGCCGCCCGCGCGCGGTAGGCCGAGGTCGCGTCGCAACACTCGCAGAGGCGGCACCTTCGACAGCGCGAACAGCGGCGGCAAAGCGAAGCCGAGCAGCATGAGCAATCCGGTGGCCACGGCGATCGCGGCGGGAACGAGTCCGGGCGGCGGCAGATCGCTGCTGACCATCGTCCCCAGAAGCATGACCAGCAACTGCTGGCCGCCGAGCGCCACGACGCAGCCGACGACGCTAGCTGCCAATCCGAGTGCCAGGAATTGCAGCGCGAACAGTGCGAGCATCTGCCGTTGCGGCGCGCCGAGGCAGCGCATCATCGCCGCGGCGTCGAGGTGCCGGCGCAAATAGCGCGACGCGCCCAACGCGACCGCCACGGCGGCCAGCATCACCGCGACCAGCGCCGCCAGCGCCAGAAATTTTTCCGCGCGCTCGAGCGTCTGGCGCACCTCGGGCCGCAGGTCACGAATCGACTCCAGCCGCTGGCCGCGATCGAGCCGGGCACGGGTCCAGTCGCGAAACGCGTCCGTCGCCGGTCCCGCCACGAGCAGACGATACGACGCACGATTGCCCGGCTGCAGCAGCTTGGTGGCCGGAACATCGTCAAGATTCATCAGCAGCTTCGGCCCCATCGATAAGAGGCCGCCCGCGACTTCCGGCTCCTGCAGCACGATCGCGCCTATGGTCAGGGTCTTGTCACCGACAGCCAGCTCTCCGCCCTTGCGGACGTTGAGCCTCGCGGCCAGGCGGCCGTCGATCCAGGCTTCGCCGGGCGGCGGAATTCCAGCCGCGGTGGTCCCCTCGGGCAGCGTCGGATCGGCGAGCGTGATCGCGCCTCGCAACGGATAGCCCGCCGCCACCGCCTTGACGTCGGCCAGCACGGCATCCGAGGCGGCTGCGCCGGTCGTGGCCTGGACCATGCTGTTGAACTTGATCGCCGGAACGACGGCGAGGCCGCGCGCTCGCGCCTCGCGCGCGTAATCCTCGGGCAGAGGCCGGTCGCCCGACAGGAGCAGATCGCCGCCGAGGAGCAGGTTCGCCTGTCGGGTCAATGAACCTTTCACCCGGTCGGCGAAAAAGGCGACCGTACCGACGCTAGCCACCGCCAGGACCAGCGCGGCAATGAGCACCCGCAGCTCGCCCGCGTGCCAGTCGCGACTGAGCATGCGCAGCGCCAGCCGGAGCGTATTCATGCGTTGGGCCTTGCCGAGTTCGGCGCCGACAAGAGACCGCCGGTCAACGCCGCATCCTCGACCAGACGGCCTCCGGCGAGCGAGAGTCTGCGGCCGCACCTCGACGCCAGCGCCGTGTCGTGCGTCACCAGCAACAAGGTCGTGCCGCGCTCGCGGTTGAGACGAAACATGAGATCGGCGACTTCGGATCCCGTCGCGCCATCGAGATTTCCGGTCGGCTCGTCGGCCATCAACACGCGAGGCTCTCCCGAAAAGGCACGCGCGATCGCGACGCGTTGCTGCTCTCCGCCCGAGAGCTGCTTCGGATAATGACCCACCCGTGCGCCCAAGCCGACGCGGACGAGCCAGTCGCGCGCCCGCGGCGCCGCGTCGAGCGAGCCGGCGAGCTCGAGCGGCAGCATGACGTTCTCCAGCGCCGTCAACGCCGGCAGGAGCTGGAACGACTGGAAAACGAAACCGAGCCAGCGTTGCCTAAGGGCGGCGAGCCCGTCTTCGGAGAGTTCATCGAGCGCCGTGTCGCCGAACGACACTTCGCCCGACGTCGGCCGATCGAGCCCGGCAAGAAGTCCGAGCAGCGTGGTCTTGCCGGAGCCCGAGGGGCCGACGATCGCCACGGTTTCCCCCGCATCGACGTCGAAGCTGACTTGGTCGAGGATCATCAGCGGCGATGAGCCGCTTTGGACTTGCTTGGACAGCTTGCGGGCGCGGATGACGGTGGAAGACATGGGCGGAATTCGAAGGACAGATGAAGGCAAGGTTGGGCCGCGGATGAAATTAACAAACCTGACGCTCGAGGCGAGTGAGCCCGTTTCGTTGCGGCGGGAGCATTGTACCGGGGCGCCGCAACGCACCCGGCGCTTGGGCGCCGTGCACGTCGCGCTAGAATGTCCGGCCATTGGTGGAGCCTGAATGCCGCGCCGTCCATACCTTCGCTTGCTTTGCGCGCTCTTCGCAGCGCTTGCCGCGAGCGCTTTCGCCGCCGCGGCGCCGGCGGTGCTGGTGCTGGGCGACAGCATCTCTGCCGGCTACGGACTCCCCGCGAACACCGGCTGGACGACGCTGTTGCAGCAGCGTCTCGTCGCCGAGCACTATCCGCACCGCGTCGTCAACGCCAGCATCAGCGGCGACACGACCGCCGGCGGCAGGGCCCGCCTCGACGCGCTGCTCACCAAGCATCGTCCCACCGTGACGGTGATCGAGCTGGGCGGCAACGATGGCCTGCGCGGCGGCAGCCTGGACGCGCTGCAGGCCAATCTTGCTGCGATGACCGCCGCGGCTCAAAAGAGCGGCTCGCGCGTGCTGATCGTGGGCTTGCGCCTTCCGCCGAACTACGGACCGGCCTACGTTCGTCGCTTCGAAACCATCTATGCCGACGTTGCCCGCGAGCGCAAAGCGGCGCTGGTGCCTTTTCTGTTCGAAGGCTTCGCCGAAGACAACGCCATGTTCCAGTCCGACCGCATCCATCCGGTGAGCGCCGCGCAAGCGAGATTGCTCGACAATGTGTGGCGAGAGCTCAAGCCCTTGCTCGGCGAACCGGCAAGATCCCCATGAGCGAGCGCCATGCCGTGAGCTCGCGCGTAAGCGTCGATGCGCTCGCGGCCTTTCCCGAGCGCATCGACGTGCGCAGCCCGGCGGAGTTTGCGCTGGATCATCTGCCCGGCGCCGTGAACATGCCTGTGCTCGATGATGCCGAGCGCGCCCGCATCGGCACGCTGTACACCGGGTCTGCTTTCGAGGCTCGCCGGCTCGGCGCGGCGCTCGTCGCACGCAACATCGCATTGATGCTCGACGGTGCATTCGCCCATAAAGCGCGTGATTGGCAACCGCTGGTCTACTGCTGGCGCGGCGGACAGCGCAGCCGTGCGCTCGCCCACGTGTTGAACGAGGTCGGCTGGCGTGCGATGCAGCTCGACGGCGGCTACCGGGCCTATCGCCGGCATGTTGTCGGACAACTCGAGACGCTTCCCTCGCGCTTTCGGTTCGTGGTCCTTTGCGGCCTCACCGGCTCGGGCAAGAGCCGGCTCCTCGCTGCGCTGGCTTCGGCGGGCGCGCAGACGCTCGACCTCGAGGCAATCGCGCGCCACCGCGGCTCGTTGCTGGGCGAATTTCCCGGTGTCGTGCAGCCCTCGCAAAAAGCCTTCGAGACCGCGATCGCGGCCACGCTGGGTGCGCTCGACCCGGCGCGTATCGTCTTTGTCGAGTCCGAGAGCAAGCGCATCGGCAAGCTGCAGCTGCCCGCGACGCTGCTCGAGCGCATGCGTGGCGGGCGAAGCCTCACGCTCGTGACAGCGCTCGCACAACGGGTGGCGCTGATCAAGGAAGAGTACGGTCTTCCCGTGGACGATCCGGCCGTGCTGGCGCAACGCCTCCAGCCGCTGGTCGGCAAGGCGGCGCTGCAGCGCTGGGAGGCGCTCGCCGCGGAGAAGGATTGGGATGCGCTCATCGGCGAAGTGCTCATCCTTCATTACGATCCTCTTTACACCCGTTCGCTGCAGCGGCACTTTTCCGCGGGAATCGCCTCCGGCGGGGAAACGATCGAAGTCGCGGATGCGTCCGCCGCGGCCATCGCTGCGTTGGCGGACGACGTACTGGCCATGACCGAAGCCCGGACCTCTCTTCTGGTGGAGTGGCCTTGAACGACCGCGACGGCAAGCGCGAATTCGCCTTTCGGATGGTCAATGTGTTTGCCGAAGAACGGCTCGCCGGCAATCCGCTGGCGGTGTTCGAGGACGCGCGCGGGCTCTCCGACGCGGACATGCAGGGCCTCGCGCTGCAGTTCAATCTGTCGGAGACGACGTTCATCTTGCCATCGGAAATCGCCGACGCGCGGGTGCGGATCTTTACGCCGACCTTCGAGATGCCTTTTGCCGGGCATCCGACGCTGGGAAGCGCGCACGTCGTGCGTGCGCTTGCCGGCGAGGGCGACGCGCTGGCGCTGGAGATGCTTGCGGGGACGATTCCCGTGATCGCGCACGGCGACGTTTGGACGCTGGAAGCGAAGCCGCCGGCGACGCGCGAGGTCGATGCATCGCACGAGCAACTGGCCGCGATGCTCGGGCTGTCGGAGTCGGACCTGGGTGCGGTTCCCTTGTGGGTCGACACCGGCAGCGAGCAACTGGTCATCCCGCTTGCCAGCGCGGCCGCGGTGCGCCGAGCTTCGCCGGACCCGGCATTGCTCTCGCGTCACGGCAGCGTGCAACTCGGCGCAGGCGTCACGCGCGCGATGGCCTACGTCTGGGCGGAGGACGAACCGCGGTCGATCCTGGCGCGCTTTTTCTTTCCCAAGCACGGCGCGATCGTCGAGGATCCGGGGACAGGCTCGGCGTGCGCGAATCTGGGCGGCTGGCTGGTCGCTACGCGCGCCCCGCTTCCGCAGCAATGGTCCGTCTCCCAAGGCGAGGCGGTGGGCCGGCCCTGCAGGCTGGGGCTCGCGGTCGACTCCGGGGGGCGAATTTTTGTATCGGGCCGCGTCATCGAGCTGGGGCGAGGCACGATACGCCTGTAGCAGGCTGCCGTCCGTGATCTCGGCAACACGCTGTTACAAGCGGTTTCTGCACCGGAGTCAACACGCCGCTACACTGGCACGTTGATGCTTTACAGCATTCCCGCGCTCCCGGCTCGCTTCTCAATGACGCACCTGATGCTCCTGATGCGCAACGCGCTTGTCTTTGCCTCGCTCGCCTTCGGGTTGTTGTTGTCACTGGCGTTCGTTCCCGTTGCCGCCGCTTCCACCTCCAACCCGCTCAGCTACGACGATGCGCGGCATTTGCTCAACCGCACGGGATTCGGCGCGACGGAAGGCGAGATCCAGCGCAGCGTTGGCATGACGCGCGAGCGGGCGGCGCAAAATCTGCTGGACGGCGCGCGTACGAGCCCGGTCAATCCGCCGCCGGCGTGGACTGCCGAAACGGGAGCGCTTCGCTATCCGCGCCGCGGAGAGAACGCAAGCGAGGTCGAAAAGAAAATGTTCCAGCAGGAGCAGGTCCGCGAAGGCCTCGAGCTGCGCGGCTGGTGGGTCGGCGAGATGTTGTCGACACCTTCTCCGCTGACCGAGCGGATGACCCTTTTCTGGCACAACCATTTCGTCTCCAGCCAGCAGAAGGTCAAGCTCGCGGAGCTGATGTACCGGCAGAACGCGACGCTGCGCGCCAACGCCCTCGGCAATTTCGCGGACGTGCTGCACGCCATCGCGCGCGACCCGGCGATGGTCATTTATCTCGACAGCGGGCAAAACCGCAAGGGCTCGCCGAACGAGAATTTCGCCCGCGAAGTGATGGAGCTTTTCACGCTGGGCGAAGGCCACTACAACGAGCAGGACATCAAGGAGGCCGCGCGCGCCTTTACCGGCTGGGGCCTCGACCGCCAAACGGGCCAGTTCGTTTTCCGCCGCTTCATTCACGACGACGGCGTGAAGACGGTGCTCGGCCGCACGGGCAATTTCGATGGCGATCAGGTGCTCGACATCCTGCTGGAAGAACCGGCGACCGCCGAGTTCATTGTCCGCAAACTGTGGCGCGAGTTCGTCTCGCCCGATCCCGACGATGCCGTGATCCGGCGTATCGCAAAGCGCTTTCGCGATTCGCGCTACGACATCAAGGTCGCCCTGCACGGCATATTCACCTCCGACGCGTTCTACGCCGGGGAAAATCGCGGCGTCCTGGTCAAGTCGCCGATCGAGCTGGTGGTAGGCACCCTGCGCCAATTCGACATGAAACCGGGCGATGCGACGCCGTTTGCCGTCGCGGCGGCCGGCATGGGTCAGAACCTTTTCGCCCCGCCCAACGTCAAGGGCTGGCCCGGCCAGGAGACGTGGATCAACGCCAGCACGCTCCTCGCCCGCAAGCAATTCCTGGAGCGCCTTTTTCGCGGCGATGAGACTTCGACCCGCATGGTTCCCGGCGCGAACGCGCAAGGGCACGTCGGCGGCGATGCGGGAATGACGGGTGCTGTTCCCAGACAGTTCAACCAGCCGCAGGTCGCTCTCGACCCGGAAAAGGCGCGGCAGATTCGGTTCATGCGGGCGATGGAGCGGGGCATGAGCAGCGTCCCGTTCGAAAGTGGTGTGTGGCTTGCGCAATTCGACGCGTCGCGCGGGACGAGAACCCGCAGCAGCGCCGCATTGCGCCTGCTGCTCGCCACGGCGCCCCAGTCGGCGCCTGACGCGGAGAGCGAGCCGCTGGCGCTGGTTCGCGCTCTGGTCCTCGACGCCGCCTACCAGGTCAAGTGAGCGCCGAGAAAACCATGGATCGCCGTCACTTTCTTAAACTCGCGGGCAAGGGCTCGCTGATCGCGTTAGCGCCGGAGCTCATGAACCGAGTCGCCTGGGGCGCGACACCCGCCGGCGCGGACTATCGCAAGCTGCTCCTCTTGATCGAGCTCAAGGGTGGCAACGACGGCCTCAATACTCTGGTGCCCTACTCGAACCCGACCTATTACGCGCTACGGCCGAAGATCGGCATTCCCCGCGAGCAGGTGGTGCAGCTGAGCGACAGCGTCGGGCTTCATCCGGCGCTGGAGCCGTTGCTTCCGCTTTGGAAAAACCGCGAGCTTGCGGTGCTGCAGGGTGTGGGCTATCCGGGGCCCAATCTTTCGCATTTCCGTTCGATCGAGATCTGGGATACCGCGTCGAAGAGCGAACAATATCTGCAGGACGGATGGCTCACGCGCGCGTTCGGCGCGGCGCCCACGCCGAAGAGCTTCGCCGCCGACGGCGTGATTATTGGCTCGCCCGACCTGGGACCGCTTGCGGGCGGCGGCACCCGCGCCATCGCTCTTGCCAACACCGAGCAGTTTCTTCGACAGGCGCGACTCGCCACAACCGAAGGCCAATCGCGCAACAAGGCTCTTTCGCACATCCTGAAGGTCGAGGCGGACATCATGCAAGCCGCATCGCATCTCAATGCGAATTACGCCTTCAAGACTGAATTTCCGCAGGGCGGATTCGGCAACGCGATCAAGACCGCCTGCCAGATCGTCGCCAACGAGGCCGGCGTCGCCGTCGTGCGCGTCACTCTCACCGGCTTCGACACTCACAGCGGACAACCGGGCACGCAGGCGCGGCTCCTGGGCGATCTCGCCAGCGGCGTGGTCGCGCTCAAGAGCGCCCTGGAAGAGCTCGGCAAGTGGAACGATACCTTGGTGCTGACCTATGCCGAGTTCGGACGTCGGCCCAGAGAGAATTTGTCGAACGGAACCGATCACGGCACGGCGAGCGCGCACTTCGCGCTGGGCGGGCGCGTCGCGGGCGGCTTGTATGGCGAACAGTCTTCGCTTGACCGTCTTTCGGGCGACGGCAACCCGGGATACGCCATCGATTTTCGAAGCGTCTACGCGACTGCGCTCGACCGCTGGTGGGGCGTGCCGTCGAGCGGACCTCTCGGCGGAACCTTCACGCCGTTACCGATCCTGCGGAGCTAGCCGAAATTCATACGTTTGCGTCCCACGCCGCGATGAATTCCTGCCAATGCGGCTGCTGGTACGAGGCGATCTTTTCGCGCGCCAGCGATACTTCGGCGGCGTACTCGCCGGCCGCCAGCGCCCCGCGCAGCTGCTGAAACCTGAGATACAGCAAATGCGTGTTCATCACGTCGGTCTCGCAGTAGCGGCGAATCTGGTCGAGCTTCCCCTCGCGGTACGCGGCGCTCACCTCGCTGCCGTCCATGCCCACCTTTCCCGGAAAACCGCACAGGCGCGCCATGGCGTCGAGACCGGCGGCGGCACGCGGCTGATACATCGCCAGCACGTCCATCAGATCCAGATGCCGGGTGTGATAGCGCTGGAGGTAGTTGTTGAACTTGAATTCCCGGTCGTCGTCGCCCCAGTCCCAGAATTTCGCCGCGACCACGCCGTGGATCAGCGCCCGCTGACTCAAGACCGGAAGATCGAAGCCGCTTCCGTTCCAGGAGACTAGCTGCGGTGTATAGCGGTCGACGCCGTCGAAGAAACGGCGGATCAGCTCGGCTTCCGGGTCCGCCGATTCACCGAGCGACCAGACCCGAAATGCGTCGCCCTCGCGCAGCGCACAGGCGATCGCGACCACACGCTGCAGGTACAAGGGCAGAAAATCTGTGCCGATTGCGGCGCGGCGCTGTTGACTCGCCCAGGTCACGACGTCGGCGTCGGAAAGCGTCGCTGGCAAGCGGTGCAGGCGGCGAAGGCCCGCGACATCGGGCACCGTTTCTATATCGAAGACCAGCGTCGGAGTCATGCAGTTGATGGCAAGTACATCGCGCGTCCGACGTCAGCCGGGGAATACGCCGGTCGTCAAATACCGGTCGCCGCGATCGCAGATGATGAACACGATGGTCGCGTTTTCGACTTCGCGCGCGATGCGCAGCGCGATCGCACACGCGCCGCCCGACGATATGCCGGCGAAAATTCCTTCCTTGCGCGCGAGCTGCCGCGCGGTTTCCTCCGCGTCGCCCTGCGACACCAGTTCGACGCGATCGACGCCTTTCGCGTCGTAGATCCTGGGCAGGTATGCAATCGGCCACTTGCGAATTCCCGGGATCTGCGAGCCTTCCTCGGGCTGGCAGCCCACGATGACCACCGCGGGATTTTTTTCCCTGAAAAACTTTCCCGCCCCCATGATCGTTCCGGTAGTGCCCATGCTCGAAACAAAATGAGTGATGCGCCCGCCGGTTTCATTCCAGATCTCGGGTCCGGTGCCGCGATAGTGGGCGAGCGGATTGTCCTGATTGGCAAACTGATCGAGGATAATGCCGCGGCCTTCGGCGCGCATTTTCTCCGCGACGTCCCGCGCGGTTTCCATCCCGCCGGCTTTGGGCGTCAGGACGATTTCGGCCCCGAACGCGGCCATCGTCTGCCGCCGCTCCAGCGACAGATGCTCCGGCATCACCAGCACCATCTTGTAGCCGCGCAGCGTCGCCGCCATGGCCAGCGCGATGCCGGTGTTGCCGCTGGTGGCCTCGATCAAGGTGTCGCCGCGTTTGATGTCACCACGTTTTTCCGCCTCGACGATCATCGACAAGGCGGGCCGATCCTTGACCGAGCCGGCAGGATTGTTGCCCTCGAGCTTGGCGAGCATCACGTTGCTCGGCTTGCCGACGAGGTGCCGAAGTTGCACCAGCGGCGTATTGCCGACGGTATCTTCGATGGTTTTGTACATGGGATGCTTAGGGCTTGGCGACGCGCGCGGCAGGCCCAGGTCATTTTACCCGAGACCAAAAGGAAGCCCCGCGTGAAACGCGGGGCTCCAGGGTGCTGCGACGAAACTGCGGCCGATCTGCCGCAAACATTCCGCGTCGTCGTGATAGGCCCGCCTTACTTCTTGGCCTTTTCGTCCTTGTCCGCCGATTTCATCGCCGCGTCGCTCTTGCTTGCGTCTTTGGCAGCGGCTTTGTCCGCCTTGGCGTCTTTCATCGGCGCACTCTTGGCGGCGTTGGCGTCCTTCTTTGCCTTTGCTGCGGCGGCCTTGGCGTCCTTCTTCGCCTGCGCTTCGGCGGCCTTGGCGTCTTTCTTGGCCTTGTCTGCAGCTTCGGCGTCCGCCTTGGCTTTGGCCTTGGCCGCCTTGTCAGCCGCGGCCTTTTCGGCCTTCATCGTCTTGGCATCCTTGGCCGGCGATGCGCTCGGCGCGGCAGCTTTCGAAGCGGCAGGCGGCGCGGCCGCCGGCATGGTCGAAGGCGTTGCCGGAGAGCTCTTTGCCGCCGGGGTGGCGGGCGCTGCCGGAGTCACCGGCGTTGCCGATTTGGCTGCTTGCGCGGGCTGCATGGCGGGTGGCGGCGGTTGCATACCCGACGGCGCGAGAGCCTTGGTGTCGGCCTTGGGCGCTGCGGGCGCGGCGACCGGCGTCGACGCGCCGCTCACCGAGATCATGCCCTTGACCTTGGCAAAGGTGCCTTCCTTGATCCCGCTGACCTTCATGATGTCTTCCGGGGTCTTGAAGGGGCCGTTGGCTTTGCGGTAATCGATGATCGCCTGCGCCTTGACCGGACCAATTTCCGGCAAAGCATCGAGCTCTTCTTTAGTCGCGGTGTTGATATTGACCGCGGCAAGCGCGAACGCCGAGAACAGCAGCGTCACAAGTAACAGCAGGAACCTCTTCATTCATCCCTCCGAGGGAAAGTGGACATTAGGGTGCACAGGCATTTCCGGTCTTGGCCGGACGCCTATAACGGCTGCGCGATGTTACGGGTTGACCGGGAATGGGCCAAGAGGCGCCTGCACGCACAGGGCGACGCCCTGTCGGATGTCGCGCATCGGCGCGTCGTACCCGGCGGCGCGCAGCCGGCCGAGATCGGCCTGGGTGTAGCTCTGGTACTTGTCCTTCAGTCCGGCGGGAAAAGCGATGTATTCGATCGCGCCCGCGCGATGCAGCGCCTCGAACGGCAGCGGCGCGGCTCCCTCGGCGACGCGGCAGGCATTGATCGTTTCGGTCGCCACCGCGTTGAATGTCGCCGCGCTGCCGCAGCCCAGATTGAAGATTCCCGAGCGCTCGGAGCGGTCGAGAAAGTCGAGATTGACCTGCACAACATCGTCGATGCTCACAAAGTCGCGGCGCTGCTCACCGGCGGCGTAGCCTCCCGAGCCCTCGAAAAGCTGCACCTTGCCGGAGGCCCGATACTGCTGAAAAAAATGCCATACGACCGATGCCATCCTGCCTTTGTAAGCTTCGCGCGGACCATAGACGTTGAAGTAGCGGAAGCCGGCGATCTGCGACGTGCGATCCGGGAGGAGCCGGCGGACGTACTGATCGAAGAGCCACTTCGAATAGCCGTAGACATTGAGCGGAGACTCGCAGGCTCTTTCCTCGCGAAATTCCGTGCCCGCGCCGTAAACAGCAGCCGACGAGGCATAGAGAAAGGGAATGTCGTTATCCTGACAATGCTGCAGCAGCGACACCGAATAGCGGTAATTGTTGGCAAGCATGAACCTGCCGTCGGTCTCCATGGTGTCCGTGCAAGCGCCCTGGTGCACGACCGCGGCGATGTCGTCGTCGAAGTCTCCGTCGGCGAGCCGCGGCAGGAACTCGTCCTTGTCGAAATAGTCGGCGATATCGCAATCGACGAGATTGCGGAAAGTATCCGTACGCGACAGGCTGTCGACCGCGAGAATCTGCGTCTCTCCGCGCGCATTCAATGCCCGGATCAGGCTCGATCCGATGAAGCCGGCGGCGCCGGTGACGACAATGTACAAGCGTGTTCCCCGCTCGGTGGAGTTAGAGTTCGATGTCGACCTTGCCGATTTCCGTGGTCACGAATGGCACGCGAGGCGCGACCGCGCAGAGCAATTCGTAGCCGATGGTGCTGGCCGCGGCGGCGACGTCATCGACCGACAATGCTTCGCCCCAAAGCACGACCGGGCTGCCGACGCCGGCCTCCGGTACTTCGGTGAGGTCGACCGTCATCAGGTCCATCGAGACGCGGCCCGCGGTGCGCACTTTCTTGCCGCACACCAGAACCGGCGTCCCATTGGGTGCGTGCCGCGGATAGCCGTCGGCGTACCCGCAGGCAATCACGCCAACGCGGTGCGCGCGCGCTGCGGTGTAGCCTCCGCCGTAACCCACGCTCGCGTTGGGTTTCAGATCAAGCACCGCGATCAACTCGCTGCGCAAGGTCATCGCCGGCGACAGCCCGAGCATTTCCGCGGTGTCGTACGGAAAGGGCGAGGAGCCATAAAGCATGATGCCGGGCCGGACATAGTCCCCGCCCACCTCGCTGAAGCGGATAACTCCGGCGGAGTTGGCGATCGAGCGCGGATAGGGCAAGCCTTTGCACGCGTCCTCGAACGTTTGCAATTGTTCGCGCAAGCCTTCCTCTTCGTCAGCGCGAGCGAGGTGGGTCATCAATCGCAACGCTGCGACGCTCGACGCAGCCGACAGTCGATCGGCCATCTCGCGCGCTTCCGAGGGCTTGAACCCCAGCCGATTCATGCCGGTATTGATCTTGATGAATACTTCCAGCGGGCGCGTGAGCGGAGTGGTCTCCAACATGCGCACGTGCTCGATGTGGTGCACAACTACGGCGAGGCGGCGCGACGCGATTTCCGGCAGCTCGTCAGCACCAAAGAATCCTTCCAGCAGAAGGATGCGGCGCGCATAGTGCTGCTCACGCAACGAAACCGCGGCGTCGAGCTCGAGCAGCGCAAGTCCGTCGGCGTCGCTGAGCGCCGGGAGAATGCGCATCAGACCGTGGCCGTAAGCGTTGGCCTTGACCACCGCGAGCAGTTGCGCGCCAGCCGATTTCTCGCGCGCAACGCGCAAATTCTTGCGCAATGCCGCAAGATTGATTTGGGCCAGGATGGGACGGCTCATGACAGGAGGCGCCAAGTCGGAAAACGAACCAAGGCCTTCCGGTTTTGTCTGAGGAGGAAACGTGGTATAAGGCGCGAGCCGTGTGCGCCGGCAAGCAATTAATTATACACAAGCGCAGCGAACGTTCCCCGGCCTTCCGCTGCCGGTGTCAAGCACCGCGAGCGTCCGCGCAAATGAGGACAATGAAGGCCGGGTTCTACATCATCATGGCGGCGCAGTTTTTTTCGTCGCTCGCCGACAATGCGCTGCTCGTCGCGGCAATTCAGATGCTGCGCGATCTCGACTCGCCAGCGTGGATGACGCCCGCGCTGAAGCAATGTTTCGTCATCTCCTATGTGTTGCTGGCACCCTTGGTCGGCGCGTTCGCGGATTCGATGGCCAAGGGACGCGTCATGCTCATCACCAACGGCGTCAAGGTCGCGGGCTGCTCGCTGATGCTGTTCACCTTGCACCCGCTGCTCGCGTATGCGGTGGTGGGACTCGGCGCCGCGGCGTACTCGCCCGCGAAATACGGCATCCTGACCGAACTGCTGCCCGCACGGCAGTTGGTCGT
>JRHI01000756.1_pt1 | contig 32755 bp, 31 predicted proteins | sample 215371 | NCBI WGS metagenome assembly JRHI01 (sample SAMN02929681, study PRJNA255918) | sediment metagenome | biome: cave system; feature: Ice Cave; material: Sediment; isolation source: sediment from deep within a dark volcanic ice cave with no known source of... ...
GAGCCGATCTACGTCCGTCAGGCCGGCGCGCGCGGCTCGTTCGATCAGCCCTTCGCGCCGCCACCGTCGGACGACGCGGCGCTCGGCCTGCCGAAGCGGAGCGCATAGTGTCCCGTCTCGGCGGTCGTGGGCCGTTCCATCGGCCCGGCACCGCCGCCGCCCGCGTCGCGCCCCTGCGCGCGCTCGGTCACGCGTCCGCGGATCCACTCCCTCGCGTGCTCGTCGGCTCCGTGACCGCGGCGGCCCGGGCCGCGGACCGATGCAGGCCTTCCGAGACACGACCCTGATGGTCTCGGTCGCCCCGGTCGAGATCGCCGACATGACCCTGAACGACATCGACGCCGTGCAGGAGGTCGAACGCTCGTCCTTCCCGGTGCCCTGGCCGGCGAACGCCTTCCGTCACGAGCTCACCCAGAATCGCAACGCGCGCTACGTCGTCGCGCGCGCGGGCGAGCGGATCGTGGGCTACGGCGGGCTGTGGCTCATGGTCGACGAGGCGCACATCACGACGTTCGCGGTGCATCCCGATCACCGCCGGCAGCGGATCGGCGAACGGCTGCTGCAGCGGCTCTTCGAGGTCGCGGCGGCGATGAGCGCCGAATGGCTCACGCTCGAGGTGCGGGCCTCCAACCTCGGGGCCCAGAAGCTGTACGAGAAGTACGGCTTCCGTCGTGCCGGCGTCCGACGCCGCTACTACAGCGACAACAACGAGGATGCCCTCATCATGTGGACCGAGCGGCTCGGCGACCGGGCCGTGCGCGAGCGTCTGGCGACGCTCCGCAAGGAGCTGGACGGGACCGCATGAGGATCCTCGCCATCGAGACCAGCTGCGACGAGACCGGCGTCGCGATCGTCGAGGACGGCCGCCGCATCCGGGCGAACGTCATCGGCACCCAGGCGATGCATCAACAGACCGGCGGGATCATTCCGGAGATCGCCGCGCGGGAGCACCTGCGCGCGATCGACCCGCTGACCGCGCAGGCGCTCCGCGATGCCGGGATGGACCTCTCCGATATCGACGCGATCGCCGCGACCGTCGGGCCGGGGCTCATCGGCGCGCTGCTCGTCGGCGCCAATTACGCGCGCGGGCTGGCGCTCGCGTCGGGTCTGCCGTTCGTCGGCGTGAACCACCTCGAGGGCCACGTCTACGCGAACTGGCTCGCCGAGACGGAGGATGTCCCGGCCGAGCCGGACCTCCCGGCGGTGGTGCTCGTGGTGAGCGGCGCGCACAGCGACCTCGTCCTGATGGAGGGACACCGCCGCTTCCGGCTGCTCGGCCGGACCATCGACGACGCCGCGGGCGAGGCGTTCGACAAGGTCGCGCGACTGCTCGGTCTCGGGTTCCCGGGAGGGCCGTTCATCGAGCGCGCGGCCCGGGACGGCGATCCGGACGCCTATCCGCTGCCCAAGGCCTGGCTCGCGGACCGCTACGACTTCTCCTTCTCCGGCCTGAAGACCGCGGTGCTCCGCCTGGTGCGCTCGCTCGAGGCCGCGGGGCCGCTGCCGGTGAACGACGTCGCGGCGTCGTTCCAGAAGGCGATCGTCGAGGCCCTCGCCGCGAAGACCGCGCGCGCGGCGGCCGAGCACGGGGTCCGGTCGGTCCTGCTCGGCGGCGGCGTGGCGGCGAACGGTCCGCTCCGGGCGGAGATCCAGCGGCGCATCGGCGTGCCACTCCGGGTGCCGGCCCCGCGCCTGTGCACCGACAACGGCGCGATGGTCGGCGCCGCGGCGTTCTACTCGCTCCGGCACCGCGGTGCCGAGATGCCGGCCGGGGTCAGCTCAAGCCTCCCGCTCGCGTGACCGCGGCTGCGCTCGTCACGGCGCTCGACGAGGCCACCGCGTTCGGCGCCGGTGGCGCGCCATCCCCCGAGGCGGTGACCGATCTGGTGCTGCGCATCCTGCGGGACGCGTCCGACACACCGGCCGTGCTCGCGGCGCTGCGCGGGGCCTCCGACGGGCGCGCGCTCCTGCGGATCACCGATGGGACCCGCGCGATCGAGTTCCGTGCCGGCGATGGCTCGCTCGACGCGGCGCTCGCCGATCCCAAGGGGAAGGGACCGAAGGTCGATGCGACGGCGGCGACCTGGCTCGGCCTGCTCGGGGGGACGCTCCGCCCCTGGCTCGCCTTCACCCGGGGGCAGGTCGTCTGTCGGGCCGGCCTCACCGAGCTCCGCTGGCTGCAGCAGGTCGCCGAGCGTCTCCAACGTGGCTATGCCGACGCGCGCGCGGCGCTGCCGGCCGAGTAGGCTCGGCCACGACGATCCTCTTCGTCGACCTTGCCGGCTCGACCGAGCACGCCGCGCGCATCGGGGACCGCGCCTGGCCGGAGCTGAGCGGAGACGCGATCCGCGGGATCGCGGCGCGTATCGCGGCGCGCATCGCCGCCGCCGCTTCGGCGAATGCGGTCTTCGTTTGGAGCACCGTCCGCGATCTCTGCGCCGGCTCCGGCCTGCAGTTCGAGGATCGCGGACTCCACGAGCTCAAGGGGGTCGACGGCAGCCGGCGGCTGCTCGCGGCCTCCGAGTAGTGCGGCCACAGGCGGACTAGCATTCGGCCGATGCCACCTGCTTCTTCCGCGCAGCGGCCGGGACCCGACGACACGAAGACCGATGACGAGAAGACGAAGGTCCATCGGGCCGAGACGAAGACGAAGACCCCGGCCGAGGCGAAGCGCCAGGGCCCCACGCTCGAGGATGTGAAGACGGACGAGCGGGTGCGGGTCTACATCCGCTCGGCGAACGCCCAGACCGGCGCCATCGGGTACACCGAGCACGGCGAGCGCCACGCGAACACCACCGCCGACGGAGCGCGCTTCATCCTCCGGTCGCTCGGTCACGAGGCCCGTCGCACCGAGCTCGCGGCGGTGGCGGCGTACCTGCACGACATCGGCAACGTCATCACGCGCGAGAAGCACGGACAGACCGGCGCGCTGCTGGTGAACCAGATCCTCGTCGACCTCGGATTCACCTACGAGGAGATCGCGGTGATCATGGGCGCGATCGCGAATCACGAGGAGGCCGAGGGCGGCGTTCCGGTGAGCGCGGTCTCGGCCGCCGTCATCATCGCCGACAAGAGCGACGTGCACCGGAGCCGGGTCCGCAATCCCAAGACCACGACATTCGATATCCATGACCGGGTGAACTTCGCGGCGACGTCATCGGAGATCAAGGTGAGCCGGCGCGAGAAGCTCATCACCCTCGAGCTCACCATCGACACCGAGGTCGCGCCGCTCATGGAGTATTTCGAGATCTTCCTCTCGCGCATGATGCTCAGCCGGCGCGCGGCGGAGTTCCTGCACTGCTCGTTCGCCCTGGTCATCAACGACACCCGGTTGCTCTAGCCGCGCCGACACGACGGCGCCAGGAACCACCGACGATGCATGTCGCCTTTCTCACCGACGTCGCGCTTCCGTATGTCTCCGGGGTGACCGTCGCCGTCCGGCGACAGCGCGATGCCCTCCGGGCCGCGGGTACCGCGGTCACGGTCGTGGGGCCGCGGGGGGACGTGGATCTGGCCGAGCCGGATGTCCACGTTCCCGGATCGCCGCCGGGCTACCGGGTCGCGCTCTTCCGGCCGCGGCTCGGGCCCCGGCTGCGGTCGCGGGGCGTGGACCTCCTCCACGCTCACTCGGTCTTCGGCGCGTCCTGGGCCGCGCTCGCCGCCGCGCGCTCGTTGCGCGCGCCGTTCGTCGTCACGGTCCACACCCGGTTCGACGAGTACGTGCATTACGCGCGCGCGGCGGCCCCGTTGGTCAAGACGCTCATCGAGCCGTACACCGGCGCGGTCGTCGCCGCGGCGGACCTGGTCATCGCGCCCTGCGAGGAGCTGGCCGCCGAGCTGCGCGCGGCGGGCGACGCGCGCGCGGTGCGCGTCGTCGCGGCGCCGTTCGACAAGGCGCTCGCCGCCGGGGACGCCGCCCGCGGCCGGACCCGCCTCGGGGTGGCCGGGGGGGTCCCGGTCCTGCTGTCGATCTCACGGCTGGCCGTGGAGAAGCGGGTCCTCGATCTGGTCATCGCGCATCGCGCGCTCAACGACACCGCTGCGGTCCTGGCGTTCGCCGGCGGCGGGCCGCTCGAGTCCGAGCTCCGCGCCGCGGCGGCGCAGGCCGGCGTCGCGGATCGGCTCCGGGTCATCGGACAGCTCGACCCGGCCGGTCTTGCCGACGTCCTCGCCGCGGCCACGCTCGTGGTGAGCGCCTCCCGGAGCGAGACCCAGGGCCTCGCGCTCTGCGAGGCCGCGGCCGCCGGTCGCGCGATCGTGGCGCCGGCACGCGGCGGATACGCCGAGGTGCTCCGCGATGGGGAGGGCGGTCTCTTCCCCGCGGCGGCGCCGGACCCGGTGCTGCTCGCCGCCGCGATCGACCGGGCGCTCGGCGATGGGCCGCTCCGCCTGCGCCTCGCCGCCGAGGCGCGGCGTCGGGCGATGGCGGCCTGGTCGCCCGAGGCCGTCGCGGGCGCGCTCCGTGGCGCGTACGACGCGGCCAACGCCGTGACAGAATGAACGGCCTCAGCACGTCGCGGGAGCACGCGACAGTCAGCATCCGGGGGAGGACCCGCCATGTCCGCGCCGCGTCCGAACGCGCGCCGGCCGATGCGCGTGCGGACCGCAGCCGCGGCCGGTGGGGTCGTCCTGCGGTCGACCGAGCACGGCCGTGAGGTCGTCCTCGTCGGACGCACGAGCGACGGGTCATGGGTCTTTCCCAAGGGCACGCCACGCTCGGGGGAGTCTCGTGAGGAGACGGCGCTGCGCGAGGTCCGCGAGGAGACCGGGCTCGACGTCCGGATCGTGCGGCCGCTCGGCGACACGGAGTATTGGTTCGCCGCCGGCGGCGAGCGCGTCCACAAGCTCGTCAGCTTCTTCCTGATGGAGGCGATCGGCGGCGATCCGTCGCGGCACGATCACGAATATGACCTGGTCCGCTGGGTGAGCACGACCGAAGCCCGCCGGATCCTCACGTTCGACACCTACCGCGATGTGCTCGATCGGTCCCTCGCGCCGGAGGAGGCCGCGTCGTGACGGACCCCGGGATGCGCCGCACCCCGCTCTACGACGAGCACGTCGGACTGGGCGCGAAGATGGTGCCGTTCGCGGGATTCGAGATGCCGATCCAGTACCCCGGCGGGATCGTGAGCGAGCACCGCGCGGTGCGCGCGGGCGCGGGGATCTTCGATCTCTCGCACATGGGCGAGCTGCACGTCAGCGGCCCCCGTGCGCTCGCGGCCCTCGATCGGCTGGTCTCGAGCGATATCGCCGGGCTTGCGGTCGGCCAGGCCCGGTACGGGCTGCTCTGCAACGAGCGGGGCACCATCGTCGACGACGTCATCGTCTACCGCCTTCGTGAAGAGGAGGCGCTCGTGGTCGTGAACGCCTCGAACATCGCGAAGGACCGTGCGCATCTGGCGGCGCACCTGGGCGACGCGGCCGAGCTCGAGGACCGTTCGGACGACACGGCGCTCGTCGCGGTCCAGGGGCCGCGTGCCGCGGTCATCCTTTCGGCGGTCACCGATCTCGAGGTTCGCGAGGCGTCGATCGAGGCGCTTCCGCCGTTTGGCGTCACCAGCGCGCGCGTCGCCGGAGCGCGGGCCATCGTCGCGCGGACCGGGTACACCGGCGAGGACGGGTTCGAGGTGTTCGTCGACGCCGATCGCGCGGTCGCGGTGTGGTCGCGGATCATCGCGGCCGGCGCCTCGCTCGGTCTGGCCCCGATCGGTCTTGGGGCGCGCGACACGCTGCGGCTCGAGGCGCGGTTCTCGCTGTACGGGAACGACATCGACGAGACCACCGGTCCGATCGAGGCCGGGCTCGGCTGGACCTGCAAGCTGGACAAGGATTTCCTCGGTCGCGACCGGATCGTGGCGGCGAAGACGGCCGGCCCCGAGCGCAAGCTCGTCGGCCTGGTGATCGACGGCGGCATCGCCAGGCACGGCCACCCGGTGACCAGCGCGGGCGAGATCGTCGGGACCGTCACCAGCGGCACCTTCGGACCGACGGTGCAGAAGAGCATCGCGCTCGCCTACGTGCCGGCAGGCTTCGCGACGGTCGGCACCGCGGTCGCGGTCCGCATCCGCGAGCGCGATGTCCCCGCTAAAGTCGTGAAGACGCCGTTCTGGAAGAGGAGTGCCTAAATGAGCTCGGTGCCCGACGACCTCCGGTATTCCAAGGAGCACGAGTGGGTGCGTGAGGATGGTGACACCGCGATGGTCGGCATCACCGCCTTCGCGCAGGAGCAGCTTGGCGACATCGTCTTCGTCGAGCTCCCCGAACGGGGATCGACCGTTCGCCAGCACGCGAGCTTCGGCGTGGTCGAGTCGGTGAAGGCGGCCTCGGACGTCTACGCCCCGGTCTCCGGTGAGGTGCTCGAGCGCAACGTGAAGGTGATCGAGAAGCCGGAGCTGGTGAACACCGACCCCTACGGCGACGGCTGGATGCTCCGGATCCGCGTCGCCGACCGGGGCGAGACCGGCGGGCTCCTGTCGCCGGCCGAGTACCGCGCGCACATCGGCGAGAGCCCGGCCTCCGGCGGAGATTGAGGGTGAGCGTGGGGGGCCGGAACCCGTACTCGCCACACACCCCCGAGGACCGTGCCGCGATGCTGGCGGCCATCGGCATCGGGTCGGTCGACGAGCTGCTCGCGGTCATCCCCGAGCGGGCCCGCGCGCCGCGTCTCGGCGTCCCCGAGGGCCTGTCCGAGCTCGAGCTGTTCACCGCGCTCTCGGCCCTCGTGGCGGAGGACCGGCCGGCCGGCGGCGGCCCGTTCTTCCTCGGCGCCGGCGTCTATCGCCGCTATATCCCGGCGGCCGTGCCGGTCCTCGCCACCCGGGGCGAGTTCCTCACCGCCTACACGCCGTATCAGCCGGAGGTGAGCCAGGGAACGCTYCAGGCGATCTGGGAGTACCAGTCCCTCGTCGCCGAGCTCCTCGGCATGGACGTCTCGAATGCGTCGCTGTACGACGGGTCCACCGCCGTCGCCGAAGCGGCGCTGCTCGCGGTGCGCGTGACCGGGCGTCGCCGCGTCGTCGTGTCATCTGACGTGCACCCGCATCACCGCGCGATCCTGCACACCTACGCCCAGGGCCCGGACCTCGAGATCGTCGAGGTCGCCGACACGGACGCCCTCATCGCGGCGGCCGACGGAGCGGCCGGCCTGGTGACCGCGAACCCGTCCTTCTTCGGCACGCTCGTCGATCTCCGCGCGGTCGCGGCCGCGGCGCATCGCGCCGGGGCCCTCGCGATCGCCTCGGTCGACCCGGTCTCCTGCGCGGTGCTCGCGCCCCCGGGTGCCTGCGGCATCGACGTCGCGGTGGGGGATGGCCAGCCGCTCGGGATCCCGATGAGCTACGGCGGGCCGTACGTCGGGCTCATGGCGGTGCGCGCCGACCTCGTCCGCCAGCTCCCCGGTCGCATCGTCGGTCAGACGACCGACGGCAACGGGGTGCGCGGGTTCGTGAACACGCTGCAGACCCGCGAGCAGCACATCCGCCGCGAGAAGGCGACGAGCAACATCTGCACGAACGAGGCGGTCTACGCGATCCATGCCGCGATCTACCTCGCGCTCGTCGGGCCGCAGGGCCTGCGCGCCGTCGCCGACCGGTCGGTCGAGCTCGCGCACCGTCTCGCCGCGCGGCTCGGCGCGATCCCGGGCTGCGCGGTCACGAATCCCGCGCCATTCTTCGCCGAATTCACGCTGCGCACGCCGGTTGACGCGACCGCGCTCCGCGATGCTCTTCTCGCGGACGGGATCGTCGCCGGCTACCCGCTCGGACACGACTTCGTCGACCGGGCCGACGAGCTCCTCGTCTGCTGCACCGAGATGAACTCCGATGCCGACCTCGACGCCCTCGTCGCCGGGATCGACCGGGTCGTGCGCGGCGCGGCGCAGCCGGTGAGCGCGGGGCTGGTCACACGCTGAGCGGTCCGGCAGACCGGCAGGCCCGCGTGACCGCCGGCGTCATCCGTCCGGACGTCGGCGCCAACACGGCGCAGCCGGCCCTCGAGCCGCTCCTGCACGAGCTCGCCCGGCCCGGACGGAGCGGTCGTCATGTCACGAGCGAGCCGACCGAGCACATCCCCCCCGCCTTCCGGCGCGATGCCCCCCCGGCGCTCCCGGAGCTCGCCGAGATCCAGGTGGTGCGGCACTTCACGCACCTCGCGCAGCTCAACTACGCCGTCGACACCGGGTTCTATCCGCTCGGCTCATGCACGATGAAATACAACCCCAAGGTGAACGACCGGGTCGCCGCGCTTCCCGGCATCGCCGACCTGCATCCGCTCCAGCCGGACGCCGACGCGCAGGGCGCGCTCCGCCTCATGTACGAGCTCGAGCGGCTGCTCGCCGGGATCACCGGGATGGCCGAGGTATCGCTGCAGCCCGCCGCCGGCGCCCACGCCGAGTTCACCGCGATCCTCATGTTCAAGGCCTATCACCGCGCGCGGGCGGACACCAAGCGCCGCCGGGTCATCGTTCCGGATTCGGCGCACGGCACCAATCCATCGTCCGCGGCGCTCTGCGGCTTCGACGTCACGACGGTGAAGAGCGACGCGCGCGGGAACGTCGATCTCGCCGCGCTCACCGCGGCGCTGGGCGACGACGTGGTGGGGATGATGCTGACCAACCCGAACACGCTCGGCCTGTTCGAAGAGCGGCTCGAGGAGGTCATCGCCGCGGTCCATGCCTGCGGTGGCCTCATGTACGGCGACGGCGCGAACATGAACGCGCTGCTCGGGATCGCCCGTCCGGGCGACCTCGGCTTCGATGTCATCCACCTGAACCTCCACAAGACGTTCAGCACGCCGCACGGCGCCGGGGGCCCTGGCGCCGGGCCGGTGTGCGCGAACGAGCGCCTCGCCCCCTATCTTCCGGTGCCGCGCGTCGTGCGGCGGGGGGAGGCCTACGCGCTCGATTCCGACCGCCCCGCGAGCGTCGGGCGGGTCCGGGCGTTCCATGGGAACTTCGGCGTGCTCGCGCGCGCCTACACCTACATCCGCTCGCTCGGGGAGGAGGGACTGCGCAGCACCGGCGAGGACGCCGTTCTCGCCGCGAACTACCTCCTGGCGCGCCTCCGCGGCGCCTTCGAGGTCGCCTACGACCGGCCGTGCATGCATGAGTTCGTCCTCACCGCCGCGGCGCAGAAGCGGGCCGGCGCGTCCGCGCTCGACCTGGCGAAGGCCCTCATCGACGAGGGCTTCCATCCGCCGACGGTCTACTTCCCGCTCATCGTCCCGGAGGCGCTCATGATCGAGCCGACCGAGACCGAGCCGAAGGAGACGCTCGACGCCTTCGCCGATGCGCTCCTGCGGATCGCCGACCGGGTGAGGACCGACGCCGTCGCGGTCCATCGGGCGCCGGTGCGGGCACCGCTCGCCCGGCTCGACGAGGTCGGTGCGGCGCGCACGCCGGTGCTCCGCTACCCCAGATGACCGCCGGGTGACCACCGGCGCCCCCACTCCGGTGCCGATCGTCCGGCCGCCGCGCGCGACGATCGCGCGCGGCATCGTGGATCTCCACGCCGAGCCGGACGGCGGGAGCGAGCTGGTGGATCAGGCGCTCCTGGGCGAGACGGTCACGATCCTCGGCGCGCGGGCCGGCTGGGCCTACGTCCAGGGTGAGGACCTCTATTTCGGCTGGACCGTGCAGGACGACCTCCGCCTGCTCGGTCCGACGCCTGACCGCGTCGTCGTCGTCCACGCCGCGGCGGTGCGCGCGGCGGCCGACCCGGAGGCGCCGGCGATCGACGCCCTCGCTCCGGGGACCGTCATCCCGGCCGACGGGGACGGCGCGGCGGTCCGCCGCTGGCTCCGCTGTGGCGCGGGCTGGGTCGCCGCGACGGACACCGTCCCGGCGCGCGAGCTGCCGCCGCGCCCGCCTGGCRCGGACGATCTCCTCGCCACCGCCGCGACCTTCCTCGGCACGCGCTACCGCTGGGGTGGCCTCTCGACGCAGGGGCTCGACTGCTCCGGCCTGACCCAGCAGGTGTACCGTCTCAATGGTGTGGCGCTGCCGCGCGACGCCGATCAGCAGGCCGTCGCCGGACGGCCGGTCGATGCGGCCCGACCCGGCGATCTGTTCTTCTTCGGCGATGAGCAGGTGACCCATACCGCCATCGCCACCGGGCCACGAACCTTCCTCCACGCTCCGCGCTTGGGGGGCGCGGTCGAGCGCGGCGAGCTCGGCGCCGAGCGGCGCCTCCGGGCGATCCGCCGGTACCTGCTGTGACCGGCCGGCCGCAGCCCGCCGCCGAGCGTCCGGCGGACGACCGGAGCGACCGCGCGCTCGTGTATGCGGCGCGCGGCGGCGACATGGATGCGTTCGATACCCTCTTCTACCGCTACCGCGATGGCCTCTATCGGCTCGGCTACGCGATCACGAAGGATCCCTCCGCGGCCGAGGAGATCGTCGTCGACGCGTTCGCCCGCGCCTACCGCGCGCTCGCCCGGCTCGAGCCCGACGACTCCCTGCGTCCCTGGCTCTACCGCGTGGCGGTGAATCTGTCGTACAACCGGCAGCCACGGAAGAACGTGTCCTTCCGCCCGCTCGAGGAGGCCTCGAACGCGCTCGCGGCCGAACGGGAGTCGCCGAGCGACGCGGCCGAGGTCGCCGAGCGGCGCCGGGTGGTGTTGGAGTGCGTCGAGGCGCTCGGCCCCAAGCACAAGATCGTGGTGGTCCTCCATTACCTGAACGGCCTCAACCTGGCCGAGATCGCCGAGATCGTCGAGATCCCGGTCGGTACGGTGAAATCGCGCCTGCATTACGCCCTCCGCGGGCTCAGAACGCATCTTTCGTCACATCCGGGGCTCTTCTTCGAACCGGCCGCCCCCGCCGCCGCTACTGGAGACGTGATCCCCGAGTCCCGCCGGCAGGCGCGCTGAGACGATGAAGCGCGCCGCCCTGCCCCTCAACGAGCGCCTCCAGCTCGATGCGCTGCTGGAGGTGGCCTTCGCGCCGCTGCGTGAGTCCGGCACGAGCCTGTCGCCGGCCCGGGTCCGCGCGGCGGTCCGTTGGGCCCCGGCCGCGATAGTCCCGCTCCGCGGTACCGCGCTCCTCGTCCGTGCCGGCGAGCTCGCAGCTGCGGTCGCCGCCGCCGCGTTCGTCTTCGCCGCCTCGCTCACCCCGGCCGTTCCCCTCGGCGACGGCGTACGGGCGGTGCTTCCGGCGGACGTGGTCCGGGTCGCGTCCGGCCTCTCGCTCGATCGGCCGGAGATCTTCGCTCGCTGGCTACGGGTCGGGCGGACCGCCGCCGCGGACGATCTCATCGATCCGCTCCTCGGCCCCCGCGCCGCCGCCGCCAACGTTCTTCCCGCCGACCCGCTCTACCGGGCCCGCCAGGGCCTCGCGCGCTGATGCCCTGAGCCGGCCGCTGCGGCGGTTGGCCGCGGCGGGGTTCCTGCTGGTGGCCCTGTCCGCCTGCGCCCAGCCGCGCTCCCTCCGCCGGGACGTGGTGATCGGCATCGTCGGCGAGCCGGTCTCGGTCTTCGCCGACGATCCGAACGCCCGGCTGATCGCCGCGGCGGTCACCGAGCAGCTCGTCCGCCGCGACGCGCACGACGATGTGGTCGCGCGCCTGGCCACGGTCGTCCCGACGCTCGAGAACGGCGGCCTGCGCGTCCTCACCGACGACCCGGCGGCACCGGAGGGGCGGCTCGTCGCGACCTTCGAGCTGCGTTCCGGCCTGCGCTGGCAGGACGGMMMGCCGATCACCGCGGCCGACGTCCTGTTCGCCTGGGAGAGCGACCGGGCCGCGGCCGCCGGGAGCGAGGCGCGCTGGGTCGCGGAGCGCGTCGAGCGGGTCGAGGTCCTGGATCGGCGCACGGTGCGGTTCGTCTATCGGGCGAACGAGCGCTGGGACGGCTACGCCACGGCGGCGCGGGTGCTGCCCCGCCATCTGCTGGCGACCGCCAGCGCGGCGGATCGCGCGCGGTACGACCGGGAGCCGGTCCACGCCGGGCCGTTCGCCGTCGCGGCCTGGCTGCCGGGGATCGGCGTGACCCTGTCCGCGTTCCGCGAGTACGCGCTCGGCCCGCCGGCCGTCGGCCGACTGGAGATCCGCTTCTTCACCGACCGTGGGCGACTGCTCGATGCGCTCCGGCGGGGCGACGTCGACGTGGCGCCCTCGCCGGCCCTCGAGGCCGACCTCGCGCGGACCCTCGACCGCTTCGCCGATGGCGGCGCGATCCAGACCTTCTATACCCCGTCCGAGTCGATCGAGGTCCTCCGCTTCGGGCCGCGGTTCGCCGATCCGGCCCTCCGGCGCGCGACCCTGCTCGCGGTGGACCGCCCGGCGATCGTCGGCGCGCTCTTCGCCGGGCGCGCCCTGGTGGCGCGGAGCTACCTCGTCCCGCCCCTTTGGGCCGCGGCCGAAGGCGGTCCGGCGCCGCGACGGGATCGCGCGGCGGCGCAGGCCGTCCTCGCGGCGGCCGGCTTCACCCGCGGGGCCTTTGGGATCCTCGAGCGCGGCGGGGACCGCCTGGTGGTCACGCTGCTCGTGCCGGCCGGCTCGCCGGCCCGGGTCGAGGCCGCCCGCCTGGTGGCGGGGGATCTGGCGGCGATCGGGATCGCGGCCGAAGTCCGCGAGCGACCGGGGGCCGAGGTCGCGGCCGCGGTCGGCGCCGGCGCGTTCGATCTGGCGATCGGGCCGCAACCCGCGGGGGACCCCCAGCAGGCCACCGCGGCGTACGGCGGGATCGCCGGTCCCTGGTTCGATACCCTGGCCGCCGCCGCGGCCGCCGGGCCCGACCGCCCGGAGAAGCGGCAGCTGTACGTCGAGCTGGCCCAGATCTGGCGCGCCGCACCGGCCGCGCTCGCGCTGTACCAGCATCTGCTGGTCGACGTCGCCCCACGGGCCCTCAGCGGGGTCCAGCCGGCTCCCGGGGGGCAGCCGCTCACCTGGAACGTGCGCGAATGGCGGTTCGCCGCACCCTGAAACGAGACCCCGGCGCCCCTGAACCTGACCCACGGCCGGTCGGTAGACATGAGCGACCGCCCACGTCGCGAAATTGACCTTTCGTACCGGCGGGCCACAGAATGACCGGGTCATCCGGCGGACGCCCTCGGGCGGCGGCCGGGCGGCCGGCGAAGGGAGGACGGGAGTCTCGCGTGGCGGCGACCTGCCGTCTTCCGGCCGGATCCCACAGCTGATCACCGCGGCCCGTCGCGTGCCCGCGTCTGACGATCCCGGCGACGCGTCCCGGCTCGCGAAACTTGGCGAAACTTGGAGGGAGCGAATTGTTCCAACGCCGCACCGGCCCCTGGTCCATCCTCGCGCTGCTCGTCGTGCTCTCGCTGCTCGTCACGGCGTGTCAGAGTGGCCAGCAGGGCAACACCGCCGCGAGCGCCGCGGGCGCGATCGACCCGAATGGTGAGCTCACCACGAACACCGGCGGCGAGCCGGACACGATCGACCCGCAGAAGGAGTCCTTTGTCGCCGAGGTCGGTCAGACGATGATGGTGTTCGAGGCCCTCATGAACCTCGACCCGAAAACGCTCCGTCCGGTCCCGGCCGCAGCGGCCAAGGACCCCGAGGTCTCGGCCGACGGCCTCACCTACAAGTACACCCTGCGCGATGGCCTGAAGTACTCCGACGGCTCGCCCGTCACGCCGAAGGACTTCGCCTACGGCTTCACCCGTCTCTGCGACCCGGTCACCGCCGGGGAGTACGCGTTCACCGGCTACGTCATCGTCGGGTGCGAGGCCTGGAACAACATGGACCCGAAGAAGGCGACGCCGGCCGAGCTCTCCGCCGCGAAGGGAAAGCTCGGGATCAAGACCGACGACAAGACGATCACCTTCACCCTCACCGAGTCCGCGCCGTACTTCAACTCGATCGCGGCGCTCTGGGTCGGTGTCCCCTCGCGTGAGTCCGACGTCACCAAGGGTGGCGACAAGTGGACCGAGCCGACGACGTTCATCGGCAACGGCCCGTTCAAGCTCACCGAGTGGAAGCACAACGAGAAGCTCGTCTACGAGCGCAACGACAACTACCGCACCCCGGCCAAGCTCAAGAAGTGGACCAAGGTCATGATCAACGAAGGCGCCGTCGCCTTCGCCGCCTACCGGAACAACGAGCTCGACGCGTATGGTGTCGCCGCCGAAGACCTCCGCACCATCGAGGGCGACGCCGATCTCAAGGCGCAGGTTCGCGACACGCCTGGCTCCTGCACCTTCTACTACGGCTTCAACAACAAGAAGGCACCGTTCACCGACGCGAAGGTTCGTTTGGCCTTCGCCAAGGCGTTCGATCGCGACGCCTTCATCAAGGACATCCAGAAGATCGGCGCGCCCGCGACCTCGTTCATCCCGCCGGGCCTTCCGGGGTACGACAAGGATGACGTGGCCCAGAAGTTCGACGCCGCCGCCGCGAAGAAGCTCCTGAGCGAGTCTTCCTTCGCCGGCAAGCCCGAGCTCAACACGATCAAGTTCACCTACTCGACCTCCGCCCGCAACAAGACCCGCGTCGAGTGGGTCCAGCAGCAGTGGAAGGCGAACCTCGGCATCGACGTCGCGCTCGATCCGGTCGACCGCACGACGTTCAGCTCCCTGGTGAAGAAGGCCGAGACGACACCGCAGCTCTTCACCCTCGGCTGGTGCGCGGACTACCCGGACCAGCAGGACTGGCTGACCACGGTGTTCATCTCGACCTCGACGGTCACCCGGACCGGCTACAAGAACGAGGAGTTCGACAAGCTCGTCCGCGAGGCGGACAAGGAAAAGGATCCGGCCAAGCGTGACGCCGGCTACCAGAAGGCCTCGCGCATCCTGAGCCAGGATGCCGCGGTCGCCTTCTACTACTACTCGGCGACAAAGTACCTGCTCAAGCCCTGGGTCAAGGGCGTCACCGACAGCGCGCTCGACTTCGAGCTCGGCATCTTCAAGATCACCGAGATCGGCGTGACGAAGAAGGGCTAGCCCTTCTGCCGGGCGTGACCGCAACGGATCCGCCGGGCCGGCCGAAAGGCCGGCCCGGCTTCCGTTTTCGGACCGGAAGCGAACCGTCTGAACAGTGCGCCGGTATACACTCGCGAACAGGTTGGGTGCTCGGAGGACGACCGCGCAACGATGCTGAAATACACGATCCGCAGGCTCCTCCTGCTCATCCCGACGATGTTCTTCGTGGCCCTCATCACCTTCACCCTGGCCAAGGCCGCTCCCGGCAACCCCTTCGACCGGAATGACTCCCGGCCGCTCTCGGAGGCCACGATCGAGCGCCTGAACCGGCTGTACGGGCTGGACAAGCCGGTCCACGAGCAGTTCGCGCTGTTCCTCGGGAACGCGATCCGGTTCGACTTCGGCTCGAGCCTGGTGAAGGACCGCTCGGTGAACGAGATCATCGGCCAGCAGTTCCCGGTCACCGCCCAGCTCGGCATCCAGGCGCTCGTCCTCGCGCTCGCCATCTCCCTGCCGCTCGGGGTGATCAGCGCGATGAGGCAGAACAGCGCGATCGACTACGGGAGCCTGTTCTTCGCGACCATCGGGTACACCATCCCGTCATTCGTCATCGGGATCTTCCTCATCTTCCTGTTCGCGGTGACGCTCAAGCTGCTGCCGATCGTGGGCTGGGGCGACCTGCGCCACATGATCCTGCCGACCTTCGTGCTGGCCCTCGCCCCCGCCGCGTTCCTCACCCGGCTCACCCGGGCGAGCATGCTCGAGGCGATCCGCCAGGACTACGTCCGGACCGCCCGCAGCAAGGGCCTGCGCGAGCAGATGGTCATCGTCTCCCACGTCCTGAAGAACGCGATGATCCCGGTCGCGACGGTCATCGGACCCGCGACCGCCGGACTCATCACCGGGTCGTTCATCGTCGAGACCCTGTTCAGCGTCCCGGGGGTCGGCCGCCAGACGATCCTCTCGATCCAGCAGCGCGACTACCCGATCATCATGGCCACCGCGCTCCTCTACGCTTTCCTCATCGCCGTCGCCAATCTCACCGTTGACCTCGTCTACGGCGTCCTCGATCCGCGGATCAAGGTCGGGAAGTAGGGAGGATGGCCACGATCACGACCACGACCACGAAGGGGCAGCCGCGGGCTCTCGCGCCGAGCGCGATCGTCCGCAAGCAACGCTCGCTCTGGGCCGACGCCTGGTACCGCCTCCGCCGCAACAGGGGCGCGATGGCCGGCCTGTTCATCATCGCGCTCGCGGGGTTCGTCGCCCTCACCGCCCAGTGGATCGCGCCGTACGACCCGGTGCAGCAGAACACCCCGATCGCGCTCAGCGATCCGGTCTGGACGCAGACGAAGTACGTGGCTGACGGCCACCCCTTTGGCACCGACGCGCTCGGGCGGGACATCCTCAGCCGCCTGATGTACGGGGCCCGCGTCTCGATGGTCGTCGGCCTCGTCCCGACGTTCCTCGTGTTCACCATCGGGATATCGATCGGCATGCTGTCGGGCTACAAGGGCGGCTGGGTCGACAACCTGCTCATGCGCTTCACCGACGTCATCTACGCCTTCCCGGATCTGCTGTTCCTGGTGATCATCGTCGGCCTGCTGCGGGACACCGCGCTCGGCAATCTCCTGGGCGGTCTGGTGCTCATCTTCGCCGCGCTGGCGGTCGTCGGCTGGGTCGGCCTGGCCCGGCTCGTCCGCGGCCAGGTCCTGTCGCTCAAGGAGAAGGAGTTCGTCGAGGCCGCCCGCGCCATCGGCGCCCGGCCGGGGCGGATCATGCTCCGGCATCTCTTCCCGAACACCCTCGCGCCGATCATCGTCGCGCTCGCGTTCTCGATCCCCGGCGCGATCCTCGGCGAGGCCTCGCTCGGCTACCTCGGGATCGGGATCAAGCCGCCCACCCCGACGTGGGGGGTCATGATCAACGACGGCTTCGTCGTGTTCTCGACCTCGCCCTGGCCGGTGTTCCTGCCGGCCCTTTGCATCTCGCTCGTGATGCTCGCGTTCACGTTCCTCGGTGACGGGCTGCGCGACGCGCTCGACCCGCGGATGAAGAGCTGACCCGCCCCGACGCGACCCAAGACGGTAGACTGCGCGACTTGAGCGGATCACAGGAGGGGGAGCCACGTGCCTGAGCTGCTGGAGGTGAAAGACCTCAAGACGCAGTTCTTCACGCGTGACGGCGTCGTCCGCGCGGTGGACGGCGTGTCGTTCCAGCTTGCCGCCGGCGAGACGCTCGGTATCGTCGGGGAGTCCGGGTGCGGCAAGTCGGTCACCGCGCTCTCGCTCATGCGCCTCATCGCCTCGCCGCCCGGGAAGATCGTCGATGGCTCGATCACCTTCGATGGTCAGGACATCCTGAAGATGGACGACGACGACGTGCGTGCCATCCGCGGGAACAACATCGCGATGATCTTCCAGGACCCGATGACCAGCCTGAATCCGGTCCTCACGATCAGCCGCCAGATCTCCGAGGCCCTCGAGCTGCACTTGAAGATGGACAAGTCCGAGTCGAAGAAGCGGACGATCGAGCTGCTTGAGCTGGTCGGCATCCCGAGCGCGAAGAAGCGCGTCGACGACTACCCCCACCAGTTCTCGGGCGGCATGCGTCAACGGGTGATGATCGCGATGGCGCTCTCCTGCAATCCGAAGCTCATCCTCGCCGACGAGCCGACGACCGCCCTCGATGTGACCATCCAGGCGCAGATCCTGGACCTCCTGAAGAACCTCGCCCGCGAATTTCGCACGGCGTTCATCCTCATCACCCACGATCTCGGCGTCGTGGCCGGGATGACCCAGCGGATCCACGTGATGTACGGCGGGAAGATCGTCGAGAAGGCCGACACCGGGGAGCTCTTCGCCAACCCGAAGATGCCGTACACCTGGGGCCTGCTCCGTTCGATCCCGCGGCTGGACGAGTCGCGGAAGAACAAGCTCGTCCCGATCGAGGGCCTCCCGCCCGACCTCATCGCCCCGCCGCCGGGCTGCCGGTTCGAGCCGCGCTGCCAATACCGCCGTGAGATCTGCCGTGCGCAGGAGCCCGAGCTCCTGCACATCCCGAATTCGAAGCCCGACCACGAGGCCCGCTGCTGGGGGACCCAGACCGGCGGCTGGCTGGTCGATACCGACTGGAAGACGGACACCGGCAGCCGTGCCGAGCTCGAGCAGATCAAGCAGGAGGTCGCGGCCATTCCGGCCGCGGACCTCGCCAGCACCCAGGTGCCGCCCACGGCGCCGCCGGCGTAGCGCGGAGGAAGACGAGATGGCCCTATCGACCGACGAGATGGTCCGCACCCGCTCGAGCGCGACGGCGGGGAGCGGCAAGAACCTTCTCGAGGTGAAGGCCCTGAAGATGCATTTCCCGCTGACCCAGGGGATCATCTTCCAGCGGCAGGTCGGCGCGGTGCGGGCGGTCGACGGCATCGACTTCTTCGTGGAGAAGGGGGAGACCCTCGGTCTGGTCGGCGAGTCCGGATGCGGCAAGTCGACGACCGGACGGGCGATCCTCCAGCTCTACAAGCCGACCGCCGGCGAGGTGAAGTTCGACGGGGTCGATCTGGTGACCCTTGGCGGCGAGCAGATGCGCAAGATGCGCCGCCGGATGCAGATGATCTTCCAGGACCCCTACGCCTCGCTCAACCCGCGGATGACCGTCGGGAACATCATCGGCGAGCCGCTCGAGGTCCATAAGCTCGCGAGCGGGAAGGCCAAGACCGAGCGGGTCCAGGAGCTGCTGAAGATCGTCGGGCTGAACCCGTACTTCACGAACCGCTACCCCCACGAGTTCTCCGGCGGTCAGCGGCAGCGCATCGGGGTCGCCCGCGCCCTGGCGGTCGAGCCGGACTTCATCGTCGCCGACGAGCCGATCTCGGCGCTCGACGTCTCGATCCAGGCCCAGGTCATCAACCTGCTCGAGGAGCTCCAGGACAAGTTCAATCTCACCTACCTGTTCATCGCCCACGATCTCTCGGTCGTCCGCCACATCAGCGACCGGGTCGCGGTCATGTACCTCGGGAAGATCGTCGAGCTCGCCGACCGGATCGACCTGTACGAGCGGCCGCTCCACCCGTACTCGCAGGCGCTCCTCTCGGCGGTGCCGATTCCGGACCCGACGATCGAGCAGAAGCGCAAGCGGATCATCCTCACCGGCGACGTCCCGAGCCCGGTGAACCCCCCGACCGGCTGCCGGTTCCACACCCGCTGCTGGAAGGCGCAGCAGATCTGCGGCGAGGTGGATCCGGAGTTCATCGAGCACGCGCCGCGGCACTGGGCGGCCTGCCACTTCCCCGGTGCGTAGGGCCTAGGGGTTGATGGCGATCCGGCCCCAGTGGAAGCGCAGCGTCGTGGCTTCGCCGAGGTAGACCCAGCTCGCGAAGTACACGTAGACCTCGCTCGTCAGCAGGGCGGACGGGATCCGGCGGCCGGGCGGCAGCCCCTGGTGCTCCATGTAGAGGACGTCGTTCGCGTATACCCGGATCGCGTCGGCCTCGAACTCGACCCGGAAACGGTCACGGCACTTCGTATCGGGGTCGTCGGGTGCGCAGAGCCGCCAGGCCGCGGCGAGCGCGGCGGTCTTCGGGGCGCCGCCGAAGGCCCGGGCGGCGCCGCCGGACTCCTCGGCCGATAGCTCGAACACCCGTCCACCCTCGGCGATCGTCCGGCCGGACCCGTCGTACGCGCTGCAGCTCGAGGTGCGGTCGGTGTACAGGCGGCAGCCCACGGCCGGGGCGCCGCCGAACACGCCGATCGCGTGCAGCGGGTCGGTCTCGCGCCCCGTCGGGGCGGCCGCGGTCGAGACCACGATCTCCGGCCACCCATCCTGGTACGCGAGCATGCCGGCGGCGACATCGAACTCGACCACGAGTCGCCCGTCGGTGAAGCGGAAGGCGCGGTCGGGCCGGACCATCCCGCCTCCGTAATGGCTGCCGGTGGCCAGATCGCGCGGGTCGCCCTCGTATTCGGTGGGGGGATCGCCGCGGCCGGCGACGTCCACCATCCAGTGCTCGTTGTGCACGAAATGCTTCGTCCGGAAGATCGTCGATGTCCGGGCGGCCTCGAACACCCGGTACCCGGGCGGGAACGCGCCCATCCGCAGGCCGCTATGGAACCCGTCCACCCAGCGGTCCGCGCCGTCCAGGGCGGTGGCCACCGCGGACGCGAGCGTGGCGCACCAGGCGGGGGGCCCGGGCGGCACCGCACCACGAGGCGGATCGGATGGCCGGCAGGTGCCCATCGACAGGAGCGGCCCGTCGCCCGTGTGCTCGTGCGCCGTCCCGGCGAGCGGCGTGGGGCGCGGTGGCGCCGGCAGGACCGCGGGGCCGCACCCGATGACGAGCGCCATCGTCGTCAGGACGGCGCGTCCCAGCGTTTTCGACCGACCGTCCCGCATCCGCCAAGTCTAGGTACCGGCCGGCACGCGCACGTCATCGCGCGTCGCGAAATCCGCCGATTCGAACCATCCGGTGGGTATGGCGATAGAAGGAAGTGCGTGTGGTGCCGCTGGCGCGCCACCTACACTCACGCACAGCGCTGAGCGAAAGGATCAGGGAGAGGGCATGAGAGAGCATCGATCCGCGAGCCGGTTCATCGGGATCATCGCCGTGGTCGCCATCGTCGCCACGGCCTGCGCCGCGCCGAACACGCAAGGGGGGACGTCGGCGGCGCCCGACAGCAAGCCGGTCGCCGGCGGGCGCTTCATCGAGGGCTCCTTCGCGGATATCAAGACCCTCCAGCCGGTCCTGGTGGGCGATGTCCCGTCCGGCACCGTGACCTCCCGGATCTATGAATCGCTGATCCAGGCCGATCCGAAGACCGGCGAGATCAAGCCGAACCTCGGGAAATGGACCGTCTCGTCGGACGGCCTCACCTACAGCTGGGAGATCGAGGCCGCGGCGAACTGGTCGGACGGCAAGCCGATCATCGCCCAGGACTTCCTCACCGGCCTCACGCTGGTCGCGAAGAGCAAGAAGACGGTCCGCAAGTCCAACTTCAACGACATCGTGGGCTTCAAGGATCTCTCGGATGGCAAGGCCACCGAGCTCGCCGGGTTCAAGATCGACCCGGCGAATCCGAAGAAGTTCACGGTGACCTTCACCAAGGTGTTCTGCCCCGCGCTGGTGAACGCCTTCGGCGGGAACTACGTCCTGCCGACGCAGGTCTTCGGGAAGTACGCGACCAAGGACAGCAAGGATGAGATCGACACCGCGCCGGAGAACACCGAGCCGACGGTGGCGAGTGGTCCCTTCAAATTCAAGGAATGGAAGAAGGGCGACCAGGTCGTTCTGGACAAGAACCCCGGGTACTGGAAGGGCGCGCCGCTCCTTGACCAGTACATCTTCAAGGTCGTCGCCGATTCGACCGTGCTCGCCGCGCAGCTGAAGACCGGCGAGCTCACCTACGGGACGATCGAGCCGAAGGACTTCGACGACATCACCAAGGCCGACACCCTCCAGATCAAGGAGTTCCAACAGCTCTCCTACACCTACATCGGCTGGAACGTGAAGAGCGCGACCGCGCCGGCGCTCCAGGACAAGAAGATCCGGCAGGCCCTCGCCTACGGCCTGGACATGGACGCGGTGGTGAAGAACATCCTGTTCGGCCACGGCACGAAGATGGTCTCGCACCACCCCGGTGCGTCGTGGGCCGCCCCGCAGGGGGCGCTCGAGCAGTACAAGTTCGACAAAACGAAGGCCGAGGACCTCATCAAGTCCGCCGGCTACGCGAAGGGGAGCGACGGCTTCTACGCCAAGGACGGCAAGCCGCTCGCGTTCAGTATCGTCGCGAACTCGGGCAACAAGACCCGCGAGACGCTCCTGCAGATCGCGGCGGAGCAGTACAAGGCCATCGGGGTGAAGGTCGACCCCAAGCTGGAAGCGTTCGAGACGATGGTCGACAAGCTCACCACCGGCAACCAGGAGATCCAAGGCTGGATCATCGGCTGGTCGCTCGGTCTCGAGCCCGACCCCTACGGCATCTGGAGCAAGACGAACATCCCCGACCCCGCCGCCAAGAAGACCGGATTCAACTTCGGTTCGTTCACGGCGCCCGGCTTCGAGGAGTCGATGGAGCAGGGCCGGACCCCCGCGAACGGGGACTGCTCCCAGGCCGCGCGGAAGAAGGCCTATGAGACCTTCAACAAGATCCTGAACGACGAGCAGCCCTACAACTTCGGGTTCTCGCCGAACGCGATCGCCGTCGCGCAGAAAACGCTCCAGGAGTTCAAGCCGGACACGTTCGGCACCTACTGGAACATCGAAAAGTGGTGGATCAAGCCATAGCGAACCAGCCCTAACCCGAACGTACGGATCGCCGGGGCGCCCGTGTGGGCGCCCCGGCCGCATCCATCGGCTCGAGCACGCCAGGGGGGTCAGGCCATGCGTAGATACATCACCCGCCGGCTCCTATACGCCATCCCCACGCTCCTGGCGATCTCGCTCGCGACGTTCCTCCTCACCCGGCTCTCCCCCGGCGACCCGATCCGCCTGTACACCTTCGGCGATCCGAACATCACCGAAGAGGACCGCCAAGCCCTCGCGCACGCCTATGGGTTGGACCTCCCGCTGCCACAGCAGTACGCGAATTTCCTCGCCGGCGCGGTGAGGGGCGATTTCGGGACCTCGATCCTCTACCACAAGCCGGCCGGTCCGCTCGTCATCGAGCGCCTCGGGATCACGATGCAGCTCGCGGCGGTGGCGCTGCTCCTTCAGTTCCTCATCGGCGTGCCGCTCGGGGTCCTCGCCGCGTTGAAGCGCGGGACCTGGGTCGACGGGGTCATCCGGGTCTTCGGCGTCGTCGGGCACGCCGTTCCCAGCTTCGGCCTGGGGCTGCTCATGATCATCCTGTTCTCAGTGACCCTTCGCTGGTTGCCGAGCCAGGGATACCTCACCATCGGTCACGGCGACTGGGATGTCGTCGATCGCTTCCGCCACATGCTCATGCCGGCCTTCGTGCTCGCCCTGACGGGAATCGCGAACTATTCGCGCTACCTGCGCACCGAGACGCTCGATGTCCTCCGGCAGGACTTCATCCGGACGGCACACGCGAAGGGCCTCAGCGAGGGCGCCGTCACCCGGGTCCACGCCCTCCGGAACGCGCTCATCCCGGTCGTCACCGCGCTCGGCGGGCTGCTCGCCTTCCTGGTCTCCGGCGCGGTCGTCATCGAGCAGGTGTTCACCTGGCCGGGGATCGGCCAGTTCGCGTACAACTCGGTGCGACAGAAGGACTTCCCGGTCATCATCGCCTCGGTGATGATCTCGAGCGTGCTCTTGGTCGTCGGATACATCGTCCGCGACATCCTCTACGCGGTGGCCGATCCGCGGATCAAGGTCAGCTGATGGCGGCGGTGCAGCCGGCGACCGCGGCAGTCGGTCCGGTGGAGCTCCGGGCGTCACGCAGCCTCTGGAGCGACGCCTGGTATGCGTTCCGCCGAGACCGGGTGTCGATGGTCGCGAGCGCCGTGCTCCTTGTCCTCCTGGTGCTTTCATTGGCCGCACCGTTGTTCGAGCAGTACGTCTTCGCGTACCGCTATGACCAGCAGGATCTGCTCCACGCCCTCGCGAAGCCGACGACGGACCCGCCCGCGTACCTGCTCGGCTCGGACGAGATCGGCCGCAGCCAGATCGTCCGGCTCCTGTACGGGGGACGGGTCTCGCTCGCGGTCGGCTTCTTCGCGGCGGTCGTGCTCCTCGCCGTCGGAGTTACCGTCGGCGTCGTTGCCGGCTACCTGCGCGGCTTCACCGATGACGCGGTGACCTTCAGCGTCACGGTCCTGAACTCGATCCCGACCCTGTTCCTGCTCCTCATCGTCGCGGCGCTCTTCTCGCCCGGCCCGCCCACGCTCGTCCTGATCCTTGGTCTCCTCGGCTGGACCGGCACCGCGAACTTCGTCCGCGGACAGACCTTCGCCGTCCGGGAGCGTGAGTTCATCACCGCCGCGCGCACGGTCGGCGCGACGGGCGGTCGGATCATGCTCCGACACGTGCTTCCCAACGTCTTGCCGTTCATCTTCGTCCTCGCGATGATCGACGTGGGCGGGCTCATCCTCACCGAGTCGGCCCTCAGCTACCTCGGCCTAGGCATCCAACCGCCGACGCCGAGCTGGGGGAACATGCTCACGAACGCGACGCAGTACATGGGTCGTGCCTGGTGGCTCGTGGTATCGCCGGTGTCGGCGATCTTCCTGACCGTCCTCTGCCTCTATCTCATCGGGGATGGCCTTCGTGACGCGTTGGATCCGCGCCTTCGCGGGTCCTGAGCCTGTTGTGACGGCGCGGGCCCTCCGCCGGGAGGGCCTCCGTCTCGTGCTCCTCGGCGGCATGGTCGCCGGCCTCGCCTGTCAGCCGGGAGTGCCGCCCCCGCTGACGACCGCCGCGAGCGGCCTGCCGTCCCCGACGGCGACCGCCGCCGCGACTCGCGTGCCGACCGGCGGCACCCTGCGCGTCGCGCTGGCCGGCGACATCGGTCTGCTGGACCCGGGCGGCGAGGATCCGACCGCGGAGCCGATCCTCCGCCAGCTCTATGAGGGTCTCGTCGCGCGTGTCGGCGACGGCATCGTCGGCCGGCTCGCCACGACCTGGAGCGTGGCGGCGGATGGGCGCACCTGGCGGTTCACGCTGCGCGAGGGCGTGCGGTTCCACGACGGGACACCTCTGGATGCCGCCGCCGCCGCGGCGAGCCTGACGCGTCCGGTCGATCGCGCCGGCGGGACCGCGGACGGCGTCGTCGAGTCGGCGGCCGCCACCGGCGCGGCTACGCTCACGGTCGTCGCGCGGGAGCCGTTCGCGCCGTTCCTGTCGCTCCTCGCCATGCCGCGCTACGCGATCATGCGCGTGGGTGCGCCGAACGTCGGGACCGGGCCGTTCGTGCTGCGCGTTGGCGCCGCGACGGCGCGTCCGCTCACGCTCGAGCGGAACCCGGCGTACTGGCGCTCGGACGCCGCGGGGATCCGGCTCCCATATCTCGACCGGGTCGTGTTCTCGGCCTTCCCGGACGCGTCGGCCCAGATCGCCGCCCTGCGCAGCGGGGCGGTCGACCTTGTCACCGAGCTGCCCATCGCCGACGTCGCGGCCGTGCGCGGCGATCCGAGCCTTCAGCTCGTGGCCCGGCCGGCATCGGCCGTCCTTTCGCTCGGCGTGAACCTCGGCCAGCCACCGCTCGACGACCTCCGGGTGCGCCAGGCGATCGCGGCCGCGGTGAACCGCCGCGCGCTCATCGACCGGCTCTGGGCCGGTGAGGGACGTCCGGCAACGCAGCTCCCGCCGCCGGGGACCCTCGGGTATGACGATTCGATCCTGGAGTTCGCGAAGAACGATCCGGCGGCGGCGAAGAAGCTCCTCGCCCAGGCCGGGAAGACGGGGATGGAGATCGATCTCTGGTACGTCCTGGGCGCGCCGCCATCGCGGCCGGACGCGCGCCGGGTCGCGGAATCCATCGCCGCCGACCTCGCCGCGGTCGGCATCACCGCGAACCCGAAGACGATCGATCCGGTGACGTTCACGCTTTCGGCACGCGACAACCGCTACCCGCTCTGGCTCGAGGACACGACGCTGGGGAGCGGTGACCCGGACGAGCTCCTCGGGCGGCTCTTCATCCCACCGGTCGTGAACGGCAAGGACCAGCCCACCGCGGGCGGAGCCTGGACCGACCGCGAGTCCGCCGGCCTGCTCCGCAAGGCCCGCATCGAGCCGGATGAGAGCAAGCGGTCGGAGCTCTACAAGCAGGTGTCGAAGATCATCCAGCAGCAGATCCCGCGGATCCCGCTCGTCTGGAGCGCCGCGCCCGCCGCCGCGACGAAGAAGGTCATCGACCCGCTCGCGTGCTGGACGGGCGCCGCGGCGATCGGGAAGTAGCCCGCCCCGCGGCCGCTCCCGCCGTCGTGGCGGGGATGACGAGTACGCTCGGACGATGATGATGGGCGGCGGCGGGGCGCACGCGTTCATGTGGGGTGGGAGCGGCGGCGGCGGCCGCGCGAAGCCGTCCATCGCGGTCTATCGCCGGCTCCTCGGCTTCGTCCGCCCGTACCGCGCGAACCTCGCGCTGGCGGCCGCACTCCTCATCCTATCCACCGTCCTCGGACTCGTCTGGCCGCAGGTCGTCCTCCGGGTCCTCGATCTGGGGCTCCATGACCCCGGGCTCCTCGACCGGCTCATCCTGGCGCTCATCGCGGTCCTGCTCGTCCGCGCCGTCATCGACGGCGTTCGCCAGTACCTCATGACCTGGACCGGGGAGCGCGTCATCTTCGATCTCCGGATGGCGATCGTCCGCCACCTCCAGTCGCTCTCCCTCGCGTTCTTCACCCAGCGGAAGACCGGCGAGCTCATGTCGCACATCACGAGCGACGCGACGCTCGTCCATGGTGTCGTGACCCAGACGATCATCTCGGTCCTCGGTCAGGTCCTCACACTCGTGGGTGGCCTGGTCGTCATCTTCGTGATGAACTGGCGGCTCGCGCTCCTGACGCTCGTCGTCGCTCCGCCGATCGGCCTGCTCGGCCAGTACCTCGGCTGGCGCATCCGGTCGCTGTCCCGGGAGGCCCAGGACGCGCAGGGCGAGGCGGTCGGGGTGCTGCAGGAGGCGATCGCCGAGATCCGCACGGTGCAGGCCTTCACCCGTGAGACCTACGAGGCCGACCGCTTTGGCGACAAGCTGTTCGTGACCTTCGGCGCCGTGCTCCGTCGGGCCCGGCTGTCGTCCACGCTCTTCCCGCTCATCGGCTTCCTCGGCTTCTTCGCCTCGATCGTCGTGCTCTGGTACGGCGGCCATCAGGTGATCGACGGCGAATCGACGTCCGGCCAGCTCGTCGCGTTCCTGCTGTACGCCGGGATGGTCGCCGGACCGGTCGGCGGCCTCGCGTCGCAGTGGACGCAGGTGCAGGAGGCCTTTGGCGCGGCGGACCGGATCTTCGCGCTGCTGGACACCGTGCCCGCGGTCGCGGACGCACCGGGCGCGACCGACCTCGCCCGCGGCGAGGGCGAGATCGCGTTCCATGCCGTGTCCTTCCGCTACGGCAGCGGCCCGCTCGTGCTGGGTGAGGTGACCGCGGTATTCCGGGCCGGCGAGACGACCGCGCTCGTCGGTCCCTCCGGCGCCGGCAAGACGACGCTCGTCAGCCTGGTCGATCGCTTCTACGACCCGACCGGTGGGCGGATCACCGTGGACGGCACCGATCTGCGCGCGGTGACGATCCGGTCACTTCGTGAGCGCATCGCCGTCGTGCCGCAGGAGCCGGTCCTCTTCGCGACGAGCATCCGGGACAACATCCGCTACGGCCGGCTTGCCGCCGGCGAAGGTGAGATCGCGGCGGCCGCGCGGGCGGCGAACGCCACGGAGTTCATCGAACGGCTCCCCGAGGGCCTCGCCACGGTCGTCGGCGAGCGTGGGGTGAAGCTCTCGGTGGGCCAGCGGCAGCGGATCGCGATCGCGCGGGCCCTGCTGCGCGACGCACCGATCCTCCTGCTCGATGAGGCCACCTCGTCGCTCGACAACGAGAGCGAGCACCTCGTGCAGGAGGCCCTTGGCCGGCTCATGACCGGACGCACGACGATCGTCATCGCGCACCGGCTCACCACGGTCGAGACCGCCGATCGCATCCTCGTGCTCCAGCGCGGCCGGATCGTCGAGGATGGACCGCATGCCGTCCTCCTCGCGCAGCACGGCCTGTATCACCGCCTGTACACCCGGGCCTTCGCACCCGAGGCGCCGGCCGACGGTCGCGAGGCCGCCCTACTGATAGCGGTCGGGATGGATCCAGGGCGCGAGGCTCATCGCGACGAGATCGGCGAACGCGTCGGTCCGTGAGACCGCGCCCGCGGTGAGCAGGCCGATCGCGCCCGCGGCCGACTTGCTGTCCTGCACGCCGAACATCGCGTCGATCAACGTCCCGAGCTCGGTCCCCGCTTCGAGCCCGGCCCCCAGCGACGGGGGAAGGAGCATCCGCAGACCGCTCGCGTAGCCGGTACGGCCGGTCCGGTCGACCGCAACGACCCACGAGAGCAGCCAGACCCGCGGCCCATCGAGGTCCACGCCACCCTCCAGCCCGAAGCCGATGTCCGCGTCACCGGAGCGCAGGGCCGCTCCGGCCCGGGCCAGGGCGCCGTCCCGGGTCGCTTGGTCGCCGAACGGCTGATCGCCCACGCCCGACGGGACCGCGACGGGGCGTACCGCGCAGTCCGGGGCCAGCCGGGCGAGCGTTGCGCGGACCGCGGCGATCTTCGCCGGGTTCGTCGAGCCGAGTGCGGCGCGTCGGAAGGGGAGCGGCATGGACCGATTGTCATCGACCGGGATGTTCGCTATAATTCCGACCGTAGTGCTCGGAAATTCGCCCGTCCCCACCGCGTTCCATGTCTCGACCCGGGGCGAGTACGGCATGCGCCTGATGGTCGATCTCGCGCGGCACCACGGGCAGGGGAGCACGTCGCTCCACGCCGTCGCGCTGCGTGAGGCCCTTCCCGAGGCGTACCTCGAGCAGCTCGTCGCGGTCCTGCGCAAGGCCGGACTGGTGACCGGGAAGCGCGGCGCCGGCGGGGGCTATGTCCTCGCCCGCGATCCCGCGGAGATCACCGCGGGCGACGTCGTGCGCGCGCTCGAGGGTCCGATCGAGCCGCAGATCTGCACCGCGGAGGGCGATCCGGTCGTGAACTGCGTGCGCGAGCAGGATTGCGCCACGCGCCTGGTCTGGGCGAAGCTTCAATCCTCGATCGCGCTGGCCCTCGACAGCATGACCCTGGCCGATCTGGCCCGCTCAGCGGTCCCCGCGCTCTCACCCGCCTGACGCTCCCGCCCGCTCGCTCGAGCGGGCTGTCACTCGCGCGCGAAGTCTGGAAAAAGAGGCAACTGTGGCAACACTCGAGATCAGCGACCTGCACGTCCGCATCGACGACAAGGAGATCCTGAAGGGGATCGACCTGGTCGTCCGCAGCGGCGAGGTCCACGCGATCATGGGCCCGAATGGCTCGGGCAAGAGCACGCTCTCGCTCACGATCATGGGTCATCCCCGCTACAAGGTGACCCGCGGGTCGGTCACGGTCGACGGTCGTGACGTCCTGTCCCTGCCGGTGGATGAGCGCGCCCGCCTCGGGCTCTTCCTCGCGTTCCAGTACCCCTCGGCGATCCCCGGCGTCTCGGTCGCCGCGTTCCTGCGCACCGCGCTGAACGCCCGCCGGGCCGACCCGGCGGCCGGGACGAAGAACGACCTGCCGATCCCGCAGTTCCGGAAGCTCCTCGCCGAGAAGATGAAGCTCCTCGAGGTGCCCGATGCCTTCATCACCCGGTCGGTGAACGACGGATTCTCCGGCGGCGAGAAGAAGCGCCTGGAGATGCTCCAGATGCACATGTTCGCCCCGACGATGGCGATCCTCGACGAGACCGACTCCGGTCTGGATATCGACGCGCTGAAGACGATCGCGGGCGGTATCGAGACGCTCCACACCCAACATGCGGAGGCCGGCGTGCTGCTCATCACGCATTACGAGCGGATCCTCCGCTACGTCCAGCCGGACTACGTGCATGTGCTGGTGGACGGACGGATCGTGCGCACCGGCGGCCGGGAGCTGGCGGCCGAGCTGGAGAGCAAGGGTTACGACTTCGTGAAGGCCGTCTACGAAGAGCCCGCCCCGGTCGCGGCGCGACCGTGAGCGCGATCGCCGCGAAGCCCGCGGTCCCGGCCCCTCCGTTGGACGTCGCTCGGATCCGGGCCGACTTCCCGGTCCTGGCCCGGACGGTGCATGGCGGCAAGACGCTCGTCTACCTGGACAACGCCGCGACCAGCCAGAAGCCGCGGTCGGTGATCGACGCGATGTCGGCGGTCTACGCCGAGCACAACGCGAACATCCATCGCGGTGTCTACGAGCTCAGCGAGCTGACGACCGCCGCCTTCGAGGGTGCCCGCGAAAAGGTCGCGCGGTTCATCAACGCGCCGGAGTCGCGCGAGGTGATCTTCTGCCGGAACGCCACCGAGGGCACGAACCTGGTGATGAACACCTGGGCCCGCGAGCACGTGGGGAGGGGCGACCGGATCGTCACCAGCGTGCTCGAGCACCATTCGAACTTCGTTCCCTGGCAGCAGCTCTGCCAGCAGGTCGGCGCGGAGCTCGTGGTGGTCGATGTCGATGACGACGGCCGCCTGCGGCGCGACCAGTTCACCGCGGCGCTGGCGGCCGGACCGAAGCTCGTGGCGATCACCCAGACGAGCAATGGCCTGGGCGTGGTGAATCCGGTGAAAGAGCTCGCCGCCGAGGCCCACGCCGCGGGGGCGCTGGTCCTGGTGGATGCCGCGCAGTCGGTCCCGCATCTGCCGGTCGACGTGCGGGACCTCGACTGCGACTTCCTGGTGTTCAGCGGCCACAAGATGCTCGCGCCGCCCGGCTCGGGCGCGGTCTGGGGCCGGGCGAAGATCCTCGAGGCGATGCGGCCGTTCCTCTACGGCGGCGACATGATCGCCCGGGTCTCGGTCGATCTGTCGACCTGGAACGACCTGCCCTGGAAATTCGAGGCCGGCACCTCCGCCTACGTCGACGCCATCGGCCTTGGCGCCGCGGTCGATTACCTGAACGCCGTGGGCATGGAGGCGGTCCACGCGCACGAGGCGATGCTCACCGCCTACGTGCTGCCGAAGCTGCTCGCCACGGCCGGGGTCACGGTCTACGGCCCGAAGACCCTGGAGGACCGCGTCGGCGTGGTCTCGTTCAACATCGACGGCATCCACCCGCACGACGTGGCGACGATCTTCGACAGCGAGGGCCTCTGTGTCCGCGCCGGGCATCATTGCAACCAGCCGCTCATGAACCGCCTCGGCACCGCGGCGACGACGCGGGCGAGCTTCTACCTGTACAACACGACCGAGGAGTGCGACGCGCTCCTCGCCGCGATCAAGACCGCGCAGAAGATCTTCAAGGTCTAGGCGTCGGTGGACGATTTCTATCGCGAGTTCATCCTCGATCATTACAAGAACCCGCACAATTTCGGCCCGCTCGAGGGCGCGACGAACGAATATCACGACACCAACCCGCTCTGTGGCGACGAGATCACGATGTACCTGAAGATCGACGCCGCCGACCGGGTCGAGGATGTGCGATTCGTGGGCAAGGGGTGCGCGATCTCGCAGGCCTCGGCCTCGATCCTCACCGACGAGGTGAAGGGCAAGACCCTGGATGAGCTCAAGGCGATCGATCGCGATCACGTGATCGCCAGCCTGGGCATCACCCTCAGCCCGGCGCGGCTGAAATGCGCCCTGCTGAGCCTGAAAGCGCTCAAGGGGAGCGCCTGGGGCCTCACTGAGTGGCCGGGCGATCCGGCGAAGGCCTGAGCGCACGGTCGGGCCCGGCTGGTAATTCCGACCCGGAAGGTAGAAAATAGACCGAGCGACTGGAACGAGGTGGCGACCATGGCAGTCGATCAGCTGACCCAGCTTCCCGACAACTACAAGTACGGCTGGCACGATGACAACGCGTCCCTCAATGTGAAGAAGAAGGGGCTCTCCGCTGCCGTCGTGACCGAGATCAGCCAGGTCTTCAAGAGCGAGCCGGAGTGGATGCTCAAACGGCGCCTGAAGGCGCTCCGCCACTTCGAGTCCCGCAGCATGCCGACCTGGGGCGCGGACCTCACGCCCATCGATTTCCAGGACATCTATTACTACGTCCTCGCGTCCGACAAGTCGGCGAAGAGCTGGGACGACGTGCCGACCTACGTGAAGGACACCTTCGACAAGCTCGGGATCCCCGAGGCCGAGCAGAAGTACCTCGCCGGCGTCGGCGCGCAGTACGACTCCGAGTCGGTCTACCACAACATCCGGAAGGATCTGGAAGCGCTCGGCGTCATCTTCACCGACACCGACTCGGCGCTTCGTGACTATCCCGAGATGTTCCGCGAGCACTTCGGCACGGTCATCCCGGCGAACGACAACAAGCTCGCGGCGCTCAACACCGCGGCGTGGTCCGGCGGCTCCTTCGTCTACGTCCCGAAGGGCGTGAACGTCGAGATCCCGCTTCAGGCCTACTTCCGCATCAACAGCGAGAACATGGGCCAGTTCGAGCGCACGCTCATCATCGCCGACGAGGACTCGAGCGTGCATTACGTCGAAGGCTGCACCGCCCCGGTGTTCACCACGAACACCCTGCACAGCGCGGTCGTCGAGATCATCGTGAAGAAGAACGCGAAGGTGCGCTACACGACGATCCAGAACTGGAGCAACAACGTCTACAACCTGGTGACCAAGCGCGCCGTGGTCCAAGAGGGCGGCGTCATGGAGTGGATCGACGCGAACCTCGGCTCCAAGGTCACGATGAAGTACCCGAGCGTGTACCTCGTGGGCGAGCGAGCCCACGGCGAGGTGCTCTCCGTCGCCTTCGCCGGTAACGGCCAGCACCAGGATGCCGGCGCGAAGATGGTCCACGCCGCGCCCTACACGACCTCGCTCATCAACAGCAAATCCATCTCCAAGGGCACCGGCCGCACCAGCTACCGCGGCCTGGTGAAGATCTACCCCGGCGCGAAGAAGTCGAAGAGCACCGTCCGCTGCGACGCGCTCATCCTCGACACGACCGCGCGGAGCGACACCTACCCGTACATGGAGATCGACGAGGAGGACGTGACCATCGGCCACGAAGCCTCGGTGTCGAAGGTCGGCGAGGAGCAGCTGTTCTACCTCATGAGCCGCGGGCTCCAGGAGAGCGAAGCCACGGCGATGATCGTGAACGGCTTCATCGAGCCGATCGTGAAGACGCTGCCGATGGATTACGCGATCGAGATGAACCGACTCATCCAGCTCCAGATGGCCGGCGCGATTGGCTAGCGCACCCGCGCTCGTCGCGACACCGGCCCTGCCGCTCGACCGTTCCACGGTCGAGCGGTTCGGTCTCGACCGTGCCGAGCCGGAGTGGCT
>JRHI01000757.1_pt1 | contig 32739 bp, 30 predicted proteins | sample 215371 | NCBI WGS metagenome assembly JRHI01 (sample SAMN02929681, study PRJNA255918) | sediment metagenome | biome: cave system; feature: Ice Cave; material: Sediment; isolation source: sediment from deep within a dark volcanic ice cave with no known source of... ...
CGCGCAGATGCCTCCCCCTGATTGTTGAGACGATACCGAACGAAGCTTGCAGGTCGTGGTGGCCCCAGCTTCCGTCTCGTGGGCCGACCGATCTAGAATCCGTCGAGCCAATGCTGCCTGCCGTCGCGGGCGGCTAGAACGCCGGTGTCGACGACCAGAGAGAAAGGCGGTCCCGTGCCCGACGCGCTCCCCCGATCGACCGACGTGGCGATCGTCGGCGGCGGCATCATGGGCGCCAGCCTGGCCTGGCATCTCGCGCGGCGGGGCATCCAGCCGACCGTGCTCGAACGGGCGACGGTGGCCTCGGGCGCAAGCGGCAAGACAGGCGCCCTGCTCCGCTGCCATTACACCAACTGTCCCGAGGCGATGCTCGCCTATCTCAGCCTCCACGTTTTTCGCGATTGGCCGGCGATCGTCGGCGGCGATTGTGGGTATGTGCCGTGCCCGATTGTCGTCACGGTCGCCACCGGCCCCGGCTGCGAGGAGAACCTCGCCCGCCTGCACCGCAACGTCGCGATGCAAAACGGCCTCGGCATCGACTCGCGCACCGTCTCCGCCGCGGAGCTTAAGGACCTGCAGCCGTTCATCCGCGCCGACGACATCTCCCTGGCGTCCTACGAACCGTCCAGCGGGTATGTCGATGCAGTCGCCGCGACCCGCTCGATGGCGGTTGCCGCACGGCGCGGCGGTGCGCGGATCGTCGAGGATTGCCGTGTTCTGGCGATTGAGACGGCCGGCGACCGGGTCGCGGGCGTTCAGACAACGCAGGGCTTCGTGAGCGCGGGCGCGGTCGTCTGCGCCGCCGGCCCCTGGTCGACCACGCTCCTGGCGTCGGCGGGACTCCAAGCCCCGATCCGCGCCCTCCGCGTTCAGGTCGCCATCGTCCACCGACCGCTTGAGCTGGATTCCCCCCATTGTGTCTACATCGACACGGCCGCCGGCATGTTCTGCCGGCCGTGGGGACCGGGACGGAGCTTGATCGGGGTCGGTGGCGGCGATCAGCACGACGAGGTCGACCCCGACTCGTACGACGAGCGCAACGACCCGGGGTACCCGGCCCTGGCGATCGCCGCGGCCGCGCAGCGGATCCCGGCCATGGCGCGCGCCGCCTACCTGCACGGCCACGCGGGCCTCTACGACATGACGCCGGACGCCCACCCGATCGTCGGCGCCACCGGGGTTGCGGGGCTCTACGTCATGGCCGGGTTCAGCGGCGCCGGATTCAAGAAGGGTCCCGCGGTCGGCCAATGCCTGGCGGAGCTGATCGGCGACGGCCACGCCTCGACGGTCGACCTAACTCCGTTCCGCCTTGAGCGATTCGCGACCGAAGCGTGGCGCAAGCCCTGGAGCGAGGACGAGTACGTTTTCACGAGCGATTTTGGGCACAAGCTCTAACTGGTGCATCCGCTAGGTCCGGTACGGATTGGTATCCGGCGGCGCCGTCGCCGGGCGCGGGGTCTTGCGCCCCGCGCCCGCGCGCCATCGCAGGACACGAATTCGTGACAGACGCACCGGATGAACCACGAACCGTCGGCTGACGCGCGATCGCTAGAGCCGTTCGATGATCGCCTCAGCCATCTCGGACGTCCCGGCCGCCTTCGACGTGTCGCGATCGGCCCGGAGGTCATAGGTGACGCGCTCGCCGGCGGCGATCACCTCGCTCACCGACCGCTCCACTCGTGCGGCCGCCGCCTGCTCGCCGAGGTGCCGGAGCATGAGGGCGCCCGAGAGGATCATAGCGGTCGGATTGGCTTCATTCTTGCCGGCGTGGCTCGGCGCCGACCCATGGATCGCTTCAAAGACGGCGACGTCATGACCGATATTGCCGCTCGGCGCCACCCCCAGCCCGCCAACCATGCCCGCGCCGAGATCGCTGACGATGTCGCCGTACAGGTTCGGCATGACGAGGACGTCATAATCCTGCGGCTTCTGCATCAGCTGCATACACATGTTGTCGACGATGCGGTCGTTGCTCTCGATATCCGGGTATTCCGCCGCGACCTCTTGCCCGATGCGCAAGAAGAGCCCGTCGGTGAACTTCATAATGTTCGCCTTGTGGACGATCGTGACCCGCTTGCGACCGTTCGCCCGGGCATACTCGAACGCGAACTTAACGATCCGGCGCGATCCCTCCGGCGTGATCACCTTGATGCTGATCGCGGCGTCCAGCGCGATGCTCTTCGTGGTGAGGGCGTTGATCCGTTCGATGACCTCGGCCGCCTCTGCCGTTCCCGTGTCGAATTCGATGCCGGAGTACATCCCTTCCATGTTCTCGCGCACGACGACAAGATCGATGTCCTGGAACGCGGCCTGCACCCCCTTGATCGTCCTGGCAGGTCTGACGTTCGCGTACAGCCCGAGGGCCTGGCGCAATCCAACGTTGACGCTGCGGAAGCCTCCTCCGACCGGCGTGGTGATCGGTCCCTTGAGACCGACCCTGTTGCGCCGGATCGATTCCAGCGTCTCCTCCGGCAGGACGTCGCCGTGCTTCTCGACGGCCGTCATCCCGGCGTCACCGTGTTCCCAGTCGAAGGTGACGCCCGTCGCGTCGAGCACGTGGCGGGTCGCCTCCGTCACCTCCGGTCCGATGCCATCGCCGGGAATCAAGGTCACGCGATAGGAGCCCATGTCCTCACCACCTGCTCTCGTGATCCAACCCACACGTTCTCCATTGTCGCACGCACCGCTCCCGGCTGCCTTGTGACCGTCGCTGCGCTCAGGCGTGGCCACGCGGCCGCTGGCGTGGGAAACTGCCGCCCGGCGGACGATCCGCACCTGAGCCCGACCAGGGAGAAAGGTGAAGCCCATTGGCCGATACATCGTCCGCCGCAGCCAGGCGCCGGCCGGTCGTCCTCGTCGTGCTCGACGGCTGGGGGCTGGGGCGGCGGGAACGCGGAAACGCGGTGCTGGCGGCCAAGACGCCTGTCATGGACCGTCTCACCGCCGCCTACCCGTACGCGACCCTCCGCTGCTCGGGCGAGGATGTCGGGTTGCCGGCTGGCCAGATGGGCAACTCGGAAGTGGGCCACCTCAACCTCGGTGCCGGGTTCATCGTCTATCAGTGGCTCACGCGCATCGACCGGGCAATCGCCGACGGCTCGTTCATGCAGAACCAGGCTTTGCTGGCGGCGATCGAGGGATGCCGAACGCGAGGAAGTGCGCTCCACCTCCTCGGCCTCGTCAGCGACGGCGGTGTGCATAGTCACACCCGGCATCTGGTCGCCCTTCTGAAGCTGGCGCACGATCGCGGCCTGGACCGCATCTGGGTTCACGCCTTCACCGATGGACGGGACACCTCTCCAACGGGCGGCCTCGGCTTTCTCCAGGAGCTGGACCGCCAGATGGCCGACCTCGGCGTCGGCCGGGTCGCCACCGTCACCGGTCGGTACTTCGCGATGGATCGCGACCGACGCTGGGACCGAACGCGGCGCGCCTACGAAGCCATCGTCGCCGGCTTTGGCCCCGTCGCTTCGACGGCCGAGGCGGCGGTTCAGGCTGCCTACGCGGGAGGCAAGACCGACGAGTTCATCCCACCTACCGTCCTTCGCGTCTATCTCGAATCGGGTGCCGGGATCCAGCCCGGCGACGCCGTCATCTTCTTCAACTTCCGGTCGGACCGCGGGCGGCAGTTGACCGAGGCACTCTCGCTGCCTGATTTCGACGGTTTCCCCCGCACGAGATCGATTGACGGCCGCTGCCCGATCACGACCATGACACGCTACGAGGAGAGTCTACCGGTGACGATCGCCTTCGCGCCGCACGACGTCGTCGATCCGGTCGCGCGGGCGATGAGCGATGCCGGTCTGACGCAGCTCCATTGCGCCGAGACCGAGAAGTACGCCCATGTTACGTTCTTTTTCAACGGCGGTCGGGAAGCATCGTTTCCCGGCGAAGACAGAATCCTCGTTCCGTCGCCGAAGGTCGCCACCTATGATCTTCAGCCCGAGATGAGTGCCCGCGGCGTCGCCGCTGCGGTCGTCGACGCCGTCGGCTCCGGACGGTACCGCTTCGTCGTCGTTAACTTCGCCAACTGCGACATGGTCGGCCACACCGGCGTCTTGGCTGCCGCAATCAAGGCGGTTGAGACGGTGGACGGCTGTCTCGGCCGCGTTGTCGAGGCCGTGCTGGCAGCCGGCGGGGTGGCGCTGGTGACGGCGGATCACGGCAACGCCGAGGAGATGATCGACCGCGTCACCGGTTTGCCGATGACCGCGCACACAACCAACCCTGTCCCCGTCGTGCTCGTCGCGACCGAGGAACACCCACGCCGCCACGCGAGGCTGCGGGAAGACGCCATCCTATCGGCCGTCGCCCCGACCCTCCTGGAACTCCTCGGCATCGCCGTCCCGAGCGACATGACGACGCCGTCGCTACTCGGGACGGACGACTAAGCGCGGGGTCCGGGTCGGCGGCCAAACTTCTCAAAGATCGCCGCGCCGGGATACACCCCGGAATCGCCCAGCTCCTTCTCAATCCGGAGGAGCTGGTTGTACTTCGCGACGCGATCGACCCGCGAGGGCGCGCCGGTTTTGATCTGGCCGGCGTTCATCGCGACCGCCAGATCGGCGATGAACGTGTCGTCGGTCTCACCGCTACGGTGCGACACGATCGCCGCGAAACCGGCCCGCTGCGCCATCTCGATCGCCTCAAACGTCTCGCTCAGGGTCCCGATCTGGTTGAGCTTGACCAGGATCGCGTTGCCCGCTGCCTCGCGAATCCCGCGTGCCAGCCGCTCCGTATTGGTCACGAACAGGTCGTCGCCGACCAATTGCACGCGGTCGCCCAGCCGCGACGTCAGCGCCCGCCAGTGCGCCCAGTCATCTTCTGCCAATCCGTCCTCGATCGACACGATCGGATACTTCGCGACCCACGCGGCCCAGTAGTCGACCAGTTCGGCCCCGCTCAGCTCCCGTCCTTCGCCCGTGAGCCGGTACCTGCCGTCGTCGAACAATTCACTGCTGGCCGGGTCCAGCGCGATCACGAGGTCGCGTCCGGCCTCGTAGCCGGCCCGCTCGATCGCGAGCAGGACGACCTCGACGGCCTCCTCGTTCGAGCCGAGGCTCGGCGCGTACCCGCCCTCATCGCCGACGTTCGTGCTCATCCCGCGCTCGGCCAGCACCGTCTTGAGGGCATGAAATACCTCGCTGCCCCACCGCAGTCCCTCGCCAAACGACGGGGCGCCGATCGGCAGGACCATGAACTCCTGCATGTCGACACTCGAGCCGAGCGCATGCTTGCCGCCGTTGAGGATGTTCATCATCGGGACCGGCAGCGTCCGCGCGTTCGGCCCGCCGAGATAGCGGTAGAGGGGGAGACCGACCTCGCCGGCGGCCGCTCGGGCGACCGCCAGCGAGACGCCGAGGATCGCATTCGCCCCGCACCGCGCCTTGTTCGCGGTCGCGTCGAGGTCGCGCATGACCTGGTCGATGCCGCGTTGGTCGAGCGCATCGAGGCCGACGACCGCCGCGGCCAGCTCGTCGTCCACATGGCCGACGGCCTTCAGGACGCCCTGCCCGCCGTACCGTCGTTTGTCACCGTCGCGCAGCTCGACGGCCTCATGGGCGCCCGTCGATGCTCCGGACGGCACTGCCGCTCGCCCCGTCGCGCCCCCGACCAACGTAACCTCGACCTCAACTGTGGGATTCCCGCGCGAGTCGAGGATCTCGCGACCTCGCACCGATTCGATCAGGGTACGCACGTTCCAGCCTCCACGCGGTCGATGGCCGCGCTCACGGTCCGACATCAGCCTCAGGTGGTTCGGATCGAAGTCGAAGCGCCTCTTGTACTCGGCCCGTCGAGTGCGGCGGCATCACCCGCGGTGTCGCCAGCCGTTCAAGTCGGACCATCGGAGTCACGCGAAGCCAGCCCCATGCTGGCTTCCGCTTCTGCGGCCAGGAGAAGCGAAGGGGTCCGAGCGGGACCGTGACAACGTATTCGCCACGATTCGGCACCAGCCGAAAACCGCGCCGCTCAGACCAGGCGATGATCGAGTCATTCGTCGCGAACGTGATGACCCACAGCGCGCGGTCAGCACCCTCCAACTCGCGGCCAAGAGCGGCCTGGAGCAGCCTCAGCACCCGGCGCTTCTCTGCGGCGGCGCCGAGCACCACCAGATTGCCAATCTGCCCGCTCCGCGAGATCGTGACCGCGCCGAGCAGGGACCCGGCCCGCTCGATGGTCAAGAGCAGCGGCGGACGTCTGCGCAAGCGCAGCACGAAACCGAACGCGGCGATCCCGCGAAACCCCCACCACGTCAGCGGTCCGAAGTAGGGGCGATACTCCGGTTGGCGGGTCATCGCGGCCACGACGCGCATGGCCCGCCGAACGTCGGCCTGTCCTCGCCAAACGCTGAGGTCTTCCCGCACCTCTCTAATTGACGACCGGTCCATCAAAACCGAGGTGCTCGAGCTTAGCGCGCACGACGTCTGTGAGAAGAGTCAGCGCCTTGTCGCTGGCACGTCCGAGATACACCTGCGCTTTGGACGATCGGAGATGCGTTATCTGGCCGAACCGCGCCCCGATCCGATCGAAGTTTCGCACCAGTCGCGCGGTATAGACCTCGTAGAATCCGCCGAGAAACAGCTCTCGTTCGATCGCGCTGTGGTCAGCGGGGCCCTCGGCGCCAAGTCTCGACAGGCACTCGCGCAGCAGCGGCGTGTGGTTCCCCGCGTTGAGATCGTCCTCCCAATCGGCCAGATCGTCGCCCAATTGAAGGTAGTAGACGAGATCGGCCAGCGCCGACCGGACCTCCGCATCCGGCGCGGCGCCGTTGAGGGCGGCGAGCAGGTCGTAGAACAGCAGCACCGAGTTCGACCGTCCCACCGCCGCCGCGACGTCGGTAGCGTCCGGCGGGAGCCAACTCCGCTTGCGTTCCATTTCGGTCCGCAGCGCGTTCGTTCGCTCGGCCAGCGAGGATGCCAGCCGCCGGCGAACCTCCACCCGCGCCTCGGCCGACGGCAGGAACTCCAACTCCTCCTCGACCAGCAACGTGACGAGCAGCAGCAGCTCGGTCAGGCTCAGCAGGCTGTCGGCGTCGATCGCCTCGCCGTCGACCGCGGAGTCGAGCAGGTAGTAGTGCGCTTGCAGGAGCATATAGGGGATGGTCAGGCGGTCGATCGCCGGGTGACCGATCGGAAAGCCAGCCAGCTCGCCGAGAATCGTCACCTGCTCCTGACCCGCACGAACCAGGCGCTCGTCGATCAGCCGGTGACGGAGCAGGTGCTCGGTTTCCGACGCCATGTAGCGGGCGATGGCCGCCCGCAACGCAGCCATGAGGGAATCAGCCGCCACGGACCTCTCGCAGCATGAGATGAAATGGCCGCTCGGCGTCGGGCACGACAAGAGCAGCCCTCCGGAGGCGCCGGAGGGCTGCTCGACCGCGCCTCGGCCGCCCGATCCTGGCCGCAGCATCCGCGCCGACAGGCTGCGGCGGACCCTGGTCCGGCCGGCTGCTCAATCGGCGTCGTGCAACCGGACGACGAGCGCGCGGTCTGGGTTGACTACTCGGTCGGCGCGAGGGCGCCACCAGTCGCCAGCAGCGGTGCATTCAGCTCACGCAGGCGGCGGAGCAGATCGAGCTGGCTTGCGTCGCTCTCCTGAGCCAGGCGAGCGCTCAGCCGCCGCACGTCCGCGGGCGAGTCCTCGTTCGTGTCGCCCAGGATCCGTTTGACCACGTCGGCAACCGCTTGCCCACCAAACGCTGACATGGAAGAACCTTTCACCAGGAAGAGCCGAACCGCGGTCGTAGACGTTGGCCGCCTTCCCCGATCTCAAGCCCGCCAGGACTAACAACGCCCTTAAGGTCGAACCAGGCTCTGACGGTTGCGTCCACGATGATTGATGTCGTCCTGAGGTTACTCTATACCACCCCCGCGGCGATGTCAAAACCGCGCCGCCTCGCCGACTACTCTCAGAAGTCCCAACGTTGCCAAGCATTGAGGCGATCGCGGGTGGCGGTCGCCTTTGCTATACTCTGACGAACAGAGAGAGCCGTAAAGGCTGTGACGGAGACGAGTAGCCGTCGTCGCGCCGACCAGGGAAGGCGAGCCACCGACTGGATGCCACCGCGGTCGCGGGCTGGTGAAGTTCCCTCCCGAGCCGGATGGTGAACGCGCGACCAAGCGCCGGTAGTCGTCCCTGGTGACCCGCCAATATCGGATGAGGCCGCGACAACGCGGCCCCAGAGCGCGCTGGTGTGCTGGCGCAGCAGGGTGGTACCGCGTGGCGACCCCTCGTCCCTGCCGAGGGGTTTTTTGTTGCCTCGCCGCGGTGGAAAGCAGATCTCGACGATGACATTCCTCGACCAACTCGCGGACATCCGACAGCGGGCCGTTTCCTCGCTTGAGTCCTCCGTGCATGACCTCGCCGAGCTCCAGACCTGGGAGCGCCGGTTTCTGGGCGGCAAAGGTGAGGTGACGGCCCTCCTCCGCGGCATCGGCGCGGTTCCCTCGGAGGAGCGGCCCCGTGCGGGCCGCGCCGCCAATCAGCTCAAGGATGAGCTGACCGCGGCCTACCACGAGCTGTTGGCGGTCCTGGCCACGACAGACCTCGAGCGCCACCTGCGCGGGGATGCCGTCGACGTGACCCTGCCCGGCCGCGTCCCGCTGGTCGGCACCGTTCACCCGATCTGGCAGATGATCCAGGAGATCAGCGACGTCTTTGCCTTGATGGGCTTCCAGACCGTCTTCGGCCCGGAGGTCGAAACCGGCCGCTACAACTTCGACCTGCTCAACATCCCGAGCGACCACCCGGCGCGCGACGTCTGGGATACGATCGTCGTCGACTCCGACGACGAGGAGATCGTCCTGCGGACGCATACCTCCCCGATGCAGGCGCGGGTCATGGAGGCGACCGAGCCGCCGATCCGCGTCATCGTGCCCGGACGGGTCTACCGCTACGAAGCGCAGGACGCCTCCCACGAGTGGATGTTCCATCAGATCGAGGGGCTGGCGGTCGACGAGCGGATCACGATGTCCGACCTCAAGGGCGTCCTCCGCGAGCTCGCCAGGCAACTCTTCGGCCCGAATCGCCGGATTCGCTTTCGATGCGACTTCTTCCCCTTTGTCGAGCCGGGTGTCGATTTCGCGGTCGACTGCGCCATCTGCGACGGGGTGGGCTGCCGCGTCTGCAAGCACACCGGATGGCTGGAGATGGGCGGCGCCGGGATGGTGCATCCGCACGTCCTGCGAGGCGTCGGCTACGACCCGGAGAAGTACACGGGCTTCGCCTTCGGGCTCGGCGCCGAGCGCCTGCTGATGATGAAGTACGGGGTGAACGACATTCGCGCGTTCGCGGGCAACGACCTCCGCTTCCTGAGGCAGTTCGCCGCGGCCGCACGCTAGCCGTCTCTCGTCTGGGCTGAGCGAAGGATGCTGATCGATGAATGTGCCGATGCGCTGGCTCAATGACTTCGTTGACACAGGCCTGTCGCCCAAGGACCTCGCCGATCGGATGACGATGGCCGGTCTGGAAACCGAGAACATCGAGGAGATCGGGGCCGGTTGGGACAACGTCTACGTCGGGCTCGTCGAGCGCGTCGCGCCGCATCCTAACGCCGACAAACTCGTTCTCGCCGATGTCACCGCCGGCGACCATCGGTTGACCGTCGTCACCGGCGCGCCCAACATCAGGCAAGGGCAGAACGTGGCGCTCGCGCTTGCGGGCGCTCGCCTGGTCGACGGTCACAGCGATACGGGCGAGCTCAAGACGCTCAAACCCGGCGTGATCCGCGGCGTCCGGTCGGAGGGCATGGTCTGCTCGGAGAAAGAGCTGGGTCTGTCCGGTGAGCACGAGGGCATCCTCGTGCTCGAGCCAGATGCCCCGGTTGGCGCGCCTCTCAAGGACTGGCTGGGCGATACCGTGATCGAGTTTGAGATCACGCCGAACCTCGTCCACGCCTTCTCGGTCCACGGCGTCGCCCGCGAAGCGGCGGCACTCACCAACAAGCCGCTCCACATGCCCGAGACCGCAGACCTTCGGTCGCTGCCCACGGCGGATGAACGACTCGTCCGCATCGAGGCGCCCAACCTCTGCGCTCGCTACCTGGGGATCGTCGTCGAGGGCGTCACAGTCGGTCCCTCGCCGGATTGGCTTGCCCGGCGTCTGAGCGCGGTCGGCCTGCGGCCGATCAACAACGTGGTCGACGCCACCCAGTACGTTATGCACGAGTGGGGTCAGCCGTTGCACGCCTTCGACCGCGACCGGCTGCACGAGGGACGCATCGTCGTGCGCCGGGCGAAACCTGGCGAGACCCTGGAGACGCTCGACCATCAGCAACGGCAGCTCACGCCGGACATGCTGGTCATCGCCGACGCGGATCGCGCGGTCGCGCTGGCCGGGATCATCGGTGGCGGCGACAGCGAGGTCGCCGTCGGTACGGCGACCGTTTTGCTTGAGGGCGCGACCTTCGAGATGACCTCCGTCCGGCACACCGCCCGGGCGCTCAAGCTGCGCACCGATGCCTCCGCCCGCTTCGAGCGCGGCATCGACCCCAACCTGGTCGCCCAGGCAATGGCGCGGGCGATCCACCTGATCCTCGAACTTTGTCCGGGGAGTCGCGTCACCGCCGTTGCCGACGTCTATCCGCGCCCCGTCAAGCCGTCCCAACTTTCGCTGCCGTTCTCACTGATCGAGCGTGTCCTCGGCGTCGCCTACCCTCCGGCGGACGTCCTCGACGTCCTGAACCGGCTCGGCTTCGCCCCGATCCTCGCAGGCGAAGGAGGGGCGCGGACGTTGACGGTGACCGTGCCCACCTTCCGATCCGACGTGCGCATCGCCGCAGACGTCGTTGAAGAGGTCGCCCGAATCATCGGCTATGACACGCTGCCGTCCACGCTGCCGCACGGGCAAGCGGTGCCGGTTCGTCGGGACCGCCGGTACCTGCTTCAGCAGGCCGCGCGCGCCGCACTGGTCGCCGCCGGTGGCAACGAGGCGATCACCTACGTCACGCTCTCGGAGGCGATGCTGGGCGCCTTCACGCACCCCGCCTCGAACGCGGTTGGATTCGTTCGCGAAGCGCCGCTGCCGGACCTTCTCCGCGTTCGCAACCCGCTCCAGGCGGACCGCCCCATCCTCCGCCCGACGTTGATCCCGTCACTCCTGGAAGCGGCTTCCTCGAACCTGAAGCACGAGAGCGGCGTCCGCCTCTATGAATTTGCGCGCGTCTATTTGCCGCGGGGTCGCGATCAGCTACCGGATGAGGTCGATCTGCTCGGCATCGTCCTGGTCGGCCAACGCGAGCCGCTGAGTCTGCACGCGACCCCGGGCGATCTCGACTTCTTCGATCTCAAGGGCACAGTCGAGGAGACGTTTCGACGCATCGGCCTGCGCGGCGTCGTGGTGCAACCGCATGCGCACCCGGCGTTGCACCCCGGTCGGACGGCGCTGGCGCTGGTTGGCGGGCAGACGGTCGCCCTGATGGGGGAGCTGCGGCCCGACGTGGCGGCGTCGTTCGACATCGAGCAGGCAAGAGTCTGTGTCGCGGAGATCGACCTCGCGGTGGCGCTGGGTCTGATCGCCGAGCGCGCTCCGGAGGTGGCGGTGCCGCGCTTCCTGCCGGTCCAGCAGGACTTCGCGGTCGTCGTCGCCGAAGCGACGCCCGCGGCGGAGGTCGCGGGCGCCCTGCTCGACGGCGCGGGAGCGCTCGCTACCGCGATCGCGCTCTTCGACATCTACCGCGGGCCTCAGATCGGTGAGGGCACCAAGAGCCTGGCCTACCGAGTCACGTTTGCCGCCCCGAACCGCGCGCTCACGGACGCCGAGCTGGTCAAGGTGCGAGGCCGCCTCGAGCGGGTGCTCAAGCAGCGCGTCAATGGTCTGCTCCGGGCGTAGCCGCGGCCGGCCATGCACGAGAAGAGGACCGCATGAACCTCACCTCAACCCAGGTTGCCGCGGGCGCGCAACCCGCGATCCGCGTCATCCACAACGTCCAGGAGGCCCGCGCCGCGCTGACTCGGCGGCGCGGGTTCGAGGAACCGCGGCTCTCCGAGGGGACGCGCGCGGGCATTCGGCGGGTCTTTGGCCGCGATCTCGCCGCGGCCGACGTGGTCGACCGCATTCTGAGCGACGTCCGCCGGGACGGCGACGCCGCCGTTCTGCACTACACGCGTGCGATCGACGGGGTCGCGCCGCCGTCCCTCGAAGTGCCCCGCGCGGAGTGGGAGCGCGCGCTCGCCTCGTTGGATCCCGTCTTGCGGGACGCGCTGCGCACGGCGGCCGAGCAGATCGCCGCCTTTCATCGCAAGCAGCTCCGTACGTCGTGGATCGACTATTCCCTCGAGGGCGCGCTCGGACAGATCGTCCGCCCCCTGGAGCGCATTGGGGTCTACACGCCGGGCGGCACGGCGGTCTATCCCTCGTCGTTACTGATGACGGCGGTACCCGCGCGCGTTGCCGGTGTGTCGGAGATCATCGTCTGCTCGCCTCCGACTGGTGGCAGCGTTTCCCCGCTGATCCTGGCCGCCGCCGGCGTCGCCGGCGTCGATCGCGTCTTTCAGGTCGGGGGCGCCCAGGCCATCGCGGCCCTCGCCTACGGGACGCAGACCATTCCCCACGTCGACAAGATCTTCGGACCCGGCAACATCTTCGTCGTCCTCGCCAAGCAGCGCGTCTTCGGCGTCGTCGCGATCGACCAGCTCCCCGGTCCGACCGAAACGCTCGTCATCGCCGACGAAAGCGCGGACCCCGTCATCACGGCGGCGGACCTGCTCGCCCAGGCCGAGCACGACGTGATGGCGAGTGCCATTTTGATCACAACCAGCGCCGTCGTCGCGGCCGCCGTCGCCGCGGAATTGCGCGTCCAGGCAGCGACGCTCGAGCGCCGGGAGATCGTGAGCGCGTCGCTCGCGGCCAACGGCATCATCGCGGTCGTTCCGGACGTCGAGACCGCGCTCGATCTCGCGAACGCCTACGCACCGGAGCACCTCTGTCTGTTGCTGCGCGATCCCTGGCAGGCGGTTCCCCTGGTCCGCCATGCCGGCGGCATCTTCGTCGGCGAGAGCAGTCCCGAGGCGCTCGGGGACTACACGGCCGGCCCCAGCCACGTCATGCCGACCGGAGGCACCGCGCGCTTCTCCTCGCCGATCCACGTCGGCGAGTTCACCAAGGTGATCAGCGTCGCCGCCGCCAACCGGCGCGCGCTCGAACGCCTCGGTCCCGCCACCATCGCCCTGGCGCGCGCCGAGGGCCTCACCGCCCACGCCCGCGCCATCGAACGCCGGCTGGAAACGCGACCCTGACGGTCGGCCACGGGTTGGCGGCGTCACGCCTCGGCGAGGTCACGCAGAGCGGCAATCACGCGCTCCTCGACCGTCAGCCCGGGCAGGCGCTCGGCACGCGCCACCGCACCGTGGGCTTCCGCCGTCGTGTAGCCAAGCGCGCGCAGGGCCTCGACGACCTCCCTGTCGGCGCTCGAGACCGTGGCCATGCCGCCAAGGGACGCCGGAAGTTTCCCGCGGAGCTCGAGGATCATGCGCGCGGCGGTCTTTTTGCCGACTCCCGGAACGGTGGCCAGCAGGTCCGCATTCGCCGCCTGGATCGCCTCGTGCAGCGATTCGGGGCGGATGTGCGAGAGGATCGCGCAGGCTAGGCGCGGACCGACGCCGGTGACGGTGATCAACGTCTCGAACAGTCGGAGCTCATCATCGCTCGCGAATCCGTAGAGCGTCAGCTGATCTTCCCGCACGAAGAGAAAGGTCTGGAGGCGGACGGGGTCGCCGACGTCGCCGACGTCGGACAGCGTGGTCGTGCTGGTGCCGACCCGGTAGACCACCCCACCCACGTCGACGAGGAGAGCGTCGGCCAGCTTCTTGTCCAAACGCCCCCGCAGTCCGGCGATCATCGATCGGCTCCCTGGAAGGCCGTCAGCCCATAGACCCGGCGTGCGTTGCCACCCAGCACCGCTCGGGCTTCGTCCCGATCCCGCCACGGCGTCTCGCGGACTCGTCGCAGGAAGCGATCCTGCCGGAGGACCGGGAAATCGCTGCCGAACAGCACCCGCTCCGGACCGACAACGTCGAGCACGGTCCGAAACACCTGGAATCGGTACAGGTAGGTCGACGCGGCGGTATCGTACACGACCTTCGTCGCGAGCTGAGCTACCTCCGGCATCAGCTCGTAGAAGGGCAAGCCGCCGCCCCAATGGGCGGCGACGATGCGCAAATCGGGAAACGCCCGGAGGAAGGCGATGACACGGTCCGGCGTCGCGGTGCCTTTTCCTGGGTAGCTGTGGCCGACCGGCTCGGTCGTGTGAAGCATCAGCGGCCGGGCTGCGGCGACGCAGACGTCGACGACCCCGGCGAGGCGGGCCGGCTCCCGCAGGTCGAATCTCTGCGCGTCGGCATTCAGCTCGCCCAGACCGGCGGCGCCCAGCCGGAAGCAGCGCTCGGCTTCCCGCACCGCCATCGGTCCGCTGAGTGGCGAGACGATGCCCAACCACGACAGGCGGCCGCCGCTGCGAGCACACGACTCGGCCAGATGGTCATTGTGTTCACGGCAAATCCCGAGGTCGTGCCAGGGAAATCCACAGACCACGGCCTGATCGATGCCGGCCACGTCCATGCTTGCGATCAGGTCTTCGGCGGAGATCAGGAGGGCCTTGGGGTTCGCGTAGAGATGCTCGAACCAGAGATCCCGCCCGACGTACGCGACCCGTCCCCTGACGACATCCGGTGAGAAGATGTGCGTATGAGCGTCGACGACGCGGAGATGAGGGTCCAGCTCCGATGCGACCGCAGCGTCCACCGCCGACTACGACGTGAGCAGGTACAGGAGAACGGCGGCGATCACGATGACGACGACCAGGAAAATGAGCGCCGGGACGAGGAACGACTGCCGGGTCTCCTGCGCACCGGCGGCTGCCGGCGCCGGTTCCGGCACGCGCGCCGGCATCACGGCGAGGACGACGGCGCTGACGTTGTCGCTCGTGCCCCGCTCCGTCGCCAGGTCCACAAGTCGCCGCGACGCCTCGTCCGGATCGCTTTCGAGCAACACACGGAGCAGGTCGTCGTTCGGCACGACGTCATAGAACCCGTCGGTGCAGACCAGCAGCCGATCTTCCGGCAGGAGCGTGATCTCGAAGATGTTCGGCATCTTGGAATCGAGCTTGGGTCGGTGACCGAGCGCGTGGGTCAGGATGTTTCGGTGGGGACTCGAGCGCGCCTCGGCCTCGCTAATCGCCCCCTGGGCGACCTGGTCCGCGACGAGCGAGTGATCCTTGGTGATCTGGGTTAGGCGCTTCGCTCGCGCCAGATAGGCCCGGCTGTCGCCGATGCTCGCGATCGTCGCGTACTTGCCGCGCGTCGTGACGACGACAAGCGTCGTGCCCATCATCGCGGCCGGACCCGTCCCGAGACCGTTTTCGTAGATCTGCTCGTTGGCTCGGCGGAAGGCCTGCTTCAGCAGCAGCGCCGGATCGGCGCCCGGGTCGTCAGCGAACATCTCACGAACGGTAGCGATGGCGAGCTGGCTCGCCACCGCGCCGCGCTGATAACCGCCCATCCCATCAGCGACGGCCAGGAGGAATCCCGGCTCTGCCGCCGCTGGGCCACTGCCCACCGGCGCCAGCTCGCTCACGTCGACCGCGTCCTCGTTCTCGGTCCGCCCGGCGGCGTCGGTTGCGGAACCAACGACGATGCGCAGCTCCTCCTCCGGTGTCGCAACGGGCAATCGTTCGGTCACGGGCACGCCATCGTCAAGTTCGGCCACGCTCACATCGGCGGCCGATGATAGCATGGGCCGCGCACGAGGGGCAAAAGCGGTCGGCATCGCCTCGGCATCCACCTCAGGGCGCCTTGCCGCTGGGCTCGCCAAGATCCGGCGAGCGCCTGTCCGCGCGGGGCCGGGTGATACACTCACCGGACGACACCGACGCCGGGGCGGGATTGCGGGATCCGGCACGAGGCGTCGAAAGGTGCCTGGCGTGCGACATCGCTTCGACCGCGGCGTGCTCTGCACTGTCCTGGGGTTGCTCGTCCTGACCCTCGCCGGCTGCGGCGGCGGCGGTGCCGCGCGAGACGCCACCCCCATCCCGACCGTGGCGCCGACGCCGACCCCGACGCTGGCGGCGACCGACATTCTCAAGCTCGCCAGCGCGAAGCTGGCGCAGACGCCGACCGTGCGCTTTTTCCTCAAGGTCGACGGCGAGACGTACATCGACGTGGCCCAGACGATCCAACTGCTCGAAGCGCGCGGCGATCTGGTCCGGCCAAATCGCGTGCGGACCGGCTTCAAGGTCAAGGTGTTGAAGGGCGTCACGGTCACCATGAACCTCATCATCATCGGCGGCCAATGGTGGACGACCGACCTGATCACCGGGAAATGGGGACCGGCGGCCGCCGAGTTCCAGTACGATCCCTCGATCCTGTTCGACAACCAGGGGGGCATCGGCCCCGTCATGGATCGCGTCACCAACGCCGTCCGACTGCCCGACGACTCACTCCGCGACCGTCCGGTCTACCATATCAAGGCGGACGTCGAGAACTCCGTCGTCGGCCCGCTCACCGCCTACACCTTGCAGGGTTCGCCAGTTGGCGTTGACCTCTGGATCGACCGCGCGACCAACGATGTCCTGCGGGCGCGCCTCGCCGAACCACCCCAACCGGATCGCCAACCGGCGACCTGGACGCTCGATTTGGTAGACCAGGGCACGAAGATCAGCATTGAACCGCCGAAGTAGGAGCACCGATTCCGTCCTCAACGCCGCGCACGCCGCGAAGCCGGCCAGCGCCGCGACGGTCACCCGCTGGCCGCTCGGCGCCGCCCTCGCCGCGGTCTTTCTCGGCGCAATTGACCTGACCGTCATCGCGACGGTCCTGCCCCGGATCGTGCTCGACCTCGAGATCAACACCGCCGACGTCGATCGCTACATCTGGATCGTCAACGCCTACTTGCTGGCCTACATCGTGGCGATCCCGATGATGGGCCGCCTGTCCGATCTGCTCGGCCGCGGCACCGCGTTTCAGTTAGCGCTGATGGTGTTTCTGGCGGGATCGTTGTGGAGTGCGTTCGCCGACAACCTGCGGGCGCTGATTTTCGCGCGCGCCTTGCAGGGTGCCGGCGGGGGCGCCCTCCTTCCCGTCACGATGGCGCTCGTCGGCGATCTCCTGCCGCCCGGACGCAGGCTCGCGGCGCTCGGGCTGGTCGGCGCCGTCGATACCCTGGGCTGGGTGCTGGGACCACTCTGGGGCGCGGCGGTCGTCGGTCTGCTGGGCGGGCGCGCCGAACCCTGGCGCTGGGTCTTCTTGGTCAACATTCCCCTCGGCGTCGCGATTGCCATCGGAATCGCGGTCACCGATCGCCGTCCGAGCCGTTCAAGGCGGGCAGAGCGCCGGGTCGTCGGGCGCATCGACGTGCTTGGAACGGTGCTGCTGGGCGGCGCGCTCCTCCTGCTCAACCTAGCGCTGTCCTCGGGCGGCGAGATCGGCATCAGCGGAGAGTCGGCGATGCGGGCGCTCGGCGGCACGCGGAATCCCCTCAGCCATTACTTGCTCCCGTTCCTGGTCGGCGGACTCGCGCTCTTGGCCGGTCTCGCCGTTTGGGAGCGCAGGGCGGCCAATCCGGTGCTGCCGCCCCACCTCTTCCGGCGCCAGGCATTCGCCGCGGCGATCGGCGCCAACTTCGTCGTGGGGGCCACCCTGATCGTCGCGATGGTCGACGTCCCCGTCCTGGTTGCCCTGCTTGTCGCGCAAGATCGCATCGGCACGGTAACCGCGCTCGTGCTCGCGCCCTTCACCATCATGATCGCCCTGCTGGCGTTCGCGGGCGGCGTCATCGCCAGTCGCCTGGGCGAACGCCGGACCGCGGCCGCCGGCCTGCTGCTCGTGATCGCCGGCTACGTCGCGATGTGGGTCGGTCTGGATGGACGGGGTTACCCGTCGATGCTGCCCGGTCTGGTCGTCGCGGGCACAGGTTTTGGTCTGGTCGTGGCTCCGATTGGGGCGAGCGTGATCGATGCCGCTCCCGCCGCGGATCGGGGCATCGCGGCCGCCCTGACCATCTTGTTCCGCCTGCTCGGCATGACGACGGGCATCTCAGCGTTGACCGCCATCGGGATCCGCCGTCTCCAGTTGCTCAGCGAGCGTGTCGCCCCGGTCATGCGAGAGCCGAACGAGACGACTGCCGACTTCCTGGTGCGGCAGACCCAGTACATCGCAGACCACGCGATCCCACTCAGCATCCAGGTCATTCGCGAGACCTTCCTGCTGGCCGCGGGACTGGCCGTGCTCGCGCTGATTCCCGTCTATCTCATGCGCTCGGGCAACCCGGTGGCAACCGACGCCGCACCGCCGCCCGCGATGGCGGAGAACTCCGAGGAGCGGCGCAGCCAGGCCGGCACTCACCAGTGACGCCCAGGTCGACCCGGAGAGCAATGACCGCCCGGCTCGGCCCGGCGCGATTCATCCCGCTACCGTAGCGCTGCCCGCAGCGCCGCAACGGAGTCGGCGACGCTCCGGTCGCGCGCATAGACGGCCGACCCGACGACGATCGTGTCCGCACCGGCATCGATCACGCGCCGGATGTTGCCGACCTTGATACCGCCGTCGACCTCCAAGCGGCAGGACGGATTCCGCTCATCGAGGATCGCCCGCAGGCGGGCGATCTTGTCAAGCATCGGCGGAATGAACGATTGCCCACCGAACCCGGGGTTCACGCTCATCACCAGGACTTGACCGACAAAGGGAATGATCTCCTCCAACGCGGTCAGGGATGTGCCCGGGTTCAGCGTCGCGCCGGCGATGGCGCCTGCCGCCGAGATCGCGCGGAGGGTCGCATGCACATGGCGGCACGCTTCGACATGGACCGTCACGACGTCGGCCCCTGCTTGGACAAATCGCTCGACGTATCGCTCAGGCTCGACAATCATCAGGTGGACGTCGATCGGCAGCGCCGTGGTGGATCGGATGGCGACGAGGACTGGGAGCCCGATCGTGATGTTGGGCACGAAGCGCCCATCCATCACGTCGAGGTGGAAGAAATCGACGCCCGCCTGTTCCGCCTCGGCGACCTGCTCACCCAACCGCAGGAAGTCCGCGGTGAGAATCGAGGGTCCCAACCGGACCTGACGCTGTGCCACGACGTCCCCGCTCTCCTTCACCGATGCGTCCTGCGTCGGCCAGGTGCGTGCCGGGCGGACTATACTCGCCACAGCCGGCAGCCGTCGCCGGCGGTCGCCAGCGCACGCCCAATTTTGGATTATGCCGTTTCCCACTGGTCGCTTCACCGGGCACGGCCGAGATCAGATCGAACCGTTCCCGCTCCAACTTTCGATCGGTCTGATGCTGGTGGCGATCGCCTGGCCGACCGCCTGGTTCGGTCCGACCTCGTTTGCCGAGCAAACCTTCTTCCCACTGTGGCTGGGCTACATCCTGACCGCTGACGGCATCGTCCGACGGCGGACCGGGACATCGCTGTTGACTCGCGGTCCGCGGCGCTTCCTCACCCTCTTTCTCTGTTCCATCCCGCTCTGGTGGTTGTTCGAAGCGTTCAACAACCGGCTGGGAAACTGGGAGTATCTCGCCCCACGCGAGTACGGGTTTCTGACCTTTCACGCGCGGTCATCGCTCTCCTTTTCCACCGTGATCCCGGCACTGTTCGAGACAGCCGAGCTCTTTCAATCGACCGGTTTCGTCGCCCGGCACGGTCGCTGGCGGCGCGTTGCCCCCCCGCGCCGGGGGCTCGTCCTGATCTCCGTTGGCGGCGCGAGCTTGCTGGTCGTTTGCCTGGCGTTTCCCAACCAGGCGTACGGGCTCGTGTGGCTCGGCTTGTTCTTCCTGCTCGATCCCCTCAACCACCTGCTGGGCGGACACAGCATCAGCGCGCGGGTCGCTCGCGGCCGATGGGATACGGTGCTCGCGCTCTGGGCGGCCGGCTTGACCTGTGGGTTCTTCTGGGAGATGTGGAATTATTGGGCGATGCCGAAGTGGATCTACCATGTGCCCTACCTGAGCCAGCCCAGGCTCTTCGAGATGCCGCTCCTCGGCTACGGCGGATACCCGCCCTTCGCGCTCGAAGTCTACGCGGCCTACCAAGCGATCCTGCTCCTCGCTCGGCGGACGCCGGATGACTACCTGCACTTCGACCGGCTTGACCCGTCAGGAACGTCGCCGGCGGGGACGGCTGCGCCCGCTGCCACTCGTTGACCCTCGTTTTCAGAGCCACCTATAATGGCCGTCCGGGAGCACCCTTGGCCGCGATCGGCGCGTTGATCGGGTTCCACGCGTGAACATCCTCGACCGCTTCGAGCAGTCATTCGAGCGCCTCTTGGAAGGCTCCGTCGGGCGCTTGTTCCGCAGCCCCGTCCAACCAGCGGAAATCGGCCGCAAACTCGAACGGGCGATGACCTCGAATCAGGTCGTCTCGGTCGATTCGACCCTGGTTCCCAATGATTACCGGGTCGCGATGCACCCCCAGGACATGGTCCTCTTCGTCGACTTTGTGTCCGGTCTGTGTCGCCAGATGGAAGGTTGGCTGCACGACGTCGCGACCGAACGGGGCTTCACGGTCATCGACCGGATCCGCGTCCAAATCGTCGGCGACGAAACCGTGCCGCGTCGTGCTATCCAGGTGACCGCCGCGATCGCCGATCGGCCGGACCTCAACCGCGATCAACAGGAGTCTATTCAGCGGACCGAGATCTTCCGCGTTATCCGGGAGACGAGCGGCATGACGGCGCTGCGCGTACGCTTCGTCAGCGGGATGCAGAACGGGCAGGAATTCATCATCCGGAAGTCGATCACGACCGTGGGTCGGGCGCTCGATAACGACATCGTGCTCGAATCGGGCGACGTGTCCCGACATCACGCGCGCTTCGAACATGCCGTCGACGGGATGCGCCTCGTCGATCTGAACAGCACGAACGGCACCCGCGTCAACGGCCGGAGCGTGCGCGCCTTGACGACGGTCCGCACCGGCGACGAGATCACGTTCGGCACGCTCAATGCCCAGGTGCTCCCGTTCCATTCGGACAAGCGCTGAGGAGTCCTGGTCGCACCGACCCGCTCGCCGCGCCGTGAGACGACCGTGTCGCTTCCGTACGATTGGTTCCTGCTGCTGCTCCGGGTGCTCTTCATCGGCCTGCTCTACTTCTTTCTCTTCCAGGTGGTGCGACTGACCGCGCGCGAGCTCGTCGCGCTCGCCACGACGTCGGCGCCCGACGCCGCACCGGACAGGCGGTACGCTGAGGACCGGCTCGTCGTCGTCGACCCTGCTGAGTCGGGACTTCCGGTCGGCACCTCGTTCCTCCTGGAGCCGCTGACGGTGATCGGCCGTCACCCGCGCTGCACGCTCGCGATCGACGAGGCATTCGTGTCCTCCGCGCACGCCGAGCTGACGATCGCCGAAGGCTGCTGGTGGCTCCGTGACCTGAATAGCACCAACGGCACGTTTCTCAATGGACAGGCGGTGCAAGGACCGACGAGCGTCCGGGAAGGAGACATCGTACAATTGGGGCGGGTTAAGCTTCAGTTGGTCGGGTAGCATCGACAGCGCCGGCACACCGTGGACTGAGCGGCCGGCGCACGCGGCACGCTGGGCGCGCGAAAGGGAGGGCAGCCTTGCACCACGACCCCTCGGTGATGTCGCTTGATGTTTTTGCGCCGTTGTCCGCGGCAGAGAGCGGCAGCTTTGCGCGCACCACAGTCTCGTCCGCGGCACCGCGGACGAGGTGGGCGCAGCTCGCCTCGCGATTCGTTCTCGGAGCGGCCGTGCTGATGCTGGTCGCGGCGGCAGGGCTCCTCTGGTTCCGATCGTCGTACGCAACCAGGGTCTATCCGTCCGTGTCCGTCGCCGACGTCGACCTGGGCGGGCTGAGCTCCGCCGCGGCGAAACAGGCGCTCGACCAGCGGGCGCAGGCGATCGAGCACGTCACCATCACCTTCAGCTTTCGCGACAAGCGGTGGGCACCATCGCTCGGTGAGCTCGGCGTCTCCATCGACACGGCGTCCTCCTTCGACGCTGCCTATGGCGTCGGGCGTGAGGATGATGCGCGCGCCCGGTTCCTGTCCGCGATCCGGCTCATGCGCGACGATCGCCATCTGCCCCTGCGCATCATGATCGACGACCAAGCACTGCAGGCATGGTTCGATCGCGTCGACGGTGACCTGGGCATTCGCCCCCACGACGCCTATCTCGCGGTGAAAGACGGCAAGGTCTCCGTTGTCAGCGAGGTCGACGGAACGGTCGTCGACCGCGACCAAGCCAAGGCGCTCCTGATGGTCGGCATCCGAAGCCTGCAGGCCTCGAATGCCACGCTTCCCGTGATCGCCAAGACGGCACAGGTCCACGCCGCCGACCTCACGCCGGCGCTTGACCAACTTCAGCAGGCGCTCTCACAGCCGGTCAAGCTGACCTACCGGGGCAAGACCTGGACCCTGACCGCGGTCGATCTCGGGAAGTTCGTCGTTCAGCAGACCGGGGTCGGCAACGGCGGTCCCCCCGCGGTGTCGGTGACGCTGGACAAGAAGGAGCTGGCGAAATGGCTCTCCGGCCAGATCGGGGCCGACGTCAACCGGGACCCGGTCAACGCCGTCGTCGGCTGGAATGACAAGCTCGTCGCGCTGAAGCCCAGTGCCGAAGGCGCGAAGCTCAAGTTAACCACGCTAGTCGAGGCGGTGACCGCCAGCTTTTTCGGCAATCACCAGCCCATCGAGGTGCCGGTGGCGGTGCTCAAGCCGCAGGTCGACAGCAGCAATCTGGCCGCGCTCGGTATCACGACCAAGCTCGGAGTCGGCTCCTCGAACTTCGACGGCTCGGACGATGGGCGCGCCACCAACATCCGCGTCGGCACGAACCTGTTGAATGGGACCCTGGTACCGCCGCACGGCGCCTTCTCGTTCAACCACTCCATCGGCGCGATTGGCCCCGACAAAGGCTACGTCACTGCCCAGGTCATCGACGGCGAGCGGATTGGCCGCGACTACGGAGGTGGCATCTGTCAGCTTTCGACGACGGTGTTCCGAGCAGCGCTCAAAGCCGGCATGCCGATCACGGAATGGCACCCCCACCGGTATCAACTCAGATTCTACGAGCTCGACGGCTGGACGGTTGGTCTCGATGCATCCATTCTGCAACCCGACGGCAACCCCTTCGGGGGCGGTGACTTTCAGTTCACCAATCCGAGCGACTCTTGGATCCTCGTCGAGTCCTACACCCAAGGCACGCGGGTCGTCGTCGTCCTCTATGGCGCTAATCTTGGCTACAACGTCAAGATCAGTGACCCGATCTACGGCGACACCTATCCGCCGCCGCCGGATGTCGAGCAGGTCGACAAGAAGCTTGAGCCGGGCACGATCACCCTCGCCGAAGGCGCGCTGTCGGGGCTGGACGTGAGCTACAACCGCGACGTCTACGACCGCTCTGGCAACCTGGTCACGCACGATGAGTGGCCGACGCACTTCTATCCGCGCGCCAACCTCTATAAGGTGAGCCCCGACATGGCCGGGAAGTCCCCGGTAGCGACCGGGGGGGCGTAACGGCGCATGGAACGGGTTGCCGCGCAGGCTGCCGACAACAGAACACCGTCTCAGACGAAGGAACCAACCCGGATTCCCGGCAGCCTGTCGCTCGTGCTGCCCGCTCACAATGAGGAGGCGAACGTCAAGCTCGTCGTCGAGCGCGCCCTTGACGTGCTGCCGACCTACGTCGACACGTTCGAGCTCATCGTCGTCGATGACGGGAGCCGCGATGCCACCTCGCGGATCGTTGACGAGATGGCCCGCCGGCACCCTGAGGTACGGGCGATCCATCACCCGCAGAACAAGGGCTACGGCAGCGCGCTGACCAGCGGCTTTGGCGCCGCGACCGGCGAATTCGTGATGTTCATGGATGCCGACCGCCAGTTCGACATTGCCGACCTCGCGCTCCTGGCCCCGTTCGTAGGCAGGTTCGACATCGTCGCCGGCTTCCGCATGGAGCGCAACGATCCGTTCCACCGCCGGGTTTTCGCCGAGATTTTCAACGTCACGGTGCGGGTGCTGTTCGGCGTCCACCTGCGCGACATCGACTGCGCGTTCAAGGTGTTCCGGGGCGACCTGCTGCGGTCGATCGAGCTGACGGCGCCGGGCGCGCTGATCAACACCGAGATCCAGGCAAAGCTACGTCGCGCGGGCGCCACCCTCGAGCAGGTCGGCGTCCACCACTACCCGCGCGTCGCGGGCACCGCGACGGGCGGCAGCCCACGGGTCATCGCGCGAGCCATGCGCGAGACAATGCTCCTCTGGTGGCGGATGCGCCGCTCGTAACGCAAACCCGCTCGCGTTCGGTCTCGGAACCAAGCGGCTGTCGGGGCGGACGCCTCGGTCCGCCCTATTCAATGGACGCGTCATGCCGGACGGTCGCGAGCTCGGCTTGGCTGGGCGATCGGTCGAGAGTCAGCCGTTGCGCCAACTCGGTCGCCAGGATCCCCTCAAACTGGACGCGCTTGCGGCGGGCGCAGTGTCCCGCGACGATGCGCACGCGCGAACGGGGCAGGTCGGCGGATGCGGCGAGGAGCTTGACGATCGCGGCGTTGGCGGCCCCATCCACGGCTGCCGTGGTAACCCGGACTCGAACCGCGTCGCCCTCGACCGGCCCAACCATGTTGGCCCCAGCCTTGGGCGTCGCCGTGATGACAAGAACCGCCCCGCCGGGGCGGTCGACAAGCACCCGTCGACGAGCGTCGAGAGGTGCCGAGACCGGGTCGGGGGGAGACAAGACCGCTGCGTGCTTCGCCTTCGAGACCGAACGCCGGGCCACGCTCAGGCCGCTGGCCGGGCGCGACCACGCCGGCGAAGATCGCGCGCCACATCGCTGAGGGTGAGGCACGGCACGACCGGGCAGCCCAGCTCCGCGCTCAGGTCCGCCACGCGCACGTCGTCGAGCAGTGTCTGCGTTCGGTCGGAAATCATCCGACTGGAGATGTAGAGCGGCGCGCCGTCGACGTCGTGGGCCAGCGCGGAGAGCAGATCTCGCCCGGTCAAGAGACCCGACACGTTGATCTCCGGCCCGAAGAAACGGTTCTGGACCGGGACGACCCGCAAGGCCGCGCCGGCGTGGTGATTGAATCGGCCGACCGCCTGCCCCATGGTCGGCCCGATCAGCGCGCCGCACGCCACCGTTCCCCTTGCGCTGGCGAGCCCGCCGGGACGGGACCGGCGAACGTACGTGTCGAGATTCTCGAGGAAGTGGCGAGTGATGCCGATCCCGTCCTCGATCTGGGGATACCCATCATAGACGGCAGCGTCCGGCACAGGCCGCGACGTCATCAGGTAAAACTCATCGCCGAGATGCAGGAATGTCGCACCTCGTTCCCGTCGGAAGCGTTCCTGCCAAGCCTCGGCGTGCGCGATCACCGCCTCCGCCTCGTGCGGCTCGTAGCGTCGAACATTGATCTGTGTGCCGGGAAGCAGGCGCATGCAGGTGCGCGAGCGGCGCAGCTGCTTGCTTTGGCGCTCCAGACCGTGGCGCGTCAACCCGACCGGCACAGCCGCGACGGAGAGGAGTCGCGAGAAGGTCGAAAGATCGCGCAGGCTGCGGTCCATCTCTGGACCGTCGTTCACCCCAGGACAGAGCACGAGCTGGGCATGGAAATCGATCCCGGCCCGCTCCAGCCGCGCCAGATCCTCCATGATCCTCGCGCCCTTTGGATTACCGACCAGCGCGACTCGGAGCTCCGGATTCGTGCTATGGACCGAGACGTGCATCGGGCTCACCCGCTGCTCCTCGATGCGCCGCCAATCCTCCTCGGTCAGATTCGTTAACGTCACGAAGTTGCCGTAAAGCATCGAATAGCGGTAGTCGTCGTCCATCACGTAGAGCGACTTCCGCATCCCCTTTGGAATTTGCTTGATAAAGCAGAATGGGCATGTGTTCTCACAGATGCGAACCCCGTCGAACGTCGGGTCGGCGAACGTGATGCCCCAGAACTCGTCCCCTTCGAGCTTCAACTCATGGCGCACAAGCGCACCGTTTCGCTCGACCTCGAAGGTGGTGGATTCGGATTGCGCGTTGAACTGAAAATCGAGCGCGTCGAGAACGGGGCGGTCGTTGATGGTCACGATGCGATCGCCGGGCGCAATGGCGAGCTCATCCCCCAGGGAACCGGGCGCCACGGCCGCGACCAATCCTGGTGTCTCGGGCACCAGATCGACGCGACGGTGGGACAGCGTGCTGACGATCGGGCTCATACGAGGTCAACCTGGATCGGGCTTGGGCCAGACGGGCCGCTGCGAATCAAGTACCGGGCGCGCCGGCGGGCGATGCATCGCCCGCCGCGAGCATGGGACCAACAGCGCCCGCAACCGGTCGAGTGTACCACGCGATCCGCGCCGTTCCATGCACCATGCACGCGCTTCTTGAAGCTCGCACGCTCGCACCAGTCTGTACACATACTTCGCATTATGGGCGATCATTGTAAGAAAGGGGAGACAGTGGGGAGAGTGGGGTGAGAACGGAGCTAACTGCGGGGTTGGAACCAGCCTTCAAGCACCGCGGTGATCGCATCGACGTCGCGCCGTTCTCCCGAAGAGACCCGCTGGCAGAAGTCGACCACCTCCGCGCGCTTGAGACCCCGGCGTGGCACGAAGCCGACGCGGTCCAGGTAGTACATGGCGGTCAAGAACCCGGTGCGCTTGTTGCCGTCGTGGAAAGGGTGTCCCTGGGTGATGCCGCGCAGCAGCATCGCCGCCTTGTCGAAGGGACCGGGGTGCGGATCCTCGCCCCCGAAGCTTTGGAAGGCCGCGGCGACGACCTGCTCGACGAGCCCGGCTTCCCGGATCGGGCCGAGCCGTCCGCCGAACTCGCTGACGGCCAGGACGTTGAAGTAGGTGGCGGCGGCCGTGAGCAGGCGAACCTTGGCGAGGGTCGTCTCGGTGTCGGTACGGCTGAAGGCGACCGGCTCCCGAAGCCGGAAGCGCAGCCGCTCCAAGAGCTGGTCGAGTGATGCATCGTTGGTGTCTGTCATCGGTGCTGGCGCAGGCAGCCGCGTCCTGTCGCTCGGGTCCTCTACCGCTTGGCAAGCTCCTCCAGGATCGCCCGGATGTCCGGGCGCTTGGTGACCTCGGCGTAGAACTCCTCCGGCGTCGTGTCCGAGGGCGTGGGCGCCGCCGGGAGCCCCGCGCTGGTCCGCTGCTCGGTTGGCTCCGCTTCATCGACGCGTTCCGTCGGTTTGGTTTGGGTTGCGCTATCCATCCCAGCAAGAACTTTCTTTATTCCGTTTCTTTGATTCCATACTGTTCGATATTATACCGAAACCAAGGATCAGTTGCAACTCCGCTGCTCTTCGGTAACTGTTCAGTCTGGTCCCATTTTTCACGCGGTGAAAGGGACGTGCTGGCCGCCACACCCACGCACGGACGCGGATTCGTACCGGCAGCTTAGTCCTAGTTTCCGGTGCGAAAGGCGCGTACAACATGGGGCAGGCACAATCAGATGGGTGAAGAGACGCGCAAGGGCACTCTATCTAGCGCCATCGCTGAGTTTCGCACCGGAAACTAGTACTAGAATGCGGCTCAGACTTCGATGAGGGACTGGAGAAGGAGGCACGCCGGTGGATCTCGGGCTGAAGGGCAAGGTGGCGGTCGTCGCGGCGTCGAGCAAGGGGCTCGGGCGGGCGGTGGCCGCGACGCTGGCGCGCGAGGGGGCGCTGGTGACGGTCAACGGGCGCGACCCGGGGTCGCTGGCGAAGATGGCGACGGCGATCCGCGCCGAGACAGGCGGTGATGTGATCGAGGTTCCCGGCGATCTGACGAAGCCGGAGGACGTGCGGCGACTGATCGACGAAACGGTCCGGCAGCGGGGCGGCCTCGACGTCGTGGTCTGCAACGCGGGCGGTCCGCCGAGCGGCGGCTTCGCCGCGTTTCCCGACGATGAGCCGTGGCAGAAGGCGATCGAGCTGAACCTGATGAGCACCCTTCGGCTGTCGCGCGCGGCGATCCCGCACCTGGAGCGGCGGGGCGGCGGCAGTATCACCAACATCGTCTCGACCTCGGTCAAGCAGCCGATCGCTCACCTGATCCTCTCGAACACGGCGCGCACGGCGGTGATCGGGCTCGCCAAGACGATGGCGACCGAGTTCGCCGGGAAGAACATCCGGGTCAACAACGTCTGCCCCGGCTCGACCCTGACCGACCGGATCACGTCGCTCGCCGCCGTCCGCGCCCAGCAGACCGGCCAGACGATCGACGAGATCATCGCCGAGGATGCCCAGGCGATCCCGATGGGTCGCCTTGGTAACCCCCAAGAGTTCGCCAACGTCGTCGTCTTCTTCGCCTCCCCGGCCGCCTCGTACGTGACCGGGGTCACGGTGCAGGTGGATGGTGGCTCGGTGCGGAGTCTGATGTAGAGACAAGGACCCCCTCTCCCCCTGCCCGAGTTCGGGGGAAAGGGGGAGATAGCGTTCGCTGGCGGGCAACCCCCTCGCTTACGGCTGTGGGCGCCCTTTGGGGACGGTCGGGGTGAGGGCCGTTGCAACGCCGTTACGCCGCCCTCCCCTGCATCGCCCGGTACCGCCGGATCAGCGCGTTGGTCGAGCTGTCGTGGCGCAGGTCCGGAACGCCGGGATTCTCCAGCTCGGGGATGATCCGCTGCGCCAGGACCTTGCCGAGCTCGACGCCCCACTGGTCGAACGAATCGATGTCCCAGATGACGCCCTGGGTGAAGACGCTGTGCTCGTAGAGCGCGACAAGCTTACCGAGCGCCTCGGGCGTCAGCTTGTCGAGCAGGATCGTGTTCGACGGCCGGTTCCCCCCGAAGACCCGGTGCGGGACCAGCCAGTCGGGGGTGCCCTCGGCGCTGACCTCGGCGGTCGTCTTCCCGAACGCCAGCGCCTCGGTCTGGGCGAAGACGTTGGCGAGGAGCAGGTCGTGGTGATTGGCAAGGGGGTTGAGCGAGTGGGCGAAGGCGATGAAATCGCAGGGGATCAGCTTGGTCCCCTGGTGGATCAGCTGATAGAAGGAGTGTTGGCCGTTTGTGCCCGGCTCGCCCCAATAGATCGGCCCAGTTTCCTCGCCGACGGGCGTGCCGTCGAGCGTGACGTGCTTGCCGTTGCTCTCCATCGTCAGTTGCTGGAGGTAGGCCGGGAAGCGCTTGAGGTACTGCTCGTAGGGGAGGACGGCGACGGTCTGGGCGCCGAAGAAGTCGGCGTACCAGACGGTCAGGAGACCGAGGAGGGCCGGCAGGTTCCGCTCGAACGGGGCGGTGCGGAAGTGCTCGTCGATCGCGTGGGACCCGGCGAGCAGCGCGCGAAAGTTGTCCGGGCCGATCGCTATCATGGTTGAGAGTCCGATCGCCGACTCCATCGAGTAGCGGCCACCGACCCAATCCCAGAACCCGAACATGTTGGTCGGGTCGATACCGAATTGCTGGACCTCGGCCGCATTGGTCGAGACGGCCACGAAGTGTTTGGCGACCGCCCGCTCGTCGCCCAGGGCCCGCAGCGTCCAGCCGCGCGCGGTACGCGCATTCGTCATCGTCTCCAACGTCGTGAAGGTTTTCGAAGAGACGATGAAGAGCGTCGCCGCGGGGTCAAGGTCCCGGGTGGCCTCGACGAAGTCGGTGCCGTCGACGTTGGAGACGAAGCGGAAGGTACGACTCCGATCGCTGTACGCCTTGAGCGCCTCGTAGGCCATGACCGGGCCGAGGTCGGAGCCGCCGATGCCGATGTTGACGACGTTGCGGATTGGCTTTCCGGTAAAGCCCGTCCACGCGCCGTCGCGGACTCGATTCGCGAAGACCGTCATCCGGTCAAGGACCTCGTGTACCTCCGGTACGACGTCGACGCCGTCGACCACGATTCGCTCGTCTCGCGGCGCGCGCAGCGCCACATGCAGGACGGCGCGCTGCTCGGTGACGTTGATCTTCTGCCCCGCGAACATCGCGTCGATCCGGCCCCGCAGGTTTGAGGACTCGGCCAGCGCCAGTAGGAGACGGATCGTCTCGTCGGTGACCCGGTTCTTCGCGTAGTCGAGGTAGACGCCGGCGGCCTCGACCGTCAGCCGCTCGCCCCGTCGCAGGTCGCCGGCGAAGAGCTGCCGCAGGTGGACGTCCTCCATCTGCCGAGCGTGGTCAGCTAGGGCCTTCCATTGCGGGCGCCTGGTCAGCGGCGTCGGTGTCGTGGTGGTCATCGGTCCTCCTAGCGCCCTGATCGGGCGAAAACGCCAACCGGCCGGCTCGCGACGGGTAGCGTACCTCCTGGCACGCCTCGATCGCTTGACCGCACCGGTTGTCGGCCCGATCGACAAACAACGATCCGGCGACAAGCTCGGGACGACCGATGTGCCGGCGCGGGCGCCACCGAAGCCGTCGCGGTAGCGTCACAACCCCGAGAGTTGGAGGGGGAGCGCCAGGCGGTGGCGGAGGCGACGCGGACCACCTCGCGGCCCCACCTGCCCACCACCGCCGCCGCCGCGGCGCAGGCGACGGGGTCGGCGGGCAGCCCGAGGCGCCGCGGGCGGATGATCGCCACGGGGGCTCTCCGGCCCTCCGCCCGCTGCCCCTCCTCGCACCGGTTTCCCGCAGTTCCCGGCTTCTGGTCGCAACCAGCCGTCGACTCGCGCTTGACGTTGCCCGCGCCAGGACGCATAGTGTTGTTTGTGATCCAGAGATCGAGATTAGGCGCGTGCGTCGCTCGACTCGATCCCCGACACGATGGATCACGCGCCCTTTGGCGTTCAGGACAGGGATGGGCGTGGACGCAACGAACGTGATTGACGTCATGGTTCCGGTCGGCAGCCCCGCTCCGCGGTCGGCCCCTGACCGGCTCGGCGATGTCGCGGCGGTGCGGGCGATCGGGCAGACACCGCTCCTCCGGCTGCGGGGCCTCGCGGACCGCTACGGGTTCCCCGACACGGTTGAGCTCTGGCTGAAAGCGGAATGGACCAACCCGGGCGGCTCGATCAAGGACCGGCCGGCCCTGGGCATCGTCAGGGCGGCGCTGGCGGACGGGCGGCTCGGCACGGGGCGCGTCTTGCTCGACGCGACCTCCGGCAACACCGGGATCGCCTACGCGATGCTCGGCGCGGCGCTCGGTTTCCCGGTCAAGCTCGTCGTGCCGGAGAGCGCCTCGGACGAGCGCAAGCGCATCCTCGCCGCCTACGGCGCGACGGTGACCTACAGCGACCCGTATCAGGGGTCGAACGGCGCGATCCGTTGTGCCCGCGCGCTGGCGGCGGAGGCACCGGTGCGCTATTTCTACGCCGACCAATACAACAATCCCGCCAACCCGGCCAGCCACGAGGCGACGACCGGTCCGGAGATCTGGCGTCAGACGGGCGGGCGGGTCACGCACTTCGTCGCGGGGTTGGGGACGACCGGGACATTGATGGGCGTCGGGCGCTGCCTGAAGCGGCGCAACCCGGCGGTGACCCTGGTCGGCGTGCAGCCATCCGAGTCGTTCCACGGCATCGAGGGGTTGAAGCACCTGCCGACGGCGATCATGCCAGGTATCTACGATGCCGCGGTGCCGGATGTCCAGGCCGACGTTGAGACCGACGAGGCGTTCGACCTCACGCGCGAGCTGGCGCGGGTCGAAGGGCTGTTCGCCGGCTCCTCGAGCGGTGCCGCGCTTGCCGCCGCGATCCGGCTCGGACGCGAGCTGGCCGCGCGGCGCAAGGCGGCGGTGATCGTCGCGGTCGCGCCCGACGGCGGAAGCAAGTACCTTTCCACCGGCTTGTGGGCGTGATGGGTCGCCCGGCGCGCCCCACCGGATCGGCGGACTCGGGGATAGCCGGTCTGCCTCCTGCGAGAGGATGATCGCGATGTCAGACGGCGGGTCGATCCAGGTGCTGATCCCGGCGCCATTGCGGCGTTTCACCGGCGGGGAGGCGCGGGTCAGCGGCAACGGCGAGACGGTCGACGAGCTGCTGACCGCGTTGGACGCGCGGTATCCGGGGCTCAAGGAGCGCATCTGCGAGGACGACGGGGAAATCAAACGCTTCGTCAACGTTTTCGTCAACGGTCAGAACGTGCGCAAGCTGCGAGGGCCCGCGACGCCGGTCAAGGCCGGCGACGAGGTTGGGATCATCCCGGCGATGGCGGGCGGCGCCGAAGCGCGCGGCGCATGACGCCGGCCACGAGCGCACTCGTCCTGCCCGGCACGATGCGCGACGAGATCGTGGCGCACGCACGCGACGAGGCGCCGAACGAATGCTGCGGCGTGATCGCCGGCGCGGGCGGACGGGCGACGCGCCTCTACCGCCTGCGCAACGCCGAGCTGGGCCCCACCTTTTACCAGATCGACGACGACGAGCTGTACCGGGTCTACCGCGAGTTGGACGGGCTCGGCTGGGACCTGCTCGCCATCTACCACTCCCACCCCGCCTCGCCGGCTTACCCCTCGCCGACCGACGTCTCGCTCGCCTTCTGGTCGGATGCTTTCTTCGTCATCTGCTCGCTGGCGAACCCCGACGAACCCAGCGTCCGCGCGTTTCAGATCACCGACGGGCAGATCGCGGAGGCTGACGTGGTCGCGGATTGATGTCGTCCCCGTTGGTACGGTGGCCGCGGGGGTGGACGGCATCGACGTTGCCGGGGCGGACATCGCCCAGCGGGCACCCGGTCCGCCCCGACAGCGATGCACCGCGTTCCCGCCTCGCACGAGGCGCTACCTGACGCCTGCCAAGGCCGGGATCGCGCAGGCGACCTCGGTGTACTCGATGTCCTCAAGCGAGGTTGGGGCGTGCGGACCGCAGATCGGGCAATCCGGATCGCGGTCGAGCTTCAGCTCGCGGAACTCCATGGCGAGGGCGTCGTAGGTCAAAAGGCGGCCGATCA
>JRHI01000758.1_pt1 | contig 32721 bp, 35 predicted proteins | sample 215371 | NCBI WGS metagenome assembly JRHI01 (sample SAMN02929681, study PRJNA255918) | sediment metagenome | biome: cave system; feature: Ice Cave; material: Sediment; isolation source: sediment from deep within a dark volcanic ice cave with no known source of... ...
CTGGCTGGTCGCCAGTGACGGCGGCATCTTCCCCTTCGGCTCGGCGCCCGGATACGGCTCGACCGGCGGAATCCACCTCAACCAGCCCATCGTGGGCATGGCGGCAACCCCCGGCGGCGGCGGCTACTGGCTGGTCGCCCGCGACGGCGGAATCTTTCCCTTCGGCGACGCGGGCGGCTTCGGCTCGACCGGCGGCGTCCATCTCAATCAGCCCATCGTGGGCATGGCCGCAACCCCCTCCGGCCGCGGTTACTGGCTCGTGGCCAGTGATGGCGGCATCTTCCCCTTCGGTGACGCGGGCGGCTTCGGCTCCACCGGAGGCGTCCACCTCAATCAACCCATCGTCGGCATGGCCTCCACCCCCAACGGCGGCGGCTACTGGCTGCTGGCCAGTGACGGGGGCATCTTCCCCTTCGGGGACGCGGGCGGCTACGGCTCGACCGGCGGCATGCACCTCAACCAGCCGATCGTGGGCATGGCCGTCACCCACTCCGGGCACGGCTACTGGCTCGTCGCCAGTGACGGCGGCATCTTTCCCTTCGGTGACGCGGGCGGCTACGGCTCGACCGGCGGCATCCACCTCAATCAGGCCATCGTCGGCATGGCGGTGACCACGTCGGGCGGCGGCTACTGGCTGGTGGCGCACGACGGTGGCATCTTCCCCTTCGGCGACGCGGCCGGGCTCGGCTCGACCGGTGGCACCCACCTCAACCAGCCCATCGTGGGCATGGCTGCCACCCTGCGGTAGCCCTGTCCTGAACCCCGTTCCAGCGGCGCCCGTCCAAGGCCTGCCAGAGCATCGGATCGGTGTCCTGGGAGCTCGCCAGCCCAGTGCCAGCGGGGTGGCCTCCGGCCTCGCCGTTCCTGACCTGCCATTCTCGGAGCCCCTCATGCACCGCCTCGCCAGTCTCGCCCTCGGCCTCCTGGTCGGCACGGTTGTGGCCCTTGGCGCCAGCGCGACCGTCGACGCCGGCGGGCTCCCGCAGGGATCGGTCAACCTCTCCCACACCACCTACAGGCAGGAGCGGACGCTGAGCTGCGAGGCCGCGGCCCTGCGGATCGCACTCACCCACCGCGGGATCTACGTCTCCGAGGACTGGATCAGCAACCAGATCCCCGTCGTCGCCCCGGTGACCATGAGCGGCGGCCGGGCGGTGGGCGGCGGTGACCCCTACAGGGGGTTCACCGGCAACATCAATGGTGACGAGGTCACCGGCACCGGCTACGGCGTGTACGCGGCCCCCGTCGCCCAGGCGGCCCGCAACGCTGGTGCCCCGGTGGAGTACTCGACCCACTACAACCCCCAGACGCTCTACGCGGCCGTGCTCAGCAATGAGGCGGTCGTGGTCTGGGTGACCAACCCGCTGGGGTCGTCACGCTCGGCGGGCTGGTACACCGCCAATGACGGCGCCAGCGTCCCCTTCGCCATCTACGAGCACGCCATGGCACTGGTGGGCGTCGACACCTACGCGCACACCGTCGTTCTCGCCGACCCCTGGACGGGGCACGACATCACGGCAACCATGGGCCAGCTCGAGGCCAGCATGGCGATCTTCAACACCATGGCCGTCATCGTCGGTGGTGGTGGGGGTGTGGGTATTGTCAAGAACGCCGCGGGGACCGGCTACTGGATCGCCGGCAGCGACGGCAGCCTGCACGGCTTCGGCGATGCCCACGGCCTCGGCGACCTCGCGGGCGCGTACCTCAACCAGCCCCTGGTCGGCGTCGCCGGCACCCCGAGCGGTCACGGCTACTGGCTGGTGGCCRSCGACGGCGGCATCTTCCCCTTCGGTGACGCCGCCGCCCACTCCTACGGATCGACCGGCGCCGTCCGGCTCAACCGGCCCATCGTCGCCATGGTGCCCACCCCGGGCAGCACCGGCTACTACCTGGTGGCCAGCGACGGCGGGGTCTTCCCCTTCGGTGACGCGATCTTCCGGAGCTACGGATCGCTGGGCGGGATGCCGCTCAACGCGGCGGTGGTGGGGGCGGCCGGCACCAACTGAGGCGGCGTGGCGCGCCCGGCTCAGCCTGCGGGCGGCGCGCAGTCGCGCACCACCAGGCGCAGGCCATAGCGGCCGACGGTGTCGGCAAGCGTGCGCAGGGTCGGCTCCACATCCGCGCCGGGGGCGCCACCGCGGCACTCCAGCTCGATGCGGATGCGCCGGCCGGCGAGATCAGGGTGGCTGCGGGTCAGGCCGCCGTCGATGACCATTCCCAGATAGGTGCTGGTCTTGGTGCGCAGCTGGCGCAGCTGGTCGGCCCCACCGTCCCAGGCGCGCGTCTCCACCATGAGCAGAACCACCTCGCCGGAGGCTGGATCGACGCTCAGGCCGTCGAGCTCCGCGGGCTGCTCCAGGGGACTGCTCACCGCTGCCGGCCATTGTGCTGGTTGGGCGCCGCGGCGGTGTCGCGACGCCCCTGGGAGCCGCCCGGCCGTGACCGGTGCGGCGCCGCGCCGTTATGCCGGCGAGACGTTGCCGGCGCATGATTGGCGGATGACGGGCACACAGGGATCTCAGGCTGCCTCCGGCGGCACGGTTCTGGTCCTGGGCGGCGGGGGCGCCCGCGGCGCCGCCCAGTTGGGGGTGTTGCGCGCCCTCGCCGAGCGCGGCATCGAGCCCGACGCCGTCGTCGGCACCAGCGTCGGGGCGCTCAACGCGGCGGTCTGCGCGCGTCACCCCCTCCCCGAGGCGGTGCGGCTCCTGGAGGCCATCTGGGCCACCGCCGAGGTCCGCGACGTCTTCCGCTCCCGCCACCTGTGAACCATCGCCAACCAGGCGCGCCGGCGGCCATGGCTGCGCAGCGGCGAGGAGCTGCGGCGGCTGGTCCGGGTGGCCTGCGACATCAGCGGCATCGACGGCTTCGAGAGCCTGCAGGTCCCGCTCCACATCGTCACCACCGACCTGCTCGCCGGCGAGCCGGTGGTGGCCTCCTCGGGCAACCTGGCCGATGCCCTCTGCGCCTCGGCGGCCATCCCCGGGGTCTACCCGCCGGTGATGGTCGGGGGCCGGCTCTGCCACGACGGCGGGGTGATCGAGAACTGCAGTCTGGCCACCGCCGCCGGGCTGGGGGCCGAGCGGATCATCGCCATCGACCTCAGCGGCGAGCAGGACCCACAGGCCCCGAGCAGGTTCTCGCAGGCCATCGAGCGCATGTGCCAGGTGGCCGTCCAGGCCCGGCTGCTGACCGACTTCGAGCGCTTCAGCGCCCGCCTTCCGGTGACCCTGATCCGTCCCCTGGCGGAGCGCCGCTCCGGGGCCATGCGCATGCCCGAGCTGGCCGAGATGCGCGAGCGCGCCTGTGCCGCCGCCGAGCGGCTGCTGGGCCGGATCATCGAGCCCGACGGGCGGCTGCGGCCGGGGCTCTTCCCGCTGTCGATGGTCGACGCCACCGCCGAGCCGCTCCGAGGGCGGTAGCCCCCGGGTGCCGGCGCCGGCGCCACCCACCGGTGGCGCCCACTAGGGTGGGCAGCATGACCGTGCGCACCGAGACCCTCGCCGACGTCCTCATCGTGACCATCGACCGGCCGGCGGTCCGCAACGCCGTCGACCGGCCCACCGCCGCGGCCCTGGAGACGGCCTTCCGCGACTTCGACAGCGACGCGGCGCTCAGTGTCGCCGTCCTCACCGGGGCCCAGGGCTGCTTCTGCGCCGGTGCCGACCTGCGCGCCGTGTCGGAGGACCCGGGGCGCGCCAACCGCGTCGACCCGCAGGGCGAGGGTCCGATGGGGCCGACCCGGTTGCTCCTCGGCAAGCCGGTGATCGCCGCGGTCGAGGGGTACGCCGTCGCCGGCGGGCTGGAGCTGGCGCTGTGGTGCGACCTGCGGGTGGCCGCCGAGGACGCCGTCTTCGGCGTCTACTGCCGGCGCTGGGGAGTCCCGCTCATCGACGGGGGGACGGTCCGGCTGCCGCGGCTCATCGGCCAGAGCCACGCCCTCGACCTCATTCTCACCGGGCGCGGGGTGGCGGGCGAGGAGGCCCTGCGGATGGGCCTGGCCAACCGGCTGGTGCCGCCGGGCACCGCGCTGGAGGCGGCGCTGGCCCTGGCCCGGGAGCTGGCCGGACTGCCGCAGGCTTGCCTGCGCAGCGACCGCCTCTCCTGCCACGAGCAGTGGGGACTGCCCCTCGCCGCCGCCCTGCGCAATGAGGGAACACGCGGGCTGCAGGTCCTGCTCGACGGCTCGGCCCAGGCAGGCGCCACCCGCTTCCGCGACGGCGCCGGCAGGCACGGCGCCCCGGGGTGACCCGGGGCGCCGCGCTCGGGGGATGGCCCCCGCTGCTAGAACAGCGGCGGCAGCAGGGGAGCGTGGAAGGGCTGCGCGCCCGGAACCAGGGCGACGCTGGCGCCGTGGCTGCTGGCGTATGCCAGCTCGCGGTTGAGGTCGCCGAAGTTGTTCGAGCCCACCAGGGGCGCGAACTCGACCGTGCTGAGGATGCCCACCGCCCGGCCGCTGGAGTCGAGCAGGCCGCTGCCCGAGTCGCCGGGGATGCCGGGGGTGAGGGTGTAGGTGGCGTGCGACCAGCCGTTGCCGGTGTCGCCGAGGCTGATGCCGCGCTTGGGGCTGAGCAGGGTCAGCCCGAGACGAAGCTCGCTGTTGCCGTAGGTGTAGACGGTGGCGAGCGGCGCCAGCGTCTCGGTTCCCACCGCCGAAGGGCCGCCGAAGAAGGGCACGGTGGAGTCGATGCGGCCGTAGTCCGCCGGGTCGATTCGGATCAGCGCCAGGTCGTTGTAGGCGCAGGCGTTGGCATCGGTCTCATGGGCGGCCTGCATGCTCAGCCAGCTGTTGTAGGCGAGGGTGCCGGGGCGCGACGCGCCGGTGATCGTCACCTGGGTGCCCAGCGGCAGCGAGCCGGTGTTGCACCCGTTGGTCGAGGTGGAGCCGCCGGTGCTCGAGCAGTGGGCCGCCTGACCCAGGTAGATGCCACCACCGCCGGTGTAGATGAAGTTCGACGTGCACTGGGCGCCGGCGGTGAAGACCTGCACACCGGGATGGATGGCCCCGCCCGGCGTCACGGCGACCGGGCGCTTGGTGGCCGCGGCGGCGGTGCCGGGGGCGATGACGGCGATGGCGGCCACTGCGGTCACCGCCATGACGACCAGCGGACGCACTCTCACGGATATCTCCTCCTCGTTGACACTGCGCCGCCCCCGAGCACGACGCCTCCAAGACTATGACGTCCGGAGGAGGCGGTTTATTGCTGGCCGCCGGCCGCGCGCCTGCTCAGCGGTGCGGGATGAGAGCGAGCACTCGCTCGTCGAAGTAGTGCATCCGGCTCTCGGGGAGCAGCAGCACGCGCTCGGGCGCCAGCTGGGCCACGAAGTCGGCATCGTGGCTGACCAGGACCACCGTGCCCTCGTAATCCTGGAGTGCGGCCAGCAGCGCCTCCACCGACTGGGGGTCGAGGTTGTTGGTGGGCTCGTCGAGGAGCAGCAGGTTGGCCCGCTGCACCATCAGCCGGGCCAGCGCCAGCTTGGTCTTCTCGCCGCCGGAGAGGGTGCCGGCGCGCTGGGTGGCGACGTCGCCCCGCAGACCGAAGTGGCCAAGCACGCTGCGCAGTTCGCCCTCGGAGGCGTCGGGCGCGTCCTGCCGGACGTTCTCCAGCACGGTGGTCCGCTCCCGGATGTCCTCGTGCTCCTGCGCGTAGTAGCAGAGTTTGACATTGGCTCCGAGGCGGACCGTGCCCCGCTCGGGCGTCTCGCGGCCGGCCAGGCAGCGGAGCAGGGTGGTCTTGCCGGCGCCGTTGACGCCCACCAGCAGCAGGACATCACCGCGGCCGATGAGGAACTCGACGCCGTTGAAGACCTGGTGGTCGTCGAAGGACTTGGCCAGGTCGGTGACCTCGAGCACCTGGTCGCCGGCACGCGCCGGCTCCGGGAAACGCACTCGCAGCCGCCGCTGCTGGACGCGCGGCGCGTGGTCCTTGAGTCGCTCGCTGAGGGAGTCGATGCGCCGCTGCAGCGCCCGCCGCTTGGCGGCGTGGGTGGCGTTGCCCTTGGAGAAGATCTTCTTGGTCTCCTCCAGCCGGCCCGCCTCCTTGGTGATGGTGGCCGCCTGGTGGGCGCGCTGGGCCTCGCTCTCGGCGCGCTGCCGGAGATAGTCGGTGTAGGTGCCCTTGTAGCTGTCCACCTGGGCGTTCTCCAACGCCAGCACGYKGYSGMYGRMGKYGTMCWTSNAGMTKRAGRTCRKGRCKMASCAGCAGCACGGTCGAGGGGGTCTCGCGCAGGAAGTTCATCACCCAGCGCTTGGCTGAGGCGTCGAGGTGGTTGGTGGGCTCGTCGAGGACGAAGAGATCGCCGCCGGCGAGCAGCAGGCCGGCGAGGTCGAGCTTGCGACGCTGGCCGCCGGAGAGCCCCTCGACGGGGGTGAGCAGCTCGTCCTCGGTGAGCCCGACGCCGCCGGCGATGCGCTCCGCCATGGCCTCGAGCTCGTAGCCGCCCTCGTGGGTGAAGCGCTCCTGGAGCTCTCCATAGGCGTCGATGGCGGTATCCAGCTCATCACCCGTGGTCTGCGCCATCACCGAGGTGAGGTGCTCCAGCTGGTGCTGCATGGCGCGCAGCGGGCTCGCCTCCAGCAGGTAGTCGATGGCCAGCTTGCCCTCGGCGGCGCCCAGGGTGGTGGTCTCCTGCTGCAGGTAGACGGTGCGGTCGGGGATGCCCACCGTGCCGGCGGTCAGCGAGCCGTCGCCGGCGATGGCATGCAGCAGGGTGGTCTTGCCCATCCCGTTGGCCCCGACGAGCGCCACCTTCTCGCCCTGCTGGATGAGCAGGGAGACATCATCGAGAAGGACCCGGGAGCCGATCTCGATGCGTGCGGACGACAGCGTGAGCATGGTGATTCCTGCGAGCAGAGCCGGTCGTCAGGCCGTGCCGGGCCGCTGACCGGGGTGACATGGACGCCGCGATGGCCTCCTCAAGATACCCAGGGTACCCCGGATCGGAACCTCGCGGGCGGCAACGGGGTCTCAGGACGGTGCGGGCCGCGGCTACCATTCGTCGCCCCATGACCGTCATCGCGATCGCGAACCAGAAGGGAGGCGTCGGCAAGACGACGACCGCGATCAGCCTGACGGCCGCCCTGGCGGAGCGAGGCGAGCGGACGCTGCTCATCGATCTGGACCCGCAGAGCAGCGCCACCATCAGCCTCGGCGTCGACCTCGCCGGCGTGGAGCGGACCGCGTACCACTCGCTCGTCGACCGCGGTGACGACGGACCCGAGCCGCTGGCGGACGCCGTCGTGCGGCTCGACGCCCCGGCGCTGCACCTGGTGCCGGCCAACATCGATCTGGCCGCCGCCGACATGGATCTGATGGCGCAGATGGACCGGGAGCGGGCGCTGCGCAACGCGGTGGAGCCGCTGCGGCAGGACTACGACTTCATCGTCATCGACTGCCCACCCTCGCTGGGCCTGCTCACCATCAACGCGCTGACCGCCGCCGACTCGGTGATCGTTCCGCTGCAGACGGACTACCTCTCGGTGCGCGGGGCCAGCCTGCTCATCTCCAGAACGCTGCGCCGCATCCAGCGCAAGCTCAACCCTGACCTGCGGCTGCTGGGGGTGCTCGTCGCCATCCACGACGGCCGCACCACGCATGCGCGCGACGTGCTCGAGGGCCTGGGCCAGACCTTCGGGGACTCGATGTTCCAGACGGTGATCAAGCAGACCGTCCTCTTCCGCGACGCCGCGGCCGAGGGCCATCCCATCCTGGTGCACCGGCGGGCGAGCGTCGCCGCCGAGGCCTACCGGCAGCTCGCCGGCGAGGTGCTCGCCCGGACCGGGTCCGCCCATGCCATCGCGTAGCGACGACCTGCGGTCGAAGATCGCCGGCGCCTTCGCCGTCGAGGACGGTGACGACATCGGGCCGTCCACCGGGCTGTTCGACAGCGGCGGCCGGACCGGCCAGCTCCGCCGCATCCCGGTGGACCAGATCACGCGGCGCGAGGACCAGCCGCGGCGGTCGATGGACCCCGAGGCGCTCGAGGAACTGGCAGCCAGCATCCGCGACCGCGGCGTCCTGCAGCCCATCCGCGTCCGCGTCCGGACCGGTGGCGGCTACCAGATCATCGCCGGCGAGCGGCGCTGGACCGCGGCCCGCCGGGCGGGCCTGCGCGAGATCCCGGCGGTGATCGCCGAGTCAAGTGACGACGAGGCCTACCTCGACGCGCTCATCGAGAACATCCAGCGCGAGGACCTCAACGCCATCGACCGGGCCCAGGCGCTCAAGCGGCTCCGTGTGAACCTGGGTGCACAGTCGTGGGAGGAGGTGGGCCGGGTCATCGGAATCACCCGGCGGCACGTCCACCACCTGCTCAATCTGACCGAGCTGCCGGAGGACATCCAGGCCGACATCCGGGCGGGCGACCTGACCGAGAAGCACGGCCGCGCCCTGGCGCTTCTGCAGGCCTACCCGGAACAGCGCGACATCCTCCGAAAGCGCATCAAAGCCGGCGCGCTGACCGGCGACGCGGCCCTGGTCACGGCCAAGCAGCTCCGGCCTGCCGCCGCCCCCGTGCGGGCCGCGCCGCCGCCACGTCCCGCCGGTGTCGAAGCGCTCGCCCGCCGGCTTATCGTGGCGCTCGGGGCGGCCGGGCCCGATGAGCTCGCCCGAGCCGGCGCCCTTCTGGTCGAGCTGTGCCGCGTCATCACCGAGACTCAGCCCGCCGCGGCGGACGCGGAGTAGGCGACCGGCTCGCGGCCGCGGCCCAGGACGGTGGTCCCGCGCGAACTCATCGAGGAGCCTTCGGGGTCCCGACCAATCGCGGCTTCAGCGCGACTTAATGCCGCTTAAGCGGCCGAATCCTATTGTGCGGAGCGTGGGCGCGGCGATCTCCGCCGGCCACGTCGCGAGCAAAGGTGGGGACCTGTGGACTACAGAATTCTTGGCCGGGTCGACGTCTGGGATGGTGGCCGTCCCATCGTGCTTGGTGGCGCCAGGCCGCGGGCTCTGCTGGCACTGCTGCTGCTCCACGCCAACCAGGTGGTGCCCACCGGGCGCATCACCGAGGCGCTGTGGGGCGAGGCGCCTCCGCAGACCGCTCAGGACGAGATCCAGACTCATCTCAGCAAGCTGGGCACGCTGCTCACCAACGGCAACGGCAGCGGCGGCGGCAGCGTCATCGTGGCTCAGCCGGAGGGCTACCTCATCCAGGTCAGGTCGGCCGACGTCGACCTCCTCCGCTTCGAGTGGCTCACGGCGGAAGCACGCAAGGCGCTGCCGGACGATCCCGAGACCGCGGCGGGGCTCCTCCGGGAGGCGCTCAACCTCTGGCGCGGCCCGGCACTCGACGGCGTCGTCTTCGAGGGCTCAGCGAGAGCCGAGGTCGACCGGCTCAGCGCCCTCCGCCTCGCGGCCCTGGAGGACCGCCTCGACTGCGACCTGGCCCTCGGCCGCCACACCGCGCTGGTCGGGGAACTCGAGGCGTTGGTGGCCGCGAACCCCGACCGAAAGCGCCTCGGAAGCCAGCTGGCGCGGGCCCGCCAGGGCGCCGCACCGAGCCCAGTCGCGCCGCCCCCGGTGGCAGCACTGCCGGTCGCCCCGGCAGCGGGAACTGCCGCCCCCGCGTCGGCGACGCCGGCCGCGTCCCCGACTGCCGAAACCACATCTGCTCCCCAGGGGCGGCGGCGGCGATGGCTCGTCCTTCCCCTCGCCGCGCTGGTCGTCGCCGGCGGCGCCACGGGTGGCCTCATCCTCCATTCCCGGGGATCCAGCTCGTCATCCGCGGGTGACGTCTCGCCGGCTGCGCCCTTCCCCACCGCCGAGGAGAAGGCGCTCATCGCCATCCTCCCCCCCTCGCTGGATCCCCCGGGGTGCCGGCGCACCGACCCCGTCGCCGCCACCGCCATCGCCGACATCACCTGCACCGTCCCGCCGGGCGCCGGCGTCCGGACCGTCAGTTACCAGCGGTTCGCCAACTATGGCGACCTCGAGTCCTTCTTCCACCACCAGGTCCTCTACAAGTCCGGGAACATGTCGGCCCAGCTGCCCCTGCTCCAGTGCGGGCAGAGCCCACTCTTCTTCGGCGAGACCACCTACCCGGTCGGCGATGAGAAGCAGAGCGAGCCGACGGCGCACGGTCACCTCTACTGCTGGCGCGAGGCACTCCTGCCCAACATGGCGTGGTCCAACGTGGGCTGGCTCACCGTCGCCGAGGCGACCGGTGCCGACAGCGGACCGGTGATCGAGACGGGCATGCTGACGTTCTGGCGGACCGCCGGGCCGGTCGGGGAGCCGTCGGGCGCGACCACCCAGGACGAGGCTCGCCAGATCTACCGGGACTACCTGAGGCGCGAGCCGACGCCTGACGAGGTCACCACCATGACCGACACCATCACCCGGGTGGGCTATGGCAAGGCGCGGAACATGTTCGCCGACAGCTGCCCGGTTCGCCTCGCCTTCAGCAGGCCCGTGCTCCAGGGGGCGGAGCTGACCAACCTCCTGAAGGCGTGCCCTGCCCCCTGACGCAGGCGGACCACGGCAACCCAGGGTCCGCGGGCGGGGCGCCCGCCCTGATCTCGGCTTCAGCCGGATTTCAGGGCTTAAGCGCGGGAACGTCCCCGCCGTTAAGGGATTTCGGGGCGGTGCTTCAGCGCGGCGCCGGATCGTCCACCACGCGCAGACTTGCCGGATTGCGCGTCATGGAGATCAGCACGTGGTGAACGCCGCCGGGGAGGGTGGGGCACTCCGGGGACGGTGGGCCACCGCCATCGAGACGGCCGCCGTGGGGACGGGCGTGGTGGTGGCGGACCAGTGGACCAAGGCCCTGGCTGTGTGGGTGTCGCCGTACAGCCACGGCACCATCCAGCCCGTCTGGAACCCGGGCAGCACCGTCGACGTGGCATCCAGCACCGGAGTCGAGGGCGCGGTCCTGGCCCTGGTGGTGTTCGCCGCCGCCTTCATCGTCATCTGCGGGATGAAGGCCGGCCGGACGGTGCTCGGTGCGGTGCCACCCTGGATCGTCGGACTGCTGGTGGGGGGTGCCGCCTCCAACCTTCTCGATCGGGTCCTGTACGGAGCGGTCCGGGACTTCCTCGCCACCCCGTGGATCATCGTCAACGTCGCCGACCTGGCCCTGGCGGCCGGGCTGCTCGGCGTCATGCTCGCCCACCGCTCCAGCCGGTAACTCATCTCGCGCTGTGGCGATTCGCCGGCCGGCGGAACCGGTAGGACGGTGCGTTCACGTCGGTGATGTCAGTCGATGCCGCCGACGCCTGCCCCTGCAGCAGCCGCTGCCAGGGGGCCAGGCCCGCACTGGCCACCGGCTCTGCCGGCGGGTGGATGGGCAGGGTGAGGATGGTTGCCGAGCCGGCCATGTCCAGCGCCGGGACGACCGGACGGCGGCGCACCACGGGCGGGGCAGGCTGCTCCACGACCGGCGGGGCGTCGGAGGCGCGGTCGGCGCTGTAGCGGCTCTGCTCCTCGAGCAGCCGGGCGAAGACCCCGCCGTAGGCCTTGAGCTCGCGGTAGGAGCCCTGCTCGACGATGCGCCCGTTGTCCAGCACGATGATCTCGTCGACCTGGCCGAGGGTGCTGAGGCGGTGGGAGATCATCAGCACGGTGCGTCCCGCAACCAGAGTGTCGAGCGCCCGCATCACCTCGCCCTCGGCCTCGACGTCGAGACTGGCGGTGGGCTCGTCGAGGATGAGGATGGGCGCGTCGCGCAGGATGGCGCGGGCGATGGCCAGGCGCTGGCGCTGGCCCCCGGAGAAGTTCTTGCCCTGCTCGCGAACCCGCGACTCGTAGCCGTCGGGCAGCGCGGCGATCATGTCGTGGACATACGCCTTGCGGGCGGCGTCGATGATCTGGTCGTCGGTGGCGTCGGGGCGCCCCAGGGCGATGTTCTCGCGGATGGTGCCCTCGAAGAGCACGGAGTCCTGGAGCACCAGGCTGACGTTGCTGCGCAGCTGGTCGAGGGGGATGTCCCGGACGTCCACGCCGTCGATGGCGATCGACCCACCCCAGACGTCGTAGAAGCGGGGCACCAGCTTGACCAGCGTGGTCTTGCCGCTGCCCGACAGGCCCACCAGGGCCACCCGGCGGCCGGCGGCGATGTTCAGCTCGACATCGACCAGCACCGGCCGGCGGTCGTCGTAGCCGAAGACCACGCCGCGGAAGTCGATCTCACCCCGCAGGCGCTCCGGACCGGCGTAGGCAACCCGGGGCTCGCCCTTCTCCAGCGGCACATCGAGCACCTCCTGGATGCGCTCCGCGCCGGAGCCGGCGCTGGAGGCCAGGTTGGCCAGCTTGGAGAGGTCGCGCATGGGCTGGTAGAGCCGCTTGGAGTAGAGCAGGAAGATGGTGAGACCGCCCACGGTGATGCTGCCGGCGGGCACCGTCAGCCCCAGGAAGCCGAAGCTGTGGCCGTGGCCGGCGGCGATCCAGGCGCCGACGCTGATGAGCACGACATTGCTGAAGGCCACCAGGACCAGCACCAGCGGGGCGAACTCGGCCTGCTTGCGCCCCGCCCGAAAGCCGTGGCGGCGCTGCCGCTGGACGAACTCGCCGAAGTGGGTGGCGGCGCGCTGCTCCAGGGTGAAGGCCTTGAGCTCGGTGATGGCGCCGAGGTCCTCGGAGGCGATCTCCGCCACCTGTCCGGTGGCCTTGGAGGTCTTCTTGGAGGCCCGCTTGATGGAGCCGGTGTAGAGGACCACGACCGCGAAGAGCGGCGGCATCACGCTCATGGTGAGCAGCGTGAACTGCCAGTTGATGGAGAGCATCACCACCACGATCCCCACCAGGGTGAGGATGCCGCCGAGCAGGTCGACCAGGCCGTCGGTGACCAGCTTCTCGATATCGGCGACGTTGCCGGTGAGCCGCTGGACCAGGTCGCCGGTCCGCTGGCGTCCGTGCCACTCCAGGGGAAGCCGCTCGAGGTGGGCGAAGAGCCGGTTGCGCAGCCGCTCGGAGAGGCGCAACCCCACGAAGGAGGCGATCAGCAGCTGGAGGTACGAGACCAGGGCGCCGACGGCTCCGAGCACCGCCAGCAGGAGCATCGAGAAGGCGATGACGCCGAGCTGGGTGTGGGTCTCGCTGTCCTGGAGCCCGGTGCGGCTGCCCAGCCCGTCGAGGTGGTCGAGCAGGCCACCCACGAGCGGCACCGAGGGCTCCTGGTGATGGATCACCTTGTCGAGCATGAACTTGAAGGGGAAGGTGGCCAGCAGGTCGGTCCCCACCGCCAGGAAGGTCAGCCCGACCGCCAGGGCGGCCAGCCCGCGGAAGCCCTTGAGATGGTTCCAGAGGAAGCGGCTCATCTCAGTGCCTCCCGACCATGGGGTTGGCGAAGTAGAGGAGGCCGGCTTTGCCGGGCTGGCCGTCGTGGGTGATGACCAGGTTGTGGGCCTCGTCGTAGGCGACGGTGTTGCTCTTGTGGATGGTCTTGACCGAGGTCAGGTAGTGCGCGTCCGGGGAGCCGCTGAAGATCGCCAGCTCCGGGGGCGAGTAGTTCGAGGCGGCGAAGAAGAACTGGTCGACGGCCGGGTCGTAGATGACGGCGTCGCCGGCCCCGGAGAGGTCGGTGTGGCTCACCTCTTTGTTGGCGGTGAAGTCCCACACCACGCTGTACATCTCGGTGCGGTCGGAGCACCCGATGACGCCCTGGTTGGTGGTGGGGTTGATCGCCATGCCATGGGGGGCGCAGGTCTCCGGGATCTGGGCGCTGTCCACCACGGTGTCGTTGGTGGGGTCGATCCGAACGACGCGGTTCTCGTCGGTCTGCCCCACATACAGCATCCCGTCATGCGGGTTGAACCGTGGCTGGTCGATGTGGCCGAGACCGTCCGGGCTGGGGCCGGTGACCCGTCCGATCACCGTGTTGGTGGTGGCGTCGATGGCGGTGAGGAACCCGTCCCCGAAGTCGGGGTTGGTCACGAAGATGCGGTGGTCCTTCTGGTCGTACTCGATGAGGTCCGAGGTGCCCTCGCCCAGCTTCTTGTCGGCGCCGATGACCTTGACCACCTGGTTCAGCGTCGGCGACGCCGGGTTGATGTCGATCACCGAGACGGTGCTGTCGTCATTGCCGCTGTAGAGACGCTGGAGGTCGGGCGCGATCACCAGGCCCTTGGGCAGCGCATTGAGGGTGACGGTCGACAGGTACTGCCCGGGCACCGTGGTGAGGTCGATGATGTCGACACCTCCCTTGCCGAAGGCGTCCGCCACGTAGAGGCGATGAGCCTTCTGGTCCACCACCATGATGTCGATCACCGCCGTCTTTCCCTGGACCGGGGTGATCTCGATGCGCGTCAGCGGCACCACGGTGAGGGGCTCGATCTCGGGCTGCGCGAAGCCGCACGAGGCGAGGAGCAGGCCGGTCACACCGGCGCCGAGGAGCGGTCCGAAAGCCCAGCTCCGCGCACCGGCCCGGGTGTCGGCTGGGTCCTGATGGCTGCGTCCCACGGCACTGGCCTCCCTTGTCTGCTGGCTCCCTCGCAACCGTGGCGAGGGCGTGGACCGAACCATGGCGGAGAGCCCTGAAGGGCCCTCCGCCACGTGGGTGAAGATCCGCTTGATCGGCTGAAGCGGCGTTGAAGGCGCGCCTCAGCCGCTGCTCAGGAGGCCTCGGCCAGCGCGGGGACCGGAGACGCCAGGCACTGCCGCGCCTCGGCGAGCACGGCCGTCAGCTCCTGCGGCCGCGGCGAGCTGAGCCGGTTGACCCGGCGCGCGGCGATCTTGAGCAGCAGGGCCGCCTCGTAGGCGCCGGCCCGCTGCCGGCGGCCGGCGGCGTCGGCGCCGAGAGACGCGGCCACAGCGCAGTAGGTGGACAGGAATCGCGCCCGCGCCGCCTCGAACCAGGTCCGGGCACCCGCCGGGCCGGCCCACAGAGCCGGTGGCCGAAGGTAGGCGAGGAAGTAGCCGAGGTCGAGCGCCGGGTCGGCGGCGCAGGCCCCGTCCCAGTCGATGACACCGACCTGACCACCGGGTGCCACCAGCAGCTGGCTGGGCTTGAAGCCGCCGTGGCAGAGGCGTGGAGCCGGAGCCGGCTGCCGGAGCAAGGCGCCGGCGATGTCGCCAGCGGTCTGGCGGGCCTGGGCGGCGAGCTGCGGGAAGTAGCCGGCGAGGAGGTCGCCACGGCGCCGGGCGCGGTCGGCCTCGACGCTCGCGGGCCGCTCGGGCAGCCCCTCAGGCGAGAGGTCGGGACCGTGCAGCTGCGCCAGCCCGCGGGCGACGGCGTCCAGCGTCTCCGCCGGGATGAACGCTCCCGCCGGCTGACCGGGACCGCACTGACGGCGCTGGGGACGGAGCGCGACCAGCCCGTCGCGGGCGGCCGGCGGCGCGGCGTCGCCACTGAAGGAGAGCTTGAGCTCCTCGACGGCGCCGGCGGCGGCCGGGACCGACCAGGCGTCGGTCAGCGCGCGCGCGGCGTTGAGCCGGCGGAGGACACCGTCCAGAGCGCCGGCCTCCCCGGCTTCGGCGAGGACCTTGCCGTAGACGGTCAGCCGGCGGACCTCGGTGCCGGCGGTGGTGTGCAGCGTCAGCCGGTAGGCGATGACGCAGCGGCTGCCCGGCTTGTGCCGGACCGGCGTGGCGGTGGCGGCGGCAAGGCGCCAGCCCGGCTCGCTGAAGACCGCCTTAAGGGCCGCCTCGAGCGCGCCCCAGACGGGGCCGCCACGGCTCACGTCGACCGCCGCAGCCAGGGTGGGAAGCCCGGGGTCGTCGGGGAAGTGGAGGAAGGCGGCGTCGAGACCACTCTCCTCGGCGTCGTCGCCGCCGGCCCGCTCGAGGGCGTCCAGGGCAGCGTCGAGCGTGGCGCCGACGCCGTCGCGGAGCAGGCTGGCCTCGCTCACGGTGATGTGCCAGCGCTCGGTGGAGCGGGCGCGGTGGGTCCGGGTCTCGCAGCGCTCCCGGGCCACGACCATGAGCCCGCGGCCCGGCTTGCGCCGGATGGCCTCGATCTGCAGGGGCTGGCTGGGCCAGGCATCCCCGGCGGCCGGGCTTGGGGGCGAGAGCAGGGCGGTCATGCCAGAACCTCCACGGGGTTGAGCGACTCGATCCACGCGGTCATGGCCGGGACCGCTCCGGGAACCCCCCGATAGCCGGGGAAGGCGTTGACGTCGATGACCCCGGGCACCTGGGCACCGGCCAGCAGATCGACCCCGAAGAGGTCGAGCTGGAAGGCGCGGCCCACCTCGGCGCAGATGTTCACCCAGCGGGCGGCGAGGGCGCCGTGGACGGGGATGGTGGTGGCGGGGCCGCCGTCCAGCGGGCTGGGGCGGTGCGCGGCGAAGACCCGCGAGCCCACCGCCCAGAGCTTGATGTCCCAGCCCTGGTTGGCGACGAACTCCTGGACCACGACCGGCTCGTCCGCCCACCGGCTGCACAGGGAGGAGAGCTCCTCGTGCGACCGCACCACGGCGACCAGGTCGCCGCGCCGGCTGAACCGGCTCTTGAGCATCACGGGGAGGTCCCGGCCCACCAGCGAGCCGGCGACGTCGCCGAGGAGGCCGTGGGCGAGCAGCCGGGGGGTGGCGATGCGCGCCGCCTCCAGCGTGCGGGCCATGTGCAGCCGGTCCTGGCAGGCGGTGGTGGCGCCGGCGGTGTTGGCCACCCGGCACCCGTGGTCCTCGAGGCGGCGACCCAGCGCCAGCGCCCTGGGGGAGTGCGACTTCAGCAGGTAGACGTCGGCGGGCCGGGCCAGCTCCGCGGCCGTCACCGCGCCGAGGTCGGCGTCCTCGGTGACGTTCAGAGTCCGCACGTCGTGCCGCCGGCGCAGGTCCTGCAGCAGGTCGGCGAGCACCGGGTGCCCGGGCTTGTCGGTCATCAGGCAGATGTTCATGCCGCGCCCGCCGTCGCCGGGACCATGGCCCAGCTGGTCCGCAGGGACGGGATGGGGCGCACTGGGCGCCGGCGCCGCACGGCGGCGACGATGGCGTCAGCCACCCAGCTCGCCGCCTCGGGGACGGTGCTGAAGCTGGGGAAGTCGTTGATGTCGACGGCCACCCAGCCGGTGGGGGTCTCGAGGACGTCGACGCCGTAGATGTCGAGGCCGAAGACCCGACCGATGTGCAGGATCATGGAGCGCAGCGCGGGCGGAACCGCCATCGGCTGGTCGTCCTCGACGGTCCCGCCCAGGGGCGACGGGCGCTTCACCGCGAAGATCCGGCCGCCGGCGTTGTAGACCTTGATGTCGTAGCCGCTGTTGCGCTGGTGCGGCTGGGCGATGAGGAAGCCGGCGCCGTCCGCCGTCCCCAGTTCGCCGCTCAGCACCAGCTCACGGGCCGCCGCGGGGCTCTCGACCAGCCGCACGCCCCGCCCCTCGCTGCCGTCGCTGGGCTTGACCACCAGCGGGTAGAGGTGCGCCGGCACCTGCGCCAGCAGGTTCGGCCGGGCCAGGAAGTAGGTGGTCGGGAAGGGCACGCCGTGGGTCCGGGCCATGGCCGCCGCCACCGCCTTGTCGCGGACCAGGCGGATGGCGCGGGCGTCGTTGACGGTGGCCAGGCCACAGGCGGCAGCGGCCTCGATCAGGCACTGGCCGGGGCCGTCGGTCACGGTCTTGAGCACGTAGGCGTCGAAGCCGCCGTCACCGGCCGACATCAGATCGCCGAGGCTGCTCACCGTTGCCTGGGGCTCCAGGACGGTGACGTCGTGGCCCTGGGCGCGGAGCTCGCCGGCCACCGACATGGGCATGCGCTGGGTGCGGTAGCGCTCCTCGACGATGAGACAGATCCTCAACTCTCCCCCCCTCACCAGCTGCGAGAAGCGGGGCCGCAACGCGCGTGCACTGCCCCGGCCGGCGGCTGGTTCCTGCAGGCTGCTGCTGCGTCCCACGGTCGTCTCCTCGCTGGTCGCGCCCATCGCCGTTGTGGCGTTGGCAATGGCCGGACCTTGACGGGCAGCCCTGAAGCGCTCCCGCCAGTGGCGATGAAGTTCCGCCTCGGCGACTGAAGCGGCGTTGAAGCGGCGCCGGGACGCGCTCGCCGGGATCCTGAGGGCTTCCGGGACCGCGTCGAGGGCCCGCCGGCACCTTCATTCAGGCCCTTCCGCGGGCGCCGGTCCTGAGTTAAGATCGGGTTAATCTCCTCCGCCTGTCGCGTTGCGACACGGTCGCGGAACTGCGACCGGCGCCGCGGAGGGGGGTCGGGGAGGCGGGACGGGTGGACTACAGGATCCTTGGACCTGTCGAGGTCTGGCACCTCGACAGTCCGCTTAATCTGGGGGGCGGCAAGCAACGGGCGCTCCTGGCGCTGCTGCTGCTGCATGCCAACCAGGTGGTGGCCACGGAGCGCATCATCGATGAGCTCTGGGGGGAGAACCATCCCGAGACCGCCAGCAACGCGGTGCAGGTCTACATCGCCAACCTGCGCAAGATCCTGCAGCCGGAGCGCGTCCAGGGCGCGGCCAGCGCGGTCATCATCACCAGGCCTCCCGGCTACCTCATCCGCGTGCAGTCGGACGAACTCGACCTCCTGCGCTTCGAGCGGCTGACGGCGCAGGCGCGCCGCGCCCTCGACACCGAGGCTGAGACCGCCACCGCGCTCCTGACGGACGCTCTGCAGCTCTGGCACGGGCCGGCGCTCGCCGACATCGTCTTCGAGGGACCCGCCCGCGGCGAGATCACGCGGCTGGGGGAGTTGCGCCTGTCGGCCCAGGAGGACCGGATCCAGGGTGATCTGGAGCTGGGACGCCACGCGGCGCTGGTCGCCGAGTTGGAGTCGCTGGTCGCCGTGCATCCGCTGCGCGAGCGCCTGCATGCCCAGTTGATGGTCGCCCTCTACCGGTCAGGCCGTCAGGCCGAGGCGCTCAAGGCATACCGCGACGCGCGCCGGATGCTGGTCGACGAGCTGGGGATCGAACCCTGCGCGGAGCTGCAGAGCCTGGAGAAGGCGATCCTGGTCCATGACCCCGCGCTGGACGCGCCCGTGAGGGTGGCCCCGTCACGGCCCGCGGTGGCCGCCGCCCCGCCGCCGGCCGCTGCGCCACCCGCCGTCGCAGTGGTCGCACCCGCGCCGCCACCGGCACCGCCTCCTATGCCCGCGGTCGCGCCACCGCCTCCCGTGGCCCCGCCCGCCGTGACTGCGGACGCGGGCGCCACCATGCGCTTCGCGCCCCTGACGTGGCGAGCCCACCGCCCCCACCTGCGGGGCCCAAGTACACGCTGGCGCCCGTCCAGGCGCCGCCGCCACCCGCGCCGCCGCCGGCACCCGCTGCCGCCGCGGTGGCGGCCAGCGGTCCCAGCCGGGCGCGCCGTCGAGGTCTCCGGGTCGTGCTCCTGGCGGCTGCGGCCGTCCTGGTCCTGGGGTCGACCGGCAGCCTGATCCTCCACTCACGCACCGGCGGCGGCCCCGCCTCCGCCAACGCCTCGGCACCGTCCTCCGCCTGTCCATCGCCGGACATGGCGCACATGGACGCACTCCCGTGCGGCGCCACCCCCAGCCCTGACCTGACCCCGTTTCCAACCGCCGCCGAGACCGCCCTGATGGCCCGCATGCCCGACTTCGTCGACCGGCACAGGTGCCTGCGAAACAGCTCCCCCTATCACAAGGCCCTCGCCGACGTGACCTGCAGCGTGGCCGGGGACGCCCAGCATCCTGGCGCCTCGACGATCAGCTACCAGCAGTTCACCGACTACGCCAGCGTCGAGGAGCACTTCAACCACCAGACCAACCTGCACCTGAGCGGCCAGAGCAACGACCCGCTCTGCCCGCCCACTCCATCGGCAGCAATGCTGACCACCTATCCCCAGAACGGGAAGCGGCAGCAGGAGCTTCACTCTCAGGGCCACTTCTACTGTCAGAAGAACGCCCAGGCAGTCCCCTACGTGGTCTGGTCCAACGCCAGCTGGCTCATCTCCGGTGAGCTGGCCGGGGACGGGCCGGGAGACATGGGCCACCTGCTCACGTTCTGGAAGTTCGCCGGTCCGATCGGCGACCCCACCGGGTCGGCCACGGCCGCCGAGGTGAACAACCTCTACAAGACCTACGTCGGCCGTGAGACCGGCGAGGACACCACCTTCTGGATCAACGAGATCAACCGCGTCGGTTACCCCGAGGCCAGAAACGAGTTCGCCACGTCCTGCACGGCGGTGTACGTCACGACGCTTCCTGCGCTCGACGAGGCCGATCAGAAGACGTTCCTGGCGAAGCTGACCAGCGAGGGCTGTCTCAAGCACTGAGCGGCGTCAGGCCGCGGCGGCGAGCGGAGCCGGGCTGAGCTCGGCGACCTGCTCGCGGGCCGGCACCACGTGCCGGGCATCGACGCCGGCCACGAAGCGCGCCATCAGCTGGCCGGCAAGGTCGCCGGCATCGGTGATGAAGAGGTGGCCCACCCGGGGCAGCAACGCGAAGCGCGCGCCGGGGATGAGGCGGGCCAGGAGGCGGCCGTTGGCGGCTGGGAAGAGCCGGTCGTGGGTCCCGTGCATCACCAGCGTCGGGGCGGCGATGGACCGGAGACGCCGCAGCGAGCTCCAGCGGACGGCGGCGCGGAGGTGGCGGCACGTCGCCCTGGTGAGCGGGAGGTTGTCCTTGTCGCCGTCGTGGTTCAGCCGCTCGGGGGCGTCGACGACGGTCGCAGGACCGTGGAACGCCAGGTCGAGGTGACGCCGGCGCTCCGCCCCCTGGACGCGCCGCGCGCAGAGCAGATGCCAGGCCAGCGCCGGATGTGCGGGCAGCGCCCCGAGCCCGGGCGTGGTGGCGGCGAGAGTCAGCGAGCGCACCCGCTCGGGGTGGCGCAGGGCGAACTCCTGGGCGATCATCCCGCCCAGGGAGTTGCCGATCACGTGGACGGAATCGACCCCGGCGGCGTCGAGCACCGCACCGGCGTCATCGGCGAGATCGGCGATGCTCAGGCCACCCTCGCGGATCTCACTGCCACCGATGCCGCGAGGCGCGGGGCAGATGACGCGGTGGCTGCGCTCGAGGACCGGCATCAGCGGTGCCCAGACGTCGACGGTCGAGCCCAGGCCACTGAGCAGGAGGACCGGGGTGCCCCCGGACCCGCTGTCCGTGTACTGGATGCGGAGACCGTCGCTGATGGCCGTCGCCATGACCCTCGAGCTCCTCGCGATGGTGGTTGGTGCCTGATCTGGACGGGGCCCGGCTCCTCGCCTGTGCTGGGGCTCTCGCGCCGGCCGGTCGCCGCCCCCCAAGGGGCCGGGCCCGTTCTGATCTGCGTGGCACCACCCTGACGGGCGTCCCTGAAGCCGTCCCGCCACGCGCGATGAAGTGACGGCCGATCTGCTGAAGGACGCGTGAAGTGCCACCCGATCCAGACACCCCCCGTCCAGAGGGTCCCGGCAGCGTTCCGGGTACCGGCCGTCGCCGGGCCGGGCCGGACCGGGCCGGGCCGGTTAAGCCGAGGCCCCAACTCACCCTTAAGCGCGGCGCCCCGCAGCTTCACCCCGGCTTCAGCCGATAGGGGCGGACTTCACCGGGCGTGGCGGCCCGGCTTCAGGGGCCTCCCCCATCGTCGTGGCAACTCCCCCACAGCGACCCGCTCCGGACGGGACCCGCGGTGGACTGACGGAGGCAGAAGCGACAAGACCTGGAGACCAAGAGATGAAGCGTCCCATCGGAATCGTCGGAGTGTCGGCGGCCATCCTCATGGCGGCCGCGGTGGCCGCGGTGCACGTGCATACCTCGTCCGCATCGCCCAACACCCAGAACACCGCTCAGCCCGTGGCTGTCGGCGCACCGGCGCCCGCGGCGCTGCAGCTGCCCGCGGCCCCCGCGAGCCCGCAGAGCGAGGCGGCGCCCGCCACCACCGCGCCGGTCGTCACCGCCCCTGTCGGCACCCAGCCGGTCGAGGCCGGCGAGGCCACCGAGCCCGCCGACCCCAACGAGCCCGCCGACGCCAACGAGGCCACCGAGCCCGTCGACCCCAACGAGGCCGCCGATGCCGCCGGGCCCGCCGAGCCCGCCGACCCCAACGAGCCCGCCGACACCACCGAGGAGCCATAGCCTGAGCCGGCTCCTCACCCCCGAGGCGCCAGGTGCACATCCCGCACCTGGGCCAGTCACACCGGAGCACTCGCCCCCACCCGGGGCGGGTGCTCCGGTTCGTTAAGGATGGCCGCGGCGCCCCGGCGTCAGCATGTCGGCATGTCCGGACTGGTGGAGGGAGACGTGCTCGGCGTCGACATCGGCGGCGTGCTCCGGCCGCACCGGCAGGGCTGGACGGAGTCGCGGCTGCAGGTGCCGCCCATGCCGGGTGCGCTGGAGGCGCTGGCGCTGCTGGGCCACCGGCGCTTCGGCGAGCGGATGCACATCGTCTCCCGCGTCGACCCCGGCGACGAGGATCGTTCCCGGCGGTGGCTGGAGTGGGCCGGCATCCCCGAGTTCACCGGCATCCCGCTGGAGCGCGTCCACTTCTGTCACCTGAGGTCGGAGAAGGCGGCCCTGGCGCAGCGGCTCGGCATCACCCACTTCGTCGATGACCGGCTCGAGGTCCTCGTCCACATGGAGACGGTGCCGCACCGCCACCTCTTCCGGCCCGACCCCGCCGAGGTCGCCGCCTTCACCCTGCTGCTGGCGGGCGTCCCCGTCCACAGCCGCTGGGACGAGCTCGCCCAGGCCCTGATGCGGGATTGAGGCCAGGTCGCCTGGCCGCCTCAGCCGCCGGACACCGCCGGGGAGACGTACACCTCGGCGCCGTCGGGCACGGGCGCGTCGAGCTCTCCCTCCCCGCGCACCGCCACCCCGTCGATGAACAGGAGCACGTGCTGCCGCACCACCCCCCGCTCGTCGCGAAGGCGCCGCTCCAGCAGGGGCAGCCGCATCGCCAGGTCGTCGAGCACGGCGCCCAGGGTGGCCCCCTCCGCCTCCACCTCGCGCCGTCCCCCAGCGGCGGTTCGGAGCACGCCGGGCAGAACCACCCGGCAGCTCATGCGACCGCGAAGGCGCGCAGCGACATGACGTCGGGGAGGTGCCCGGTGACCAGCGACCACGCCTCGCCGCCGTCGCGGCTGGCGTACACCTCACCCACGCGCGTGCCGAAGTAGATCCCCGCGGGGTCGCAGTCGTCCGCGCACATGGCGTCGCGGAGCACCGCGGCGTAGTACGGATCGGTGGGCAGGCCCTCCGAGAGGGCCGTCCAGGAGTCGCCGCCGTCGTCGCTGCGGTAGACCCGGCACCTGCCCCCCGGCGGCACGCGGTCGGCGTCGGCCATGAGCGGGAAGACGAAGATGGTGTCGGGACGCTGCGGATGGACCACGACCGGGAAGCCGAAGGTACTGGGCAGCCCGTCCTCGATGGCCTGCCAGGCGCCGCCCCCGTCGTCGCTGCGATAGACGCCGAAATGGTTCTGTGCGTAGAGACGCTCAGGCCGGTCGCGATGCATGGCCACGCGGTGGACGCACTGCCCGAACTCCGGGAAGCGCTGGTCCTCCGGCAGCCACACCGCCTGGATCCCCTGGTTGGCCGGCTGCCACGTCGCCCCGCCGTCCGCGGTGCGATAGACGCCGCCCGCGGACAGGGCCACGAGCAGCTGCTCCGGGTCGGTGGGATGCGGGACGATGGTGTGGAGGCAGGCACCGCCCCCACCCGGAGTCCACTGGGTGCGGTGCGGATGGTTCCAGAGCCCCTCGACCAGCGCGAAGCTCTCGCCGCCGTCGTCGGACCGGAACAGCGCGTGCGGCTCGACGCCCGCGTAGACCACGCCGGGCTGGTCGCCGGGAGCCGCGACGATCTGCCAGACCCGGGTCAGCGCCGCTTCGGTGCCCGGCGGGAAGGCGATGGCGGCGCGCTCCGGTTCGGTCCAGGTGGCCCCCAGGTCGTCGGAGTGCACCAGCAGCGGTCCCCAGTGCATCGAACCCACACCGGCGAACAGCCGCGGCGGGTCGCGACGCGGGTCGACGCCGACGGCGTAGATCTCATCGTTGGCAAAGGCGATCGGCTCTGACCGCCAGCTGGCGCGGTCATCGCGGCTGCGGGCGATGACCAGTCCCTTGCGGGTGCCGATCATGAGCATCGTCTCTGGCATGCGCCTCTCCCACTGTCCGCCGACCGCCAACGCCGCCCGAAGTCTACGGAGCCGGACGGGACGTGCTCAGGCGCGCCCGCCGTACTGGACGGCGTCGCCGAAGGGCAGCACCACGCCGTCCGCGGTCACCAGCCAGTAGCCCTGCCCGGTCCTGGTGGTGAGGGCGCCGCTCACCGGCGCGCTGAGCACCCGGTCGCCGGCTGAGCCGAAGCCACCGGCGTCGCCGAAGGGGAAGATGCCGCCGTCGCTGGCCACCAGCCAGTAGCCATTGCCGCCGGGCGACGCCTCCATGCCCACGATCGGCCGGTTGAGCGCTGTACCGCCGGTGGAGCCCAGTCCCCGCGCGCCGGGACCGAACGGGAAGATGCCGCCGTCGCCGGCCACCAGCCAGTAGCCGTTGTCCGCGGGCGCCCTGGTCATGCCGATGATCGGCGAGTTGAGCCGCATGCCCCCGGTGGAGCCGAAGCCGGCCGCATTGCCGAAGGGGAAGACGCCGCCGTCGCTGGCCACCATCCAGTAGCCGTGCGCCGCCGGTGGTGGCGGCGGCGACAGGGGCAGGTTGCTGCCGGAGCGCAGGTTGTTGCCGTGGAAGGTCGGCCAGGCGTTGGCCGGCATCGTCCGGCCCGCCGCCGGCAGGTCCCAGACGGCGAGGTGCCAGACGTCGTTGGCGCCGCACACGGCATTGCCGTCGCCGGAGGTGACCGCCACGGCCAGGTTGCCGCCGTCGACCAGCCCCACGGCCGGGGTCGAGAAGACCGGCCCCAGGGTGGGGATGTCCACCGTCAGGACCGGACCGGCGGGGGTGATGGTGTAGCCCTGGAGCGACGGGCCTCCCGGCACCCAGAGCCCGTTCTGGCCGGGGACGGCCACCGGGGCGATCACCGCCCCGCCGTGATAGAAGCCCTCGATGTTGTTGCTGGCGTAGGCGTTGGCGAACGGCGCCACCACGTTGCGGCCGTTGCCGTCGATGACGTGGATGAGGCTGTCCTCACTCTGGAAGGCGATGGAGATGCGGCCGTCGTTGGTGACGTCGCCGACCGCCGGGCTGGCGAAGACCGCCCGTCCCGTGGGCGAAGGGAACCCGGGCCGGACGCTGCCGTCCTGGTTGAAGCCCATCACGTAGCGACCTGCGCCGGGATTGCTGGTCTGGTGCCAGAACTCGCCGGTGCCGCCGATGACGGCGGCGTTGCCGTCGCCAAAGTCGGCGATGGCCGGCGAGGACCAGGGGACCTCGTCCTGGTGGCCGCGCCAGAGGACCTGGCCCTCCGGCCGGTAGACCCAGTAGGTGCCGCCGCGGTAGTTGCCGGCGGGGTCGGGGTTGCTGAAGGTGTCGGCGCCGACCACGATGTCCAGCTTGTGCCGGTGCTCGAGGTCGGCCAGCGCCGGCGTGGCCAGCGCGCTGTCGTAGACCAGGTGCGGGTAGGCGGGCAGTGGGGTGCCGTCGGCGAACCAGGCGTAGGTGTGCTGGTCGATGGCGCTGGCGAACAGCTCCTTGCGGCCGTCGCCGAAGGCATCGCCCACCGCCACCGAGGAGAAGAAGGCGTGCTGGACGTTGCCCCCGAAGCTGCCGAACTGCGCCGACTGCGGCCAGCCCGGCCGGGGGTTGCCGGCGGCGTCCCAGACGAACACCTGCCCGCTGTAGGAGGAGACGATCACGCTCATCCGGCCGTTGCCGTCGAGGTCGGCGACGGTCGGGCTGGCGGCGATGTCTCCACCGGTGTACCGGTCCCACAGCAGGGTGTGGCCGGCGTCGGTGCTGAAGACGCGGATCTGGCCGTCGGGGAAGCCGGCGATGACCTCCCGGTGGCCGTCGCCGTTGAGGTCGGCGATCACCGGCGAGCTGTACATCTGGACGAACTCGCGACCGTCGGGACAGTTGGGCACGCCCGGGACGGCGATGTCGAAGCGCTGCGTCGCCGGCCCCACCGCGACGGCGGCGTGCACCGTCCTGACGGACGCGGGGGTGAGGGCCCCGGCGAGGACGACGGCGAGGCAGGCGGAGATGGCGACGCGGCTCACGGCTTCTCCCGGTGCGGCGGGGACCGGGTGGGTCCGTTCTGGAGTGTTGCCACCCGGCCCGGCCCCTCCGATGACGGCGGGGTGACGCCTGCGTCCGGAACCGACGACCGCGTCCCCGACAGTTGGTGCACCATCGCGCCGTGAGCAGCGAGGCGAGCGACGCGACCACGGATCCGCCGGGGCGCGAGGCGCTGCGGGCCCATCTCCGCGAGATCGGCGTGCCGGAGCGGGCCATCGCGGCCGCCGCCGACGAGGACCGACTGGTGCTGCTCCCCGCGGAGACCATCCTGTCCGAGCCGCCCCGGTTCTCCATGCGCGACCTGGCCGGCGAGGTGGGACTGGAGGTCGAGGTCCTGGCGCGCTTCACCGCCGCCCTCGGCCTCCCGGTCCCTCCCGACGACGCCGTCGTGGCCGGTGGCGACGACCTCGAGGCGGCACGGTCGCTGGCCGCGTTCCTGGCCGCCGGGCTGCCGCTGGAGCCGCTGCTGGAGGTGGTCCGCGTCGGCGGTCAGGCGGCGGCGGCACTCAGCCGGGCCATCGTCGGCCTGGCGGGAAGCGCCCTGCTCCACACCGGCGACACCGAGCTCGAGCTGGCTCAGCGCTTCGCCCGGATGGCCCGGGACCTGCTGCCTCACCTCAGCATCTTCGATGCCTACGCGGTGCGCCGCCACCTCCTGGAGACGGTGCGCGGCCAGGTGCTGAGCCAGGCCGAGGTGGCCGCCGGGGCGGTGGCGACGACCACCATCGCCGTGGCCTTCGCCGATCTCAGCGGTTTCACCCGGCTGGGCGCGCGGGTCGACGCCGAGGAGACCGGGCGGGTGGCCAGCCGGCTGGCGGAACTGGCGGCCCGGTCAACCCAGGGGCGCCATGTCGAGGTGGTCAAGCTGGTCGGCGACGCCGCCATGCTCGTCAGTCGCAACGCCGCCCTGCTCCTGGAGACGCTCCTCGACCTCGAGCACGCCGTCGAGGCCGAGGGCGAGGACTACCCCGCCCTCCACTGCGGCGCCGCCCACGGCCAGGCGGTGGCGCGGGCCGGCGACTTCTTCGGGCACACCGTGACCCTGGCCAGCCGGCTCAGTGGGCTGGCGCGGCCGGGAACGATCCTGATCGACCAGGGCATGCACGCCGCCGTCGCCGGCGACCCGCGCTTCGACCTCTCCCAGCTGCGCCATCACCGCGTCCGTGGTGTCGACGCCCGGGTCGTCATGTACCGCGTGCGCCGCGCCGAGCTCCAGCCGGAGCGCCGGTCTCTCTAGAGCGCCTGCGCGTCAGTCATACAGGACCATGCCGCGGATGTTCCGGCCCTCGCGCATGTCGACGTAGCCCTGGTTGATGTCCTCGAGCTTGTAGGTCTTCGTCACCAGCTCGTCCAGCTTGAGTGTGCCCTGCTTGTAGAGCGAGAGCAGGCGCGGGATGTCCGCCCGCGGGTTGGCGGAGCCGAAGATGCTGCCCACCAGCTGCTTCTGGAAGAGGGTGAGGTCGAGCAGCGACATGCTCACGGTGAGGTCGGTCTGGCGGCCCAGGCCGGTGACCACGGTGCGGCCGTTCTTGCCGATGATGGCCATGGCGAAGAGGATGTCACTGCCCTCGGCGACGCCGGTGGTGATGATGGCCTTGTTGGCCATGGCGCCGCGGGTGAGCTCGCCGACCAGCGGGATGGCCTCCTCGATCGACGACGCCGTATGGGTGGCGCCGAACTCCGAGGCCGACTCGCGCTTGAACTCCACCGGGTCCACGGCCACGATGTGCTGGGCGCCGGCGATGCGGGCTCCCTGGATGGCGTTGCTGCCGATGCCGCCGCAGCCGATGACCACCACCGTCTCGCCGGGCTGGACGTCGGCCGCGTAGACGGCGCTGCCGTAGCCGGTGGTGACGCCGCAGCCCACCAGGGCCGCCTTGTCCAGCGGGATGTCGCCGTCGATGACGATGACCGAGGCCTCGTTGACCACCGTGTAGGGGCTGAAGGTCCCCAGGCAGCACATCAGCGCCGCGTCCTGGCCGTTGACGTGGTGACGGGAGGTGTCGTCGGCCACCTGCCAGCCGGCCAGGATCTTGGCGCCCAGGTCGCAGAGGTTGGTGTGCCCGGTGGAGCAGGAGGGGCAGCGCCCGCAGGACGGGATGAAGCCCAGGACGATGTGGTCGCCCTTCTTCACCGAGGTGACCCCGGGTCCGACCTCCTCGACGATGCCGGCGCCCTCGTGGCCGCCGATGTAGGGGAAGTTCTCGATGACCAGGTCGCCGGTCACCAGGTGCTCGTCGGAGTGGCACAGGCCGGACGCCGCCAGCTTGACCAGGACCTCACCCCGCTGGGGCGGATCGAGCTCCAGTTCCTCGACCTTCCACTCCTGGCCCACTCCCCACAGAACGGCGGCCTTCGACTTCAAGAGCGACTCCTCCAACCACGGGCGCAACGCCCAGATCCTAGGTGACCGGTGCCCATGTGGGACCGCCGGCTTGACGGCCGTGGTGCCCCCAGGCGAGAGTCGCGCAGGCTCGAGCAACTCGACGAGGTGCATGGTGAGGCAGGACATCCGGCGGCGGTTCTGGGTCGAGGCCGCGCTGGCGACGCTCACCATGGCCCTCACCGCCCTCACCCTGGTGTGGCGCGACTGGATCGAGGCGTTGAGCGGCATTGATCCGGACGGGCACGGCGGCGCGCTCGAGTGGGCCGTCCTGACCGCGCTGGTCGCCGCCACGCTGGCACTGGCGCTGGCCGTGCGGGTCGAGCACCGCCGGTCCACGCCGGCTCGTTCCTAGCGCTGGTCCGCGGACTGTCGCCACTCTCGGTAGCCGTCGCGCAGACAGCTGCCGCAGGGGCGGTAGCCGGCGGCGACGGCGTCTGCCTCGGTGGCGAAGAAGACGCGCTGATCAACCCGGAACATGCCGCGGCGGATCAGGCTCAGCGCGGTGGGACAGTCGAGCCGTCCGTAGACGCGCCGCCGACGGTGGCCGCCGAGTGTGCCCTGGTGGGCACTCCGGTAGGGCTGCCCGTCGGCGCCGATCAGGGTGTACGCCATGCCGCATTGTCGTCCGCTCGGTGGCGGTGCAGCCTGGCCGCACCCAGCGTGATCACGCCTCGGGACGAGCCTCGCCTCCGTCGCCCGGCATGGAGGATCTCATCCGCTACGCGGTCCCGAGCGTGGGGTGCCCGGTCAGCGCGACCGGGTCACCCCCCGCGCCCGCCCGCCGGCCGTGGGGCCGGAGGCGGATCGGCCTAGCGGTTGCTGGTCGCGGCGCGGTGCGCCTTGTGCGCAATCTGTCCGGTCGCCGACACGGCGGCTCCGGCCGCGTCGCGCGCGGCGTCGACGCCGGCCACCAGGACGTTGCCCAGGTTGCCGGGCTGGTCGTCCGGGGCATTGGGATGCGGGCGGGTCGGCGCCATCGTCCGTGCCGCCTCGATGCGCTCGCCCAGCTGCCTGAGCTCCTCTGGCTTGAGCGCCTTGCGGGCCCGCGGGAAGAGATCGCTTTCCTCCTCCTTGACATGGTGGCGGACGTTCTCCATGAGGACCTGGACCTTGGCGCCGTACCGCTCGTCAGCCGGCTCCATGCCGGCCAGCTCGGCCAGCAGGACCTTGACGACGTGGTGCTCCTCGAGGCTCTCCAGGACCTCGTCCTTCAGCTCCTTGCCGATCTCGCGCAGGCGCGGGTAGAAGACCTGCTCCTCCACGGCGGCGTGGATGGAGAGCTCACGGCTGAACTTCTCGACCAGCTCCTTGCGGGTCTTGTGGGCCCGCTCCGTGGTGGCCTCGAACTTCTTGAAGAGCCCGTCGACGGTGCGGTGGTCGGCGGTCAGGGTGGTGATGGCGTTCTCGGCCACAGGCATGCTCCCATTAGCGTGATGTGATAGTTGCACTATCAGATTGTGCCCCTAGCATAGCGACGATGTTCCGGCCGACGCCCTCCCACGGCATGTGGCGTTGGACCCCGATTCCCGACCTCCTGATCGCCGAGACGGCCCCTCATCACTCTGAGCCTGCTCCTGGTCAACCTTCTCCCTCGTTGGCGGGCGCCATAGACAGCAGACGCGGTGCAGGGGCGGAACTTGCCGTCCTCGCCGAGCTCACCAGTGGCGCCTGGGACCTTGCGGCGCTTGACGCCCCCGAGGTACGTCGCGCTGCGGGCGTGGTGGAGCGGTATCGGGATCAGAGAGTAGGCCTCGCCGACGCCTCACTCGTGATCCTGGCCGCCCAATACGCCACCGACGGGCTGCTCACCCTGGACCACCGGCATTTCCGTGTCCTCCGCACGCTTGCGGGTTCGCCCTTCCAGTTGCTGCCCGCCGACGGGTAGGCAGGGGCGCCGCGTCTCCACGTGCCCGGCTCGACGGCCAGAGGCGCGAGTGCCCGCCGTCGACCACGGGGCCGGCGACGGCGATCGATGACCTGTCCCTGACCGCTAGCCTGGGACCGTGCGATGGTGGTACGTCCTGGCAGGGCTGGCGATCGGCGCCGTTCTCTTCGTTGCGACCGGTGGCCACGTCATCTTTCTTCCTCTCCTGTTCATCTTCCCGCTCGGCGGCCTCTTCGGAGGCCGCCGGCGGAGGTGACGCTGCGCGGGTCGCCTACGCGCGGGCAGGCACTCCCGACTCGACAGGCAGCCCGGCGTCGATCCACTCCTCCTTGCCCTTGTGATAGTCGGCCACGTCGGTGTAGCCAAGCCGCGTCAAGCGCGCCGCTGCGATGCCGGAGTTGGCGCAGGGCCCATTGGCGCAGTAGACGACGATGGGCGCGTTCTTGTCGGGCAGAAGTGACGGCGCCAGGGCGTCGACCTCGTCGTGGGGGATGTTGATCGCGCCCGGGAGGTGGGCCTTCTCGTAGTACATGGGAGGAAGCGCCTCCACGAGGACGACCGGCTCGCCGGCGTCGAGACGGGAGCGGAGCTCGGTCAGGGTGATGGTCCGTGCCATGGGTTCTCCTTTGATCCGCCGAGGCCTGGCGGTTGCATTCTGCGTAAGTGATAAATTTGCCTCAGCAACATTATGCCTGGAAGTGAGCGTAGATGCAACTATTGCGAATGCAAAGGAGATGGGAGTGATGAGGTGGTGACCGAGGCGGTGCCGGAGGTGCATCTGAAAGCGTGGGCGGCGCTGCTGGGCGCCCATGCCGCAGTCGTCGACGCGGTGGAGGCGGCGCTCGACGGCGCCGGGCTGCCCGGGCTGGCCTGGTACGACGTGCTCTGGGCGCTGCGCAGCTCTCCGGGCATGCGGCTGCGGATGGGCGAGCTGGCCGGGCACGTGACACTCAGCCGCGGGGGGCTGACGCGGCTCGTCGACCGTATCGAGGCGGCCGGGTTGCTGCGGCGGGAGGCCTGTGCCACGGACCGGCGAGGGTGTGACGCCGTGCTCACGCCTGCGGGTCGGGCGATGCTGCGGCGGATGTGGCCGGTGTATGCGGGGGTTCTGCGGCAGACCGTCGTGGGGCGGATGAGTGACGATGAGGCCACCCACCTCGCGGCCGTCCTGGGGCGGCTCGGCGGATGACGGCAGCGGGCGCGGCGCCGTTGTGTAGGCGTCAACGCCCAGGGGATAGCCGCGTCGTGGGGCGCCGGCGCACCGGGTGCGGGGCGGCGGGCGGTGCTGCCGGGCGGCAGGCGCTCGGGGAACTGCGGGTGGCGTGGATCGTGGATGCCGCGATGACCGGGCCGGTGGCGGCGGTCAGACCGTGACGACAGTGACCAGGTCCCCGAGGCCGGCGAAGTCGTCGGGGTTGCGGGTATGGAGATCGAGCCTGTTGGCATGCGCGACGGCGGCGATGAGCAGATCGGCGACGCGCCGGCGATGCGACCTTGCGGACGAGGCGACCGCACTGACGACCTGTCCGTAGCTTCGAGCCGCCGCGCGGTCGAAATCGATCGGATCGAACAGCGCTCCAGGTCGCTGCCCCTCGAGGTAGCTGGAGGTGATGGTGCTAGTATGCACGTATGAAGCGCACCACGATCAGCATTCCAGACGACCTCGCCCTGGCGGTCGAGCGCGAGGCGCGGCGGAGGGCCACATCTGTCTCAGAGGTGACCCGCGAGGCGCTTGCCGCGCACCTTGGCCTCGCAGGGCACGCCGGCCCGCTCCCGTTCGCCAACCTTGGGCATAGCGGCACGCGGCACACGGCGCGACGGCTTGATGATCTGATGGCCAAGGAATGGCGTCGCCCCTGATTGCCGTCGTCGACTCAGGGCCGCTGTATGCGGCGGCTGACCTCGACGACGACGCCCACGACGCGTCCCTCGAGGTCCTGTCCCGCGGCGCCCTGCATCTTGTCATTCCTACCCTCGTGGTCGCCGAGGTCACGTACTTCATTGGGACAAGGCTCGGACCCGGCGCTGAGGCAAAGTTCCTCGCCGGCCTGGCTGACATGGACGTGGAGGCGCCGGGGCCGGCTGATTGGAAACGTATCGCGGAGCTGGTGGAGCAATACGGTGACTTCCCCATGGGAGGCACCGATGCTTCGGTGATTGCGCTCACCGAACGGCTTGGCGCGACGACGGTCGTCACACTCGACCAGCGGCACTTCGGCGCCGTGCGACCTCGCCACTGCGACACACTCGCCCTGCTCCCGTGACGTGGTCGTCGGCCGAGGGCCGCACTTCATCCCACTGGCCGGCCGTCACACCAGCCCGGCGCTTGCGCGAGACGTCCTGAGACGGAAATGACAACCAGCCACGGTGCTGCTCCGAGGCCAGCCGAAAGGGAGGATACGGACGGTTTGGCGGATCGAGTGGCTCGATCCCGCAAAGGGGGCTCGGGGGGCCGCGTCGGGAAGGGGAGATTCGAACTCCCGACCTCACGGTCCCGAACCGTGCA